>Ga0302347_1001920_pt1 | contig 22862 bp, 31 predicted proteins | sample PhyWR1_FD_202178 | JGI IMG/M metagenome (GOLD analysis project Ga0302347, IMG submission 202178) | Leaf surface microbial communities from wheat plants in UC Gill Tract Community Farm, Albany, California, United States - DLSL W.R1 (v2)... | ecosystem: Host-associated > Plants > Phyllosphere >...
AATCGCTGCCAAGACCGTGACCTACGATTTCGAACGTCTGATGGACGGCGCTAAACTGCTGAAATGTTCAGAGTTTGGCGATGCGATCATCAAAAACATGTAATCCCATGTTATAGATGATTGTCGAGACGGGGGCCTGATGGCCCCCGTTTTTGTTGTGCTGAAAAGGCTTTCCCCAAATCATCCCCAAAACCCCTCCCCAAAACCGCCCAAAAAATGACCTGATTAGATGGCTATTTCTATCCAATCCTTGCCTCGATCATCGTTATATTTGTCGGTCATCTTTTGCGTTTTGTGGCCTAAGAGTTGTTGCGTATCGATACCCTGAGATCGGTAAATACGTTCCGATAAAGAGCGCTGTTCGTGGAATGTCGGCGCGGTTCCTTCCTCCCATTCAATACCGCATTTATTTCGGGCTTTCTTGAACGTCGTTGTAATGGAGTTAGCCGGTACGCGATTTCCACGCACCGCCATAGAGGTGGAATGCCTGAAGTGAACTAAATATTTACTCAGCACGGCATCACGGCATAGCGTAATAACATCCCTGAGCGACATTTGTATTTCATCACAAGTGAGTTCCAGAGGAATGGCTAATCGCGTCCCTGTTTTTTCCTGAGTGACATGTAGCTTTTCGTCCCAAATATCAGAAAACTGCATTTTTGATATATCACCAATTCTCTGACCGGTTACGATTGCTAAAAGCATCGCACATTTCAAATATGGAGGATGATTATCCGCCGATGCATATATAGCTCTCCATTCGTCTAAAGACAGGCGCTGCCTTTTAACACGGTTACGAGGCTGCCTTGTCGCCTGGCCGGGGTTATAACCTGGCGGTACATGCCCTGCATGTTGCGCCTCTTTGAAGATATCAATCATCACCATCCTGACAACCTGTGCCATACGGTTATGACCTTCTGCTTTTACCGCATCCACGATTTCTGCGACTTCCAGCGCTGTGACATCCTTCAGATACATCATTCCGCAATGCTGCCGTAAGAGCTCGACGGGTTTGTTCTTCTGTTTAACCGAGTTTATTTTAATTTCTCCGGCATTCAGCCGGTCTTGCTGAACTGACAGATAACGATCTAACCAGGTGGTTACCGAAATGAATTCACGCGAATCACGCATTTTGGCAATTTTTTCATTAACACTAAGTATCTGACGTGTGCGCTGTTCAGCAATTATATTGTTGGCCTCAGTTGCAATTTGTTTAGCTTCATCTGCATCTGTACCGAGGCTATGAAATTTTCCGGTCAATGGGTGCTTATATTGCCAGTAAACCCGATTGGTACGCTTATCCAACTTTGCATACAGATTGGGTATCGTGATGTTATGTGTTCGGGGTCTTGAAGCCATCTTCGATTATACTCCTGAGCTTTGGATGTGCTTTTTCAGATAGTTTGGGTTGGGCTAAAACTCCGGCGAAGCGGGCCTCACGATCGATCATCCACTTTCTTCCCACTTTTACTGCTGGTGGTGCCATCATTTTGCATTTGGCATAACGATGCAGGGTGGCAATACCCGGAGCCATATCACCAAATTCATCTTTAGCCCAATCTTCTAAGCTAACCATTCTGGACATAATCTCTCCCAATCTGCTGCAACAGAGAATCACTGTGACCGGTCACACTCATAATTTCAGGTCATGCCAGCCGAACGTCTGCCAGCACTCCGAGTCACCGATCTGATAGAAGTAACACCCGGCACTATCGCCGGGTAGTTTGTCGCCGCACTTACCACAGCTACGCGATTTGAGTTCTTCCAGTTGTCGCTGCAGCTCTGCATTATCACGACGAATGAGAAGAGTTAAGTATTCGTTCATCTCATGCGGCTCACGGAAAGGACGGCGTGCTGCACAGTTTTGAACCAGCATTTCGACTTCCTGCGCATCAAGCACAAGCTCAAATCTTTGTTCACCAGATTCAGCCTGCCGTGCTCGTTGAGCGGCTTTGCGTTCTGCTGGGGATTTACCCATGATCGCCACCGTGCCTGAAGCCGATAGCTTCCGGGTCTTTGTACGTTGTACTCACGCCGTGATGAATTCTGGCATTCTTCCCTTCGCTATAACCCAGCGCCGCCGCCTGTTGGTGGCCATTACATTGCTTAGCCTCGCGTGTTTTAGCTGCTGTCACGCCATCAGACTCCATTTTTTCTGAGTAAGCCTGCATCTGCTGACTCTGTTCATCTGAAATAACCAATGCGTTAATTGCGTGATACGCACCGCCAGCCCAGCCTTCGCAGAATCTATCAGCAAGCGTGATAGGGTTTTTATGTCGCCACGATTCTTTCGCTATAAATTTCTTTCTTGCTGCTTTCAATTGGCGAGTTAAAACATCAAAGGCGTACGCTGCAACGACGTCACGGCCATCTTGGCCGTAGAAACTGACAACCCGCATGAGGGCGTAGCTGGCTGTCCTGCGCCAAGAGAAGACACATTTCACAGCGAAGGCTTTCTCAATGGTGGAAGCCAAGTGCGACATGTATAGCGGCATTTTCTTCGCATCACTTGGTGCGCCTTTGCTTGAGCTGGAACTGATCTCCGAGAAAGTCACTTCCGTATCACTAATACCGTGCTCACGCATGAAAGCCTGAGCTTTAGCAATGGCGCTGGCCGCTTCTTCCGGGCTGCTGGTGTTGTTGGCGAGGCGCATCAGTTTCTGGATTTTCGCCATGTATTTTTTACGGGCGTTTTCATCTCGCATGGCCAACCCCTTTCAGCTCAACAAATCGCTTGATAAAGAGACTGCGTGCATGTGCTGGCGTCATTGGATTAATCAGGAAATCAGCGGTTGGAATACCCTCTAAAATCGGCCAGACAGTGCCATCATTTAGGCCGAAATCACGGCGTTCTGTTCCGAGCATAATCAGATCTGCCCTCTTAACCGGCGAAGACATGGATGAAGGTAAATTGAACTTATCGCGGATTACTGTTTCAATTTTCGACTCAACCGCCTGGTAGTCTGGCAGCAGGGCTTTAAGTGGCGAGTTGATGTCATTGCAATAAGCTTCAGCTGCGTCGTGCAGTAGCGCCTCCAGAGCATGTTCAACCGGAACAAGGTAGCTGCAGTGGATTGAGTGCTCAGCTACGCTATAGAACTCAGGAAGATGGCCAGTAAAACGACAGATATTCGACAGAGCTCCTGCGATATCTTCAATGCAGATGCTTTCTGGCGTTACATCTCTGAAGTTAAAGTGCTTGCCTGTTAGGGTGATAATCCAGCTCATGGCTGTACCTCCCCGGTGGATGTGACTGAAAACTCGATCTCAGGCAGCAGCGCATAATCGCAAACGGTCTCTATTGCCGGGTCACAGCTATCATCTTCAGTGCGAGGTCGCTCACCAACTTTGGTGGAAGATTGCAGTACGATGCCCCAGCAAATGCTATCGACCTCTTCACTCCATCCATCACAAGCTTCGCCGCGATAGTCATCAATTGCAGCCTCTGCCGCCTCGATAGCCTCTTCAGTAGTTTTATACTGCTCGAACCCATGCTCAGAGCCATAGCTGAAGAAGCCAATACCTGACTTGAACGCCTGCAGCTTATTTATAAGCTCGTTACGCTCTTTCATTAGGGCAACATAATCAGCCATGCTAACGAACGTTCCGTTATCTGACGGTCGCATGTATGCCATTTCATGATTCATGTGCATCAGGTAATCAGGCGAGTAACGCTGAACGTTCACAGAAGATGAAAGGACGAGCAGGGCATTAAACACATCGATACGCCCGGCAGCTGTACGGAGCAGGGCGCTGATATCTGGGAAGGACACTTTAAGCTCTTCCGCTTTGCCATACGCCTCTTTAACGAGTTCAGCGATTGGCATATCGAGTAATGCTGTGTTTTTGCTTGTCATGTAATTAGCCTCCCGGCCAGATTCAGGATGCACGAACCCCTTGCCGTGATGGCAATAATTCAGCAAACCGAATTTATTAATTAATTGGCTGGTGAGCGCTGCAACGCACCACGACAGCCTGTGAGTCTCCCGAAGATTGTGTGGACAGGAGTTGAACCTGCATCAGGGGGATTAGACCTGACCATCACCGGATGCAACACAATGAAAAAGGCGCTTACTCCACGTCTCTAAAGCGTTCGAAAACACCCGTTTTGCAAACGCCCTTATCGTTGTGTTGGCGCGTCATACTGGATTCGAACCAGTGACCTACGGCTTAGAAGGCCGGTGCTCTATCCAGCTGAGCTAATAACGCTTAAAAAGGGCGGTTAACAGGGCTGTAAACTATCTACCCTGGGTGGCAATACCCTGCCAACCGCCAAGACTACACACAGCATTCGTACACTTTACCTCAGAAGGCGTCGTACACCTTTAAGTTGTAATTTAGTTGTGATTCGAGATGCTGTCAACAACTTTATGTGGTTTGATCGAAAGTGTAAATCCGTGTATCGATATGCTACTTACAATAAGAGGTAGCTAAAATGGAAGATAAGCTGTTTGCTGTTAACTACGCACGCAATAGAGATAAGGCCATAGCAAACTTGATCAACATCATTGATGGTTTGTTAGCTGATGGGGAGCTTAATGATTCTGAAATTATTTATCTAGAAACCTGGCTTCTGGACTCGGAAATATTGCAAGGAAATAAAGTAGTATCTTTGCTGATAGATAGGTTAAGGGATGTTTTGGCGGATGGAAAAATATCTGCTGATGAAATATCAGATCTCAAAGAGTTCCTTCCTCTATTCCAAAGACAGTTAATGGACATGCCTAACGTTGACTTATATTCGACTGAGTCAGACATGCATCTATTGAGTGGGCTGTGTAAGGGACTAATTGCAGATAAATATCTATCTGAATCAGAAATACGTTATCTTGACTGGTGGATAACTCAGAATGCCGCATTAAAGAATGACTATCCTGGAAAGGAGCTTTATTCGCTTATTAAGGAAATCATGGCTGACAAAATCATCACTGCCGATGAAAGCGCGGCTCTCTATAATGCTCTGGTATTGTTTACCGGCTGCGATCTAGACTCTGGTGTTGTTGATGGCTTGGCAACGCGTCTCCCCGTAGATGAACTAACGGACCTCGAATTTCAGGGGGCGACCTTTTGCTTAACAGGCGTATTTGTTTCAGGTACTCGTGCAAAGGTTAGCGAGAAGATTGTCAGCGCTGGTGGTTCAGTTTTAGAAAATATAACAAAAAAAATGCAATACTTGGTGATAGGTACTGGTTCAAGCCGTGACTGGATGTTCTCCAGCCATGGTAGAAAAATAGAAAAAGCAATTAATTACCGAGATAACGAAAGAGTGCCATTAAAAATTATAGGAGAAGAAACACTTCTTGAATTTTTACCATCTACGAGATGACCAAAACACTCGCCCAATGACGTGAATTCTGGATTTTCTATCTTCTAAATTGAGTACCTCATCAGGGTACTCTTCTTTGTTGTAGCTTCTTAATATTAAGCCGCCATCAGATAAGTTTACGAGAATTTTAACTCGTAACAAAATTCCATCTCGGATTGCATAAAGATCACCATCTCGAACAGGTTGCGAATTTTTAATATCGACCGCAACTTTATCCCCATGAGTCAGCACAGGGAAAAGGCTGTTACCAGAAATTTTCACAATTCTAGCGTCGCATGCTGAAACGCCAGCTGCCCGCAGCTCCTCTCTTCTGAAGGGGTGAGTATTTGACTCTGATTCAACTATCTCAGCCTCTGAGCCATTTCCTGCAGATAGCTCTATGTCCAATACAGGTATCTCCGTGAAAATTTCCGGATCAGGGTGTGTGTCTTCCCAGTCTTTCACAACCAGCTCAGATGCCTCGCCATTTTGGTCTAGCTGGCCGAACTGCAACCAGTCAGCCTGAACCGAAAGGGCTTCAGCTATATCTCTGATTTTACGTGGCTGTAACGTAATTCCATTTTCGATTTTTGCAATAGATTGCTGAGACAAGCCGAGCCTCTCAGCCAGTTCATGCTGACTAAGCCCAGCTCGTTCTCTGGCTAATTTTGTCCGCTCTGCAAGTGTTGTCACAACCTTAACCTCCACATTTTTGGCGAGATTACAACTTTATGTTTTAACTTTCCAACACCTTAAAGTTGTGATAAAAGTTGTTGTGGTTGTATACTCACCACGAAACAACTTTCACAACTAAGGGTGTACCGATGACATCAGAACAACTTGCTCTCATGGAGGCGATAAAAATTGCCGGTGGGCAATCCCAACTTGCTAAAGCCCTTACAAAAAAAACGGGTTCTGTGGTCAAGCAGCAGCAGGTTTGGAATTGGCTGAACCGTGAGAAAAGAGCCCCGATAAAACAAGCCATTCGGATAGAGGAAGTAACTGGCATTCCGAAATCGCGTCTCCGGCCAGACTGTTTTGCTAACTGATTATATGCACCGAATTTTTTCTATTAACTACCAAAAGGAGAGTGAAATGGTGGATTTACAGCGACTGGTTATCCAGACCTGCAAGGCGAGCAGCTTCACGAACACGCAGATTGCGGATCAGTTGGGCATGACGTTCTCAGAGTTTAACAACCGGCTGCATATGAAGAACGGCACAAGATTTTTCGATATTCAGCACATGGAAATACTGCAGCGCGTCGTTGGCTATCCGTTCCTAGCTGACTACTTCGCCGGGCAGTTCGGAATGCTGGTGGTTAATAACCCGATGCCTGAACAGATGGACAACGTCGAATTATTCAGCATTCAAATGCATGCCGATGCAGCACGGGGAGTGGTGGCGCAGGCGAAGATTGATGCGGAGGAAGATGGGGTAATTGATCGCAATGAGCTTAAGCACATCAGCAAAAACGTTATGAATTCCGTGAAGTACACGCTGAAAGGTTTTTTGGCTTGGGCGGCGTTACATGGGGTACAGGCAGATGCGATGGAATTGCTGTCTTGCAGAAAAGTTGAGAGCCACCAGGTTGCAGCCCGTGGCTCTCGGTGCGAATGATCTTGGGAGAACATCACATGAACAGTTTACTCATAAACGCTGGCATTCCGCAATTACGTTGTGTTTTCGCTGGTGGCCGTTTCGTCTACGAAGAGAAGTTACCTTCTGCGGTAGCGGCTGACAACTACCAGCCTGAATGGGTTCAGGTAGATGTAGAGAACTACTGGAAGAATTTCAATGCGATAGGGGGGGGGGGTACACAGTGAACCCTGTCGATTTCATTCAAAAGCACATCATTGAGAAGCTGATTTCAGAGGGCTTTCCTGAAGATGTGGCCATAGCCAGCTCACGCGCTGGTGTCGATCACTACCACCGATGCAGCCAGGCATCGAAGAAAGGCGCGATGTTTGACGACTGCCTGTATCACGCCCGGCAGGATGCGACATACACCACACCAAAGAGCGAACGCCCGAAGCGTGGTCGTGCTTCAAAAAGCACATCTGGTGGCCTGCTATGACAAAGCTACAACGCAAGTATCGTGATCGGCGCGGTCGCATGGTCACTGTAGTTGAGTGGGATGCAGAGAAGCAGCAGGTCATTTATCTGCAGGTTGGATATGAGCATCGACTGATGCAGCCACTGGAATTGTTCCGCAAGAAATTCACGAGGGTCTTATGAGCAGCAAACTTCATGGTCTGGTGTGGGAAGGCTGCGGACCGTCAGGGATGATTTTGTCTCGGATCGCAGTACTGGCCCGACTGGCAGATTACAGCAATGACGAGGGCTATAGCTGGCCTGCAGTCGAGACGATCAGAGAGCAGGTCGGGGCAAAAAGTAAAACCACTGTCCGCGCCGCTATCAAAGAGCTGGCTGATGCTGGCTGGTTAGTCGTCAAAGAGCGCAAATCTGGCGGCCGCAATATTTCAAACGCCTATCAGCTCGATGTTGAGAAGCTCGAACAGGCAGCGGAGTCGGCCCGCAAGAATAAGCGCAGGGTATCAAAATCTGACCCATCAAATATTGACCCCTCAGATTCTGACCCCTCAAAAATTGATGGGTCAAATAACGTCGATTTAGGGGGGCAAATTTTGGTAGGGGAGGGGTCAACCGTTGACCCCGATCCGTTAATAGATCCAACAACTGATCCGTCAGATAAAAAACCTGTTGGTCGACCGGCTGCGCCAGCCGACGAGCAGCAGGCTGGTTCTCTGAAAATCGATTATCAGGATGTACTGGCTGCGTATCACGATATCCTGCCAGAAATGCCAAAGGTTATCGGCCTGACCGACAAACGCCGCACCCGGCTGAACGGCCTCTGGAAGAAATTTAATTTCAACCAGGAGCGCTGGATGTCCTACCTGCGTTTCATCGCGAAGAACTGCCGCTGGATGCTGGAAGACCGGCCGGATGCAAGCTCGGGCAAGACCTGGCGGAAGAAAAACTTCGATTACCTGATCACCGAAGATTGCTACATCGCCGTGAAAGAGGAGCGAGCTAACGACCTGCCGAAGGTGGCACAGGTAAATCACGCTGAACGCGATGAAGCATTCAGCCGCCTGATTTCACAGGCCCGTAAGCCACAGAGCACAGTTGAAGAGCTGGCGAAAGCGGCGGCAGGCAAGGCAGGGCTGGGCCGGATGAATGAAGTCATGGCGCGTGCAGCCTGGAAAGGCATCTGGTCTGAAGCGGTGCAGAAGGTAGCAAGTATCGAAACGCAGAGGTCCGCATGAATATTCGTGAAAAGGCGCTCGAGTTTATTAGCAAAAATCCCGGCAGCACTGCACGCCAGATTGCATGCGGCGCGGATATTCCAGGCCGAGTGATTTTATCCCTGCTTAATGAATTGTTCCTCACTGACGTTGTGGTACGAGCCCGTGGCGGCAGAAGCGCACTGGCCTATCGAATTGCAGAACCATCGGACATTCCAGCGGTGAACGACGAGTACGAAAAACACCGCGTTATGGCTATCGGGTTAGAGCAGAAAAAATTATGGCGCAGAGCTGCCGGGGTTTGGGCGTTAGCGATGGACTCAACACGTAATGAAACCGCGCGTGCGAATGCAATAGAACGCCGTAAGCGCTGTATTACGCATGGGCGTATGCCTCGCCTTTATTCTGAGGGTAGCAGTATCAGCGTGGCATCCGTGCCGGAACTGGATAACTGGAGAGACTTTTGAAAAGCAAAATTAAGGCTCACTTCAGCCGCAACGAGATTTTTTATCATAGCATCCGGACGGCATGCGTTCTGATTTTTCTGCTCTTACTGGCACTGGTAATGGAGATGGTAAGCAAATGAGTTCACTTTCAATCGTACATAAAAACCGCGAAGAATCCGCAACTGACATCGTGCCACGCAAAACCTACTTTGCCGGGCTGAAAGAGTTCTACGTGGAGCCTGGGTACAACGTCCGTGATATTGACCAGGAGCACGTCCGTGAATTCTGTGATGCATTCATCGCAGGGGAAGAAGTTCCGGCGCTTATCGTGCAGGTAACAGAGCAGGGCCTGAAAATCATTGATGGCCACCACCGTTACTACGGCGCAGTTATGGCGACCGAAGAAGGTCACGAAGTTGCACGCCTGGAATGCAAAGACGCTAAAAGCACTGAGGCTGACCGTATTGCGCTGATGGTGACCAGCTCACAGGGCCGCGCCCTGCTGCCGTTGGAACGCGCCGGTGCATATCAGCGCCTGATGAACCAGGGCTTTACCGAGGCTGAAATTGCCAAAAAGGTTAAACGCTCAGTAGCTGACGTTGAGCATCACCTGCAACTGCTGGAATGCGGTGAAGAACTAATCGGTATGGTTAAAGCCAAAGAGGTATCTGCCACCACAGCGGTCTCTATGTCCCGTGAGTTCGGCACCAAGGCTGGCGCAGTTGCAGAGCAGAAGCTGGCAGAGGCTAAGGCATCAGGCAAGAAGAAACTGACCAAAGCGGCGGCTATCCCGCAGTTCAGCGCAATCAAAGCGCGTCGGCTGGTGGAGCTCATGGCCGCATTCGAATTTAACGATGATGGCTATATTGCGCCGGATGAAGTGTATCTGGAGGCGATGGGGATACTGGCTGAGTACCGTGAAAAGTATGGACAGCCACAGCCAGCTGCTAAACCGTCAGCACCTGATGTCAACGAAGAATACCTGCCACTGAACAAGCAAGAGATTATCGATCATAGCGGTGTGGCGGTCTGGGCCTGCGCAGCAGCTGCGTTCGGTGATAAAGATGAATTCACCTTCAATGAGTCGAAATATGCGCATACGTGGGCTGCTGACTCTGTAGAAAACCCACAAGTTGTGGTCATCCCGGTTGAAGTTATCAACAGAGCTATCGATCTTATTGAGCAGCACGACAGTTCCAGCGGTTTGCGTGAATGGGTAGATAAAACATACACCGACGAAATCCAGCGTGATGAAATGTTTGATCGCTTCCTGACTGTCTACCGTGAGAACCGCCCAGCAATTAAATCGGTGCCGGGTTATCTGAGCCTTTTGCAATGCACCCTTAGCGCCAGCTGGTCAAACATCCGGACGCTGCGTGCAGCTGTGCGACAGGCGATTGCTGAGGCGCACGGGGTATATCAATGATTAAAACCGCTGCGCCGGTCAGTCAGTGGCAACGCCCGTTCCTCAAGTGGGCGGGCGGTAAATTCTCCCTGCTGGCTGTACTTGATAAACACCTGCCCTCCGGGGGCAGGTTAATTGAGCCGTTTGTCGGTGGCGGTTCGGTCTTTCTGAATTCGAATAAACACGCTGAATTCCTTCTGGGGGATGCGAATAGCGATCTGATCAACCTGTATCAGATGCTGTCCGTTGCATCGAAAGAAGTGACCCGTCATGCCCGGTTCATGTTTGATCACATGAGTGATCCAGAGAGTTTTTCCGCAATCCGTACACATTTTAATGCTCAACGTATGGACGGGCCTGAGCGTGCAGCGGCGTTCCTGTACCTGAACCGTCATTGTTTTAACGGCCTGTGCCGATATAACCTGGACCATGAGTTTAATGTTGGATGGGGAAAGTATCGCGCACCGTATTACCCGGAACAGGAGCTAAAGGCATTCACTGCGATGGCGCACAACTGCGTATTCATGAATGCCGGATTCCGGCGAACGCTGGCGCTGGCAGGTGCTGGTGATGTCGTGTACTGCGATCCACCGTATGAACCACTTCCCGGCACTGCTGGTTTTACATCGTACTCCGCTGGTGGATTTGCATGGGAAGAGCAGGTAGCGCTGGCAGAGCATTGTGTCGCTGCACATCAGCGCGGCGCACGCATCGTCATATCCAATTCAGGCGCACCCAAAATCATTGAGCTTTATCGTCAGCACGGATTCATGCTCCACGAAGTTAACGGGCGTCGCTCTATTTCCAGCAAGGGCAGCACCCGCGCTGCCGCAAAAGACGTGGTGGCCACATTATGAAGCTAATCCTGCCATTCCCTCCGAGTGTTAACTGCTACTGGCGATCGCCCGGCAAAGGGGCAAAGATTTCTGAACGTGGCCGCACTTACCGCGTTAACGCTATTGCTGCTGTGTATGAGCAACTCCGCCGCCGCCCGCAGGCCATAACGCACGAAATTGACATACAAGTCGTTCTTTATCCACCGAACCGCGCCAAGCGCGATCTGGACAACTTCCAGAAAGCGTTATTCGACAGTCTCACTCATGCCGGTGTGTGGACTGACGACAGCCAGATTAAACGGATGCTGGTGGAGTGGGGTAGCGTGACATGTCACGGCAAAGCGGAGGTAACGATCAATGAATTTCATCGATAGCTCAAGGCATTGCGGTTGTCATAGTAAACCAGAGCATGTACATTTGATCAGTGGTTCCGGGTGTTTGCAGATGCCCGGAGAAAACTACTAAATTGGGAGAGCACATGAATCAATTATTCGTAATTGACGGCGTTTCTGTACGCCGCGATCAAAACGCGCGTTTTTGTCTGAACGATTTACACCGTGCAGCTGGTGGAGAAGAGCGGCATAAGCCCAGTAACTTCTTCCGGCTTGAGAACATCAAAGAGCTTTGTGCGGAAATTGACCGTTGCTCAGATGTGAGCATCGCTTCTGTTGAATCCATTCGTGGCGGACCGAATCAGGGAACCTACGTATGCAAAGAACTGGTCCTGGCTTATGCGATGTGGATCAGCCCAGCATTTAACCTCAAAGTTATTCGCACGTTCGATGCCGCCGTGACCGGTCACACTCAGTCGCAGCGTTCCGACCAGGTTCAGGCTGGCGTGATCCTCCTTGAATCGGCCGCCAGAATGCTGAACCTCTCCAATTCATCAAAGCTCGGCGCATATCAGACCCTTCAGGCGTTTGCCGGTCTGCCAAATATGATGCCCGTCTATGCAATTGACGCTCCCGCCGACGCCGTTGATGGTTCGAGCCGTCCAACGACTTCACTTACAACGCTGTTACGTGATAACAAAATAGCTATCAACACTGCTGACGCATATCTTCGGCTTGAAACGCTGGGTATTGTGCAGCGCATGTCCAGACCCAGCAATTCACGCAAAGCGGTTAATGGCGTGAAAGGGTTCTGGCTGGTCACTAAAAAAGGGCTGATGTTTGCAAAGAACGTCACGAATCCGAAAAGCCCCCGCGAAACACAACCCCACTTCTTCACATCCAAGTCAGCCGAACTGATCCGCATGATGATGACAGTCGATCAGGAGGATGAATGAGAGCCATCCTGATGCCGTTCCGCGTTGAGCAGTTGGGCACCGTCCTGCTTAAACCCGGCAGCGAGGCTATGCCTTTGTTTCAGTCTGGCCGCGTTCTGATAAGCACACTACCGGAGTTTATGCAGAGCCTGCCGTCAGGGCGTCTTATTGATGTCGATCAGCCACTACTGGACGATCCTTACGTTGTGATGTTTCTATCCAATGATGAAGTTATTAACGCTGCTGGTGGGAAAGATGCGCTGGCAAGTTGGCTGACATCTCCGCATCATCGACAAATTGGCACCGGTTGTCAGAGCCGCGGACTAGATCACAGCCAGGGCGAAACAACCCTTCACGTAGGCAATTCAGCGGTCCGGCTCTGCTATCAGTGTGACAACCGATTGAGAGAGCAAAACCCATCACCAGCGCTGGAACTAAAAGCGCGGAGTAACGCCGCTGAATGGCTGCTGTACCGTGTGCAAACAGGTTTCCAGATGCCTGAGGGGCATCACGTCACTCTGCCTGAAGTTGCTCTGTGGGCCGCTATGAATGGCGTGGCAGATAAGATGCCGGATGCGCTGGCTCGTCGTGTTCTCAAGTTACCGGCATTGCCCACGCCACACGGAACCATGAAAGAATCCGAAATCCGGCACGAGCCAGCTGCCGCCGCTGAACTGGTAGAGAAAGTTGCTCAGGTAGTTGAGCTGGCTATCGATCCAGAGACGCCCGAATCATTCATGAAACGGCCAAAGCGCCGCCGCTGGACGAACGAGAAGTACACCCGCTGGGTGAAACAGCAACCATGCCTGTGCTGTGGACGGCAGGCAGACGACCCGCATCATCTGATTGGATACGGTCAGGGAGGCATGGGTACTAAGGCGCATGATCTATTCACGTTACCGCTTTGCAGAGCGCATCACGATGAACTTCATGCGGATATGAGGGCATTCGAAGAGAAGTACGGCACGCAGCCGGAAATGCTTCTGCGCTTCCTCGACAGAGCTCTGGCGATTGGTGTGATTGCAACGGGTAAGAAAATCTTGGGGGATACGAATTAATGACGCATCGTCAACGCAGGTTACATGCCGCAGGGTTAGCGACAATTGCTGCAGCGCCACGCAAGAGCTGGCTCGGGAGATTTACCCCATTAACAACCATCCAGTCAGGATGGATTACATCGCTTATCTCAACATGGGGTGATTGTGTCGGCGGTAAAACACGGGATCAGTATCGGCTGGAGAACATAGGGAAATTCTGCGCCGGTGTTAAAGCGACTGACTGGAACGATGATCAACTACTGCGCATCACTGAAGCGCTAAATCAGGCCCGTGGTGAAGGTTTCAAAGGGGCTGCGGCGTTTGGTCGGGCAAAGGCAATACTGTGGCCTGTGACGCTGCGAGAAATGATCGAAAAGTCGTCACAGGATGATGATGCTGACTTCATCGAACAGTTGGTGCTTAAGACGTTCAAATCTGATGACCCGGTTTACCTGGTAGGCATGAAGTTCTATACAAGCCGGGGCAAGATTTCCGATATTACCCGCGAGGTGCAGGGGCTTGCTCCGTGGTTATCTGACAACGAAGCGAGAAAGCGTGTGCGCTGGTGTCTTGAGATATTTCGGGCAAAGATTTATCTGGCCGTTAAGCGAAAAATGCAGGAATAGAACCAAGATTGAAATAAGTGTTGAAAATGGGCCAAAAATATGAATAATTAATTCATGCTTGGCAGAGCTGCGCCACGATGGCAGCGTCAGTAAGCAAAAACATTTGAATCAAAAAAAAACCTCGCTTCGGCGGGGTTTTTTGTTTTCTAAAATAATATCTGTGAAATGGGCGGCTGGTGGATGTTAGTAGCATCCGACCAGCCATTCTCCCGTTAATGAGATCACGGGCGAACCAAGGCCCACCGCTTAGTCGACAAGCGAGAATGAGCCTAACAAAAAAGGCCTAAATGATCTATGAAAAATACTGGTTATTCATCCAGTCATCAGCTTGTGAATGCTGATTCTCTTGAGTTTATTAAAACCCTCCCTGATAGCTCCATCGACCTTATAGTTACTGACCCTCCATATTATCGGGTTAAGAGCTGCTCATGGGATCGCCAGTGGGATACTGAGGCCGATTATCTGGCGTGGCTGGATGAGTTCCTTGCTGAATTCTGGCGGGTGCTTAAACCAGCTGGCAGTTTGTACTTATTCTGTGGTTCCCGGCTGGGTTCAGATACTGAGTTGCTGGTTCGACAGCGCATGAATGTACTGAATCACATTATCTGGGCAAAGCCGTCAGGACCGTGGCGCAGGCAGAGGAAAGAAAGCTTACGGGCGTTCTTCCCTTCAACAGAAAGAGTCATTTTCGCTGAGCATTACGGCGCGGAAGGTTTCGCTAAAGGGCAAAGTGGCTACGCGGCTAAATGTGCTGAGCTTAAAGGGCAAGTATTTGCACCGCTGATTGATTACTTCATCGCAGCAAGGGAAGCGGTCGGAGCATCGGCAAAAGAAATCAATCAGGCGATCGGCACGCAGATGTGCAGCCACTGGTTTTCCCGATCGCAATGGCAGTTGCCTAATCAGCAGCAGTATGAAGCATTGCAAAAACTTTTCAGCGGTAAAGCGGCTGGCAGTGGTCAGCTTGATAAGCATCATGCCGGGCTGGTTGAGCTACATGGGGCGTTATCCAATCAGTATGAACAGCTTCGCGTTCAGTATGACGACCTGAGGCAGGAGTATGAAAGCCTACGTCGCCATTTCAGCGTTACGGCGGAGGTGCCTTATACCGATGTCTGGACATTTAAGCCGGTAGCAAGTTATCCGGGTAAGCATCCGTGTGAGAAACCAGCGGATATGTTGGAACACATCATTATGAGCAGCAGTAAACCCGGACAGGTTGTAGCTGACTTCTTTATGGGTTCTGGCTCAACGATAAAGCAGGCCATTAAGCTTAGTCGTTCGGCAATAGGCGTAGAGCTGGAAGAAGAGCGTTTCCTTCAGACAAAATCAGAAGTTGAAGCATTGAGTTAAACCCCGCCTGTGCGGGGAACCACTTAATAGGCTGGCGATTGCTGGCCTTTTTCTTTTCCCATTCACCGCACACAGCGCCACGGCAATGCCGGGGGTGAGAGTATGTATCGCATGGACAAACTAACAACAGGCATGGCCTATGGTTCATCAGCTGGTAGTGCCGGATTTTGGGTTCTACAGCTTCTAGATCAGGTATCTACTTCGCAGTGGGCAGCAATCGGTGTGCTGGGTAGCCTGGCATTTGGCCTTTTGACTTACCTGACGAATCTGTATTTCAAAATTAAAGAAGACCGCCGTAAAGCAGCACGGGGGCTTTAATGGCGAATATCAAAACAAAACTCAGCGCTGCCGTGCTGGGCCTTATCCTGGCTGGCGCTCCTGCTTCAGTCATCCTGGACCAGTTCCTGAATGAGAAAGAAGGTAATAGGATGGTGGCCTATCTCGATAGTTCAGGAATCTGGACAATCTGTCGTGGCGTGATCCGAGTCGATGGTCAAGCCGTGGTTAAAGGCATGAGATTGAGTGTCGAAAAGTGTGCCGAGGTGAACGCCATTGAGGAACGCAAGGCGCTTGCCTGGGTAGATAGCAACATCAAGGTGCCGCTAACAGAACCTCAGAAAGCGGGCATCGCCTCCTTCTGCCCTTACAACATCGGCCCCGGAAAATGCTTCCCCTCAACATTTTATAAGCGCCTGAATGCCGGTGATCGAAAAGGGGCATGCGAGGCGATACGCTGGTGGGTACACGATAAAGGCCGCGACTGTCGTTTAACGAAAGGACAGTCCAGCGGATGCTTCGGGCAAGTTGAGCGCCGTGATCAGGAGTCTACGCTGGCGTGCTGGGGGCTTGACCAATGAAAGATACCAAAATAACGCTGGTGCTGGTTGCGGTGTTCCTGTTCCTGCTCCTGCTGATCGGGCTGGGTGGTGCAGCGTTTTATTACCACGGTGAATATAGCGAACAGCAAAAAGCCAATGAACAACTGCAGGTGGACAACGACCGACAGAGCAGTGTCATTGCTAATCAGTCCCTGCAGTTCAACCGGTACAACCAGATAGCTGCTGCTGTCCAGCAGTACGACACACAAATCACGGCATCATCTCAGGAGAAGCAGATTGAATACCGGACAATACTCAAAACTGAGCCGACCTGCGCTCTCGCTGTGCCTGTTGCTATTTCTGGGCGGTTGCTCAAATACGCGAACAGTTTACGTGCCAGCGCAATGCACGCCGATCCCGGCATCGTTGACAGCGCCGGTACTGACACCGCTGCCACCGGCACCCTGACATATTGCCAGGTGGTGCTGTGGATTGACCCGCTACTCACAGCCATTGACCAGGCTAACAGCCAACTGTCTGGCATTCGTAGTTTAGAAAAAGTGAGGCGCGGAAACTGATCACCTTCTGTAAGGTGCTTGCGATAGAATGGTAACGATTTATCACACACCAACGTTAGGAAGGATTTTTAGTGGAACAATTATGGTTTATATCGTGGGAGCAACTGGCTAACGCTGATGAGGTTTCGAGCGGGCATGCTTTTATCAAAGAAGATGCTTCAGTACCAGCCAATGAAGTTGCGACAGAGGCAATTAAAAGTATCGCTAGTCAATTGGGAATAAATCCCAATAGCGTAGTGATAAAAGCCTTTAATAAGGTTTAAACAATCACAACCGCCTCCGGGCGGTTTTTTATTGCCAACGGACGGCATCGTGAACAATAACCCCAATGAGGTACACAATGCCAGAAATCACTACCGAACAGACCAACCAGTTGGAGCTGATCCAAACACTCAACTACAACAACGCGGCTGTAAAGCAGGCGGTGACATTCATTCAGAACGACGCTTTCAAGCACCGCCTGTTCATTCAGCAGTACGGTCGCCTAATGATCAATGGTTACTCTGAGTCCGATGTCGTATCCCGCGCAATCACTGCGGTACAGGAATCCACTGAAGCACTGGCTGTAATTAACACTGCCGCGGCTGAATAAGATAACAACATGCGTGACTGATGACAGGTAAGCCTGTTGCCTGTCTTTATTATCCGAATGGACAGCATGATGAATAATAAAGAACCCCGTATCTACGGGAGCAAGTGGGATAAGGAAAGGCTGATATTCCTTAAAGGCAACCCGCTTTGCGTCATGTGTCAGGAGCAGGGAAGAGCCTCTGCAGCTACGGTAGTCGATCACATCATCCCTCACAAGCTTAAAGAGTCCTTGCGTTCAAATGATCCAGCCGCCATCGCCAAATCACAAAAGCTTTTCTGGAGTCGTAAGAATTGGCAGGCACTCTGCAAGCAGCACCACGACTCGACAAAGCAGAGGATGGAGAAACGTGGTGTGGCGATAGGTTGCGACGAAAATGGCATGCCTCTCGATTCCAGCTCACATTGGTTTAAATGATAGGAATTATCATTTAACTTCGCGATGATTTCATTTTGAAATCATTTCAAAAGTAAATGATATCAATTCTCATTTTAAAGGCGGTGGGGGGGGATCGAAAGTTCAAAATCTTTCGGCCAAATGACCGCCGCCCATCCTTTTTGTACATAACCGCGAAATGAAAAGTTTTTTTCTGGGAGGTTCCGATGGCAGGACGTCGCCCGAAACCGACCACACTAAAACTGGTTAACGGTAATCCGGGCAAAAGAAAACTTAATGACAAAGAGCCGACCCCGGCGCGCGAAATTCCCAGCCCACCTGAACACCTGTCCGATTGGGGCAAGGTTGCCTGGGGAAAATTGACGGTGCTGCTGGACGGTATGGGCGTTCTCACCGTTGCAGATGTTTTTGCGCTTGAACGCCTCTGCGATATCTACGCTGATATTTTGCAACTTCGGCTGACGATCTCCGATGAGGGACGCACCTATACCGTTCAGACTGAAGGCGGATTCCTGATTAAGGCAAACCCTGCAGTCTCTATGCTGGCCGATGCCGATCGCCGGTTTAAAAGTTATCTGGTTGAATTCGGGCTGACGCCAGCCGCCAGGACAAAGGTGAAAGTTAATGGCGACGAAGGAGAAGAAGACCCGCTCAACCAGTTCTTCGGTTGATCCGGCCACACAATACGCAATGGATGTCACGTCTGGAAAAGAAATTGCCGGGCCTGATATTCGAAACTCCTGTAAGCGGCATATTTCTGATCTGGGCTCCTGTCATGCGCGTGGCCTTGTATGGGATGTGGATGCAGCTCAGCGCGCAATAGACTTTTTCGCGAAGGTTTTGAAACTCAACGGTGGTGAGCATGAAGGTAAACCTTTCATTCTCCTGCCGTGGCAGTGTTTCATCGTTGGTTCAATCTTCGGCTGGAAGAATGAGGACAGTTACCGCCGGTATCGCATGGTTTATGTCGAATCGGGTAAAGGGTCTGGTAAATCTCCGCTGGCAGCAGGGATCGCCCTGTATTGTCTGGTTGCTGATAAGGAGCCGCGTGCAGAGGTGTATGCTGCGGCCACAAAAAAAGACCAGGCAATGATCCTTTTTCGTGATGCGGTGGCGATGGTTGATCAGTCACCCGCGTTGGCGCAACGGATCAATAAATCTGGTGGGACGGGTAAGGAATGGAATCTGGCGTTCCTTCAGGCCGGTTCTTTCTTCCGGCCAATCAGTTCTGACGATGGCCAGTCAGGGCCTCGCCCTCATTGTGCATTGATCGACGAAATCCACGAGCACAAAAATAACCAGGTCGTTGAAATGATGCGTGCCGGTACTAAAGGCCGCAGGCAGGCGCTGATTTTCATGATCACCAACAGTGGCCATGATAAGACCAGCGTCTGCTATGACTATCACGAATATGGTCGCAAGGTTGCTGAAGGCTCGATAGAGGATGACAGCTTCTTCTCGTTTATCTGTTCGCTGGATGAAGGGGAAGACCCGTTTAAAGACGAAGCGTGCTGGAAAAAAGCTAACCCGTCTTTGGGGCATACATTTACCGATCGCTATCTGCGAGAACAGGTCACGCAGGCGCGTGGAATGCCCTCTAAGGAAAGCATTGTCCGGCGTCTGAACTTCTGTCAGTGGGTAGAGGCTGAAAACCCCTGGATGAGTAGCGATGTCTGGATGAGTTGTGAAGAGGATTTCGACCTTCAGGAGCTTCAGGGCGAAGAGTGTTATGGTGGACTGGACCTTTCAGGGACGCGCGATCTTACCGCGCTGGCGTTGTATTTCCCCAAAAAGAGAAAGTTGGTGGTTGAGTTCTGGACACCGAAAGAAACGCTTGCAGAAAGGGCAAAAACAGACCGGGTTCCTTACGATGCCTGGGAGCGAAAAGGGTTCCTCCATACAACCCCAGGTAAAGCGGTTAAATATGGCTTCGTGGCTGAAAGAATCGCCGATCTCACAATGCAGTTTGACATCAAGGCGATTGCCTTCGACCAGTACCGCATGAAGTATCTTGAGCCTGAACTCGAAGAGGCAGGTGTGTCGGTGCAACTAATCCCGCATGGTCAGGGCTACTACAAGGCGCAGGATTCAGGTTTATGGATGCCGCATTCAATCGAGTTGTTCGAACAAAAGCTTGATGACAATGAAATCATCATCAAAACCAATCCCTGCCTGCGCTGGAACGCGGCCTCAGCCGTAACCGAAGCTGATCAGAAAGAAAACCGTATCTTCGCTAAAAAGAAAAGTACCGGCCGTATCGACGGCGTGGTGGCGTCTGCAATGGCGATAGGTGCTTCCGAAGGTGATGTCACTGACGATGGTGATATTGAAGACTTCTTCTCACAACCGTTGAGCATGTGATGGACGATACAAATTACAGCATTGATCTTCGCACTAATAACGGCTGGTGGGCTCGCGTGGCGTCGTGGTTCGTCGGTGGGCGATTAGTCACTCCTGAAAGTGGATCGCAAACCGGGCCCGTCTCCGCCAGCGGATCGCTGGGTGATTCGCAGATAACCGATGAACGTATCCTGCAGATTTCCACTGTGTGGCGTTGCGTGTCTCTGATTTCTACGCTCACCGCCAGTCTGCCGCTGGACGTCTTTGAAACCGATAAAAAGGATAACCGCAGTAAAGTCGGGCTCAGTAACCCGCTGGCAAGATTACTCCGTTACTCCCCTAACCAGTACATGACCGCGCAGGAATTTCGCGAGGCCATGACCATGCAGCTTTGTTTTTACGGTAATGCTTACGCTCTGGTAGAGCGCAATACAGTCGGTGATGTTGTTAGCCTGCTTCCCCTGATGTCCGCCAATATGGACGTGAGGCTTGAAGGTAAAAAAATTGTTTATCGTTACCAGCGCGATACGGAATACGCGAACTTCGCCCAGCGTGAAATATTCCATTTGAAGGGATTTGGCTTTAATGGCCTGGTGGGGCTTTCACCCATCGCTCATGCCTGTAAATCAGCAAGCGTAGCCGTAGCAATGGAAGACCAGCAGCGAGAGTTTTACGCAAACGGAGCCAAGTCACCAAAGATTCTGACAACAGGGGAGCGCGTTCTTACTAAAGAACAGCGTGGACAGCTGGAGGAGAACTTCAAAGAAATAGCCGGTGGTCCTGTAAAAAAACGCCTGTGGATACTTGAGGCGAACTTTCAGGCTCATGATATTGGGGTTAGTCCGCAGGATGCTGAAACGATGGCCTCCCGTAAATTTCAGGTTAGTGAGCTGGCTCGTTTCTTTGGTGTTCCACCTCATCTTGTCGGGGATGTTGAGAAAAGCACCAGTTGGGGTACAGGAATCGAGCAGCAAAACATGGGGTTTCTACAGTATACCTTACAGCCGTATATATCCCGCTGGGAGAACGGCATACAGCGCTGGCTATTGAAGCCGGAGCAGGTTGGTGTTTATCACGCAGAACATAATCTCGACGGGCTGTTACGTGGTGATTCAGCTTCCCGTGCTGCGTTTATGAAAGCGATGGGGGAGGCAGGGCTAAGAACCATCAATGAAATGCGCAGGCTTGATAACTACCCACCCGTTCCGGGAGGGGATGTCGCCATGCGGCAGGCACAGTATGTACCAATAACTCACCTCGGCAACAACACAGAGCCCCGCAGCAATGACGGGGCTTAATTTTTATAGGGGTCATGATGGCTGACATCATCAAAACGCTGTCTTTCGACGAAACCGAGATCAAGTTTGCAGGTGACGGCAAGCAGGGAGTTTTTGAAGGTTATTCCTCTGTTTTTGGGAATGAAGACTCAGACGGCGACATCATCCTGTCCGGCGCTTACAAAAACACTCTCAAAACTCAGACCCGCAAGGTGGCGATGTTTTTTAATCATCGCCAGTGGGAAATACCGGTCGGCAAATGGGATTCCATCGAAGAGGACAGCAAAGGACTTTATGTCCGGGGTCAGCTGACGCCTGGTAACAGCGCAGCCAGTGATCTGAAAGCTGCCATGCTGCATGGCACGGTGGAGGGAATGTCAGTGGGATTTGCCGTGACCAAAGATGATTACATCATCGCGTCAAACGGCGGACGTATTTTCAAAAACATTTCCTGGCTGAAAGAGATCAGCGTTTGCACTTTCCCGGCCAACGAACTGGCGGGTGTTGATGCAATGAAGTGTATCGACGGTATTGAAACCATTCGTGATGTTGAAGGCTGGCTGAGGGATTCAGTCGGGCTCAGCAAGTCACAGGCAATTGGGTTTATTGCCCGGTTTAAGTCAGCGGTTCGGAGCGAGTCCGAAGGCGGCGAAAACGAATCAGACATGAACGCTCTGCTTAAGAGCATTAGCACCTTTCATCAGACATTAGGAAAATAAGTTATGTCCGAACTTGCTCAGATTCAGAAAGCTCTCGAAGAATCCCAGAACAAACTGCAGGGGCTTTTCGACGAACAGAAAAAGCAGATTGAAAGCAACGGTACAATCTCCAAGCAGTTGCAGGATGATATGACCAAGGTTAATGAAGAGATGACCAAAACCGGCCAGCGACTGTTCGATCTTGAACAGCGCCTGTCCTCTGGTCCCGATAACCTGGAAGATAAAAAATCGTTCTCAGAACGTGCTGCTGAAGAGCTCACCAAATCCTGGAACGGTAGTAAAGGCCTCTTTGATGCCAAGACGTTCAACAAGTCGCTGGGCAGCGATGCCGCCTCAGCGGGTGCGCTTATTCAGCCTATGCAGGTGCCGGGCATCGTTATGCCGGGACTGCGCCGCTTGACCATCCGTGATCTGTTAGCGCAGGGCCGTATCTCCAGCAATTCGCTGGAATATGTTCGTGAAGAAGTTTTCACCAATAATGCTGCGTCGGTCAAAGAGAAGGCGCTGAAGCCGGAATCCGATATCACCTTCAGCAAACAGACTGCCAACGTTAAAACCGTTGCTCATTGGATTCAGGCCTCGCGTCAGGTGATGGATGATG
>Ga0302347_1001921_pt1 | contig 22856 bp, 21 predicted proteins | sample PhyWR1_FD_202178 | JGI IMG/M metagenome (GOLD analysis project Ga0302347, IMG submission 202178) | Leaf surface microbial communities from wheat plants in UC Gill Tract Community Farm, Albany, California, United States - DLSL W.R1 (v2)... | ecosystem: Host-associated > Plants > Phyllosphere >...
GGGCGTTGGGAAAATGGCGCCAATATTTCAATTGCCGCTTATCCGACCTCATCACTCAGGCTAAACTCGCCACTGCTCCACAAGCCTGCCCGAGTGCGCAATGAACCACCCTCACGAGATCCGCCCCGACCTGGACCAAGGCATCGACCGCAAGGTCCTGGCGACATTGCGCTCGCGCTTCCTGCAACTCAACCAGGGGCGGTTGCAGCGGGCAATGGAAGGCTTGTCTACCCGCCAGCAACAAGTGCTGACGCTGTTACCTCTGCTGTTTCATGTAAACCACCCGCTCTTGCCTGGCTACGTGTCCGGCAGCACCCCTGCGGGTGTATCGGGTTACCAGCCAAGCGCCGATCTGGTTGCAGAGGCCCAGCGCCTGGCGCGTTCGTTTACCTACAAGGCCCGCCATGGCAGCCCGCCATCCCCGATCCACGGGCTGTTTCTGATGGGCAGCCTGGGCTCGCTGGCCCAGGCCGAACAAAGCGACATGGACCTGTGGGTGTGCCATGCGCCCGGCATTCCAGGGCAACTGCTGGAAGAGCTGCGCCGCAAATGCCAGTTACTGGAGGCATGGGCGGCGAGCCTTGGCGCCGAGGCGCATTTCTTCCTGATCGATACGCAGGGGTTTGCCCAAGGTCAGCGTGATGGCCAGCTTGGCTCCGACGACTGCGGCACCACCCAGCACTACCTGCTGCTGGACGAGTTCTATCGCACCACCCTGTGGCTGGCCGGGCGCACACCGTTGTGGTGGCTGGTGCCGGTGTACCAGGAACACAACTATCACGCATACACCCAGACCCTGCTGTCCAAGCGCTTCATCCGCAGCCAGGACGCTCTGGACCTGGGCAACCTGGCGCACATTCCGCCCGGCGAATTCGTCGGTGCCGGACTGTGGCAACTGTTCAAAGGGATCGACTCACCCTACAAGTCACTGCTCAAGTTGCTGCTGACCGAAGCCTACGCCAGTGAACACCCTGCGGTGCGTTGCCTGAGCCTGGACTACAAGCAGGCGGTATTTGCCAATCGGCTCGACCTCGATGAGCTGGACCCCTACGTGATGGTGTACCGACGCATCGAGCGCTACCTGCTGGCACGTGGCGAGCCCGCACGGCTGGAACTGGTGCGGCGCAGCCTGTACCTGAAGGTGAACAAGAAGCTCAGCGACCAAGGCCGCAGCAATGGTTGGCAACGCCGGCTGCTGCAGCGCCTGGCCGATGAGTGGGGCTGGGACGAGCGCCAGCTGGCCCTGCTGGACAGCCGCAGCCAATGGAAAGTGCAGCAGGTCGCCGTCGAACGCCGCGAACTGGTGGCCGAGTTGAACCACAGCTACCGCTTCCTCAGCCAGTTCGCCCGCAACCAGAACGCCAGCAGCCGCGCCGACCAGCGTGACCTCAATGTGCTGGGCCGGCGCCTGTACGCCGCGTTCGAACGCCGTGCCGGCAAGGTCGAAGTAATCAACCCCGGGATTGCCCCGGACCTCGCCGAAGGCACCCTGACCCTGGTCCAGCAGCCCAACCGCAAGGAGCCGGGCAGCCATCACTGGGAACTGTACAGCGGCAACCTGAGCACCCACGAGGTGCAACACTTCAGCCCGATAAAGCGCTGCCGCGAGCTGCTGGAGCTGCTGGCCTGGGCCCATCGCAACGGCGTGATCGACAGCAGCACGCGCCTGGCATTGCACCCCGGCGTCAGCGACCTCAGCGAGTTCGAGCTGTTCAGCCTGGTCGGCTGCCTGCAGCAGAGCATCCCCCTACCCCTGCCGACGGTGAGCGAAGTGCGCCTGCTGCAGCCCAGCGTCGCCGACGAGGTGTTGCTACTGGTCAACGTCGCCCTCGATCCGCTGCGCCACCACCGCGACCTGAACATCCTGATGACCACCGAGCGCACCGACTCGCTGAGCTACGCAGGCACGCGCGAAAACCTGGTATTGACCCTGGACCAGGTCACCCTGAACAGCTGGAACGAGGTGCTGGTGCAGCGTTATGAGGGCGCGCATGCGCTGGTACGCTGCCTGCGCGACTTCCTCAACAGCCCGATGCCGCACGGGCACCGGCCACGGGTGCGGGTCCGCTGCTTCTGCCCCAGCCGCGCCCACGCCATCGGCCAGCGCGTGGAGGAAATATTCGACACCGTGCAACTACTGCTGGCCCAAGGCCTCGACCACCGCTACCTGCTACAGGTGGCCCAGCACACCCATGTACTGGAACTGCTGCCCGGGCATGTCAGCCTGACGACTCTGGCCGAGCATGAGGCGCTGTTGACTCACCTGGGTGAGGAGCGCAGCGCTTATAGCCCTCTGTACCTGGATGCCCACGCCCTGCAGGACAACGATTTGCGCCAGGTGCTGGAGCAAGGCCGGCCAGCCTGCATACAGGTGTTCTACCGCCTGCAGGATGGCTGGGCCGACGTGTATGTGCTGGATGAACACAATGCGCTGTGGCAGCAACGCCTGCCCCTGCACGACGAAGCCCACCTGCTGCTGCCGCTGCAGCGGTTTCTGCGCTCGGTGGTCATGCGCCGCGATGCCCGGCTGCCGCTGGACAACCTGCACTCGGCCGCGCTGGATATCCACTATGCGCAACTGCTGCCCTCCGGCCCTGGCAAGGCCCGCAGCATCGAACCGCGGCCGGCACCAGTCGAAGGCAGCGACCAGCCTTACTACGAGGTCCAGGCCATCATCCAGGCCGGCGTGGCGGGCGCTGCGCATGTCACGCTGTATTGCGACCAGCAGGAGTTTTCCGGGCTGGAGCATGGCGAGCAGTTGTATGCAGTGGTGGCCCGGCAGATCATCGGGCAGCGGCGTGGCGGGGCGCTGTACCGGTGCTATATCACCGACCTGGACTTGTCCGAGTTGCTGGACGACCGGTTGGGGGCGACGCAGGTTTACCTGAGCTACAAGCGGGTGCTGGAGCAGGCGTTGAATGAGGGGTTGGAGCAGGTTTTGGCGCAGGGATCCTGAAGCGCCGGGGGGGCTTTGCACCCCTTTCGCGACACAAGGCCGCTCCTACAGGGGTACGCGATCCCGTGCAGGAGCAGCCTTGTGCTGCGAATGGGCCGCAAAGCGGCCCCTCTGGCCCTTACAGGTCGAAATCGCCCGCCGCTTCCGGCTGGTATTCCACTTCCAGCAGCTTCAGCTTGAGGGTCTTGCCCCCCGGCGCCGGCCAGTCGATCTGCTCGCCCACCGAAAGCCCCAGCAAGGCGCAGCCGATCGGTGCCAGTACCGAGACATTGCCTTCCGGCCCGGCGTCCTTCGGATACACCAACGTCAGGTGGTAGTCCTTGCCGCTGGCTTCCTCACGGCAGTGCACACGGGAGTTCATGGTGACCACGCCCGCCGGTACTTCCTCGTGACCGACCACCTGTTCGGCGCGGTCCAGCTCGTCCTGCAGGGCGAGCACACCCGGGGTACTTTCGTCGAGGCTGTCGATCAGACGCTCCAGACGTTGTACGTCCAATCGGGTGAGGATTAGGGAAGGCTTGGTGCTCATGATCCAGTCAGACTCCTTTGAACAGGCAATTTTCAATGTGCAGATAAAGCAAAACCCCGCCCAAGGGCGGGGTTTGAAAAGGCTTTGGCGTCACCGACGCAGAACTCGACACTACCACAGCCGGGCAAATACTCAAGCCCTTGCGTTCAGTGTGCCTTGGCCTGGTCGCGCAGGGCCTGGGCCTCGCGACAGATCTGCCGGCGCCGCTGGTCGTCGGCCGAGCGCCATTCGCGGATATGCTCGACATGCCGGTGGCAGCCGGTGCACACCCGCTGTTCGTCCAGCCGGCAAACGCTGATGCACGGCGATGGCACGGCGGGGCTGACGTTGCTGTAAAGCGGCTTGGGTGGCCGGGTCTGGGTGCTGCTCATGTCAGATCTCGTCGAAGTCCAGCTTCTCGCCGGCCCGCTCCCAGACAATACGTTCGAGCATTTCGCCCAGCAGCTCGTCGGTCTTTTCGCAGGTCCATTTCTTGCTCTCTTCGTCGTAGTCGAAATGGAACCCACCCGACTTGTCCGCCAGCCACAGCTGACGCAGCGGCTCCTGACGGCTGAAGATCAGCGTGCTGCCATTGTCGAACTTGATGGTCAGGACGCCCGCGGAGTTCTCCATGTCCAGGTCCATGCCGCTCTCGTCGAACAGGTCTTCCAGGGCCTGTTGGGTCGCGTCGACCAGGTCGTGGAAACGCGCTTCACTCAAACTCATTGCAGAAACCTCGAAATTGGCTGCGTTACAGGCAAGCCGGGCAAGATACGGGCGCTTGCCGCCGAATGCAAAGATTAGCCATTGGAGGCGGCAAGAATAGCCCGCCCGGCGGACCGGCCCTTGCATAGGCAAGCCGCCGGTCGCTCGGTATACTCGGGCGCAATACTGCATTTTTCTAAGGATTTCACCCATGAAGCGCCTGATTTCCTCCCTCGCGGCGCTGGTCGCTGTTGCCTGCCTCGTTTCCGCCTGCGGCCAGAAGGGCCCGCTGTACCTGCCTGAAGACGGCAAGGACGGCAAGGACACCCGCAAGTCGCACCAGCACCAGCCAAAAGCCAAGCCGGTCCAGACCCAGGAGCAGCAGCCAGAGCTGCAGTCCGAGCCCGAGCAGTCGCCTGCGCAGTAAGGAAACCAGATGAACGCTTTCAACTACCGCGACAGTGAGCTGTTCGCGGAGGGCGTGGCCCTGTCGGCCATCGCCGAACGCCATGGCACCCCCACCTACGTGTATTCGCGCGCCCATATCGAGGCCCAGTACCGCAGCTATACCGACGCCTTGCAAGGCGCCGAGCACCTGGTGTGCTTCGCGGTCAAGGCCAACTCCAACCTCGGTGTGCTGAACGTGCTGGCCCGCCTGGGCGCAGGCTTCGACATCGTTTCCGGCGGTGAACTGGAGCGCGTCCTGGCGGCTGGCGGCCGCGCCGACCGAGTGGTGTTCTCAGGTGTCGGCAAAACCCGTGAAGACATGCGCCGCGCCCTGGAAGTAGGCGTGCACTGCTTCAACGTCGAGTCCACCGACGAGCTGGAGCGCCTGCAAGTGGTAGCCGCCGAAATGGGCAAGGTTGCCCCGGTGTCGCTGCGGGTCAACCCGGATGTCGACGCCGGCACCCACCCGTACATCTCCACCGGCCTTAAAGAAAACAAGTTCGGCATTGCCATCGCCGACGCCGAGGCCATCTACGTGCGCGCCGCGCAGCTGCCGAACCTGGAAGTGGTCGGTGTCGACTGCCATATCGGTTCGCAGCTGACCACCGTCGAGCCGTTCCTCGATGCCCTCGACCGCCTGCTGGACCTGGTCGACCGCCTCGCCGATTGCGGCATCCACCTGCGCCACCTGGACCTGGGCGGCGGTGTGGGTGTGCGTTATCGCGACGAACAACCGCCTCTGGTGGCCGACTACATCAAGGCCATCCGCGAGCGCGTCGGCGACCGCGAGCTGGCCCTGGTGTTCGAGCCGGGCCGCTACATCGTGGCCAACGCTGGCGTGCTGATCACCCGCGTGGAGTACCTCAAGCACACCGAACACAAGGACTTCGCCATCATCGATGCGGCGATGAACGACCTGATCCGTCCGGCCCTGTACCAGGCCTGGATGGGCGTCAGTGCGGTCAAGCCACGTACCGGCGAAGGCCGTGCCTACGACCTGGTCGGCCCGATCTGCGAAACGGGCGACTTCCTGGCCAAGGACCGTGTGCTGGACCTGGCCGAAGGTGATCTGCTGGCTGTACAGTCCGCAGGCGCCTATGGTTTTGTCATGAGCTCCAACTACAACACCCGCGGCCGTTGCGCTGAAATCCTCGTCGACGGTGACCAGGCTTTCGAAGTACGCCGCCGCGAGACCATCGCCGAACTGTACGCTGGCGAAAGCCTGCTGCCGGAGTAACCCCATGCTGCTGCGTTTTACCAAGATGCATGGGTTGGGCAACGACTTCATGGTCCTCGACCTGGTCAGCCAGCACGCGCACATCCAGCCCAAGCACGCCAAGCAATGGGGTGACCGCCACACCGGTATCGGTTTCGACCAGTTGCTGATCGTCGAGGCGCCGAACAATCCCGAAGTGGACTTCCGCTACCGCATCTTCAACGCCGACGGTTCCGAGGTCGAGCAATGCGGCAATGGTGCACGCTGCTTTGCCCGCTTCGTGCTGGACAAGCGGCTGACCGCGAAAAAGCGCATCCGCGTGGAAACCAAAAGCGGCGTCATCACCCTGGACGTGCAGAACGACGGCCAGGTGAGCGTCGACATGGGCCCGCCGCGCTTCATCCCTGCCGAAATCCCCTTCGTCGCCGATGAGCAGGCGCTGAACTACCCACTGGAAGTCGACGGGCAAGTGCATTCGATCGCCGCCGTGTCCATGGGTAACCCGCATGCCGTGCTGCGTGTCGACGACGTGCATACCGCCCCCGTGCACCAGTTGGGCCCAAAGATCGAAAACCACCCACGCTTCCCGCAGCGGGTGAATGCCGGCTTCCTCCAGGTTGTCGACCGCCACCGCGCCAACCTGCGCGTCTGGGAACGCGGTGCGGGTGAAACCCAGGCCTGCGGCACCGGCGCCTGCGCTGCCGCCGTGGCGGCAATCAGCCAGGGCTGGATGGACTCCCCGGTGTCCCTCGACCTGCCCGGTGGCCGCCTGCACATCGAATGGGCCGGCCCCGGCCAGCCCGTGCTGATGACCGGCCCGGCCGTACGCGTCTACGAAGGACAGGTTCGTCTCTAAGCGAGTAACCGCCATGACCGATCAGCCACAGGTTGTACCCCAGCAGTCCGCCGAGCTCGATGCCGAAGCGGTGATCGCCTACCTGCGCGCCCACCCCACTTTCTTCGCCGAGCATGACGAGCTGCTGCTTGAACAGCGTATTCCGCACCAGCGTGGCGACAGCGTGTCGCTGGTGGAACGCCAGCTGAAGCTGCTGCGCGACCGCAACATCGAAATGCGCCATCGCCTGTCGCAACTGATGGACGTGGCGCGCGACAACGACCGGCTGTTCGACAAGACCCGCCGGTTGATTCTCGACCTGCTTGATGCCGCCAGCCTTGAAGAAGTGGTGATGGCAGTCGAAGACAGCCTGCGCCAGGAGTTCCAGGTGCCCTTCGTCAGCCTGATCCTGTTCGGCGACAACGTCGCACCGGTCGGGCGCTGGGTCAGCAACGCCGAGGCGCAGCAGGCCATCGGTGCCCTGCTGGGCGGCGGCAAGACGGTAAGCGGCAACCTGCGCGAACACGAACTGACCTTCCTGTTTGGCGAAGAACAGCGCCGTGAAGTGGGCTCCAGCGCCGTGGCGACCCTTGAGTACCAAGGGCTGCACGGGGTACTGGCGATCGGCAGCCGCGACCCGCAACACTACAAGAGCAGCGTCGGCACGCTGTTCCTCGGCTATATCGCCGAAGTGCTCGGCCGCGTTGTACCACGTGTCACCCAGACCCTGCGCTCGGTACGCTGATGGAACGCCAGCTGGAGGCTTATTGCGCACACCTGCGCAACGAGCGCCAGGTGTCGGCGCACACCTTGCTGGGCTACCGGCGCGACCTGGACAAGGTCATCGCCTACTGCAACGAACACGGTATCGCCGGCTGGCAGGCGCTGCAGATCCAGCAGCTGCGCCAGCTGATCGCGCGCCTGCACCACCACGGCCAGTCGTCGCGCAGCCTGGCGCGGCTGCTGTCGGCAGTGCGCGGGCTGTACCGTTACCTCAACCGCGAAGGCCTGTGCCAGCACGACCCGGCCAGCGGCCTGAGCGCGCCCAAGGGTGAACGGCGGCTGCCCAAGGTGCTGGACACCGACCGGGCCTTGCAACTGCTCGATGGCGGCGTCGACGACGACTTCATCGCCCGCCGTGACCAGGCCATCCTCGAACTGTTCTACTCGTCGGGGCTGCGCCTGTCCGAGCTGACCAACCTCGACCTTGAACACCTCGACCTCGCCGGCGGCCTGGTGCAGGTATTGGGCAAGGGTGGCAAGGCACGCGTACTGCCGGTTGGCCGCAAGGCCCGCGAGGCGCTGCAGGCGTGGTATCGCCTGCGCGGTACCGGCAACCCTCGTGACGGTGCGGTGTTCATCACCCGTCAGGGCAACCGGCTGGGCCCCAGGGCCATCCAGCTGAGGGTAAAGGCGGCCGGCGAGCGTGAGCTGGGCCAGCACCTGCACCCGCACATGCTTCGCCATTCCTTCGCCAGCCATGTGCTGGAATCGTCCCAGGACCTGCGTGCGGTACAGGAGATGCTCGGCCACGCCGACATCAGCACCACGCAAATCTATACCCACCTGGACTTCCAGCACCTGGCGGCGGTGTACGACAGTGCCCACCCCCGGGCTAAACGCAGCAAAGGCACAGACTCATGAGCATCAAGCTGATCACCTTCGACCTCGACGATACGCTGTGGGACACCGCGCCGGTGATTGCCAGCGCAGAAGTCGTGCTGCGCGACTGGCTGGAAGCCAACGCTCCGATCCTTGGCAGCGTACCGGTGGAGCACCTGTTTGCCATTCGCGAGCGCCTGGTGCAGGCCGAGCCCGGCCTCAAGCACCGCATCAGCGCCCTGCGCCGGCGCGTGCTGTTGCATGCCCTGGAAGAAGTCGGCTACAGCAGCAAGCAGGCGCTGGAGCTGGCCAATGAAGGCTTCGAAGTGTTCCTGCATGCCCGCCACCAGGTGGAGATTTTCCCTGAAGTGCAGCCGGTGCTGGAGATTCTGCGCCATCACTACACCCTGGGCGTGGTCACCAACGGCAATGCCGATGTGAGCCGCCTGGGGCTGGCGGACTATTTCAGCTTTGCCCTGTGTGCCGAGGACCTTGGCATCGGCAAGCCAGACCCGGCGCCGTTCCTGGAAGCCCTGCGCCGCGGTGACGCGGACGCCAGCGCAGCGGTGCACATCGGCGACCACCCCGGCGATGACATCGCAGGCGCCCAGCGCGCCGGATTGCGGGCCGTCTGGTTCAACCCCCAGGGCAAGGCCTGGACGGGTGAACAGGCGCCGGATGCCGAAATCCAGCGACTGTCGCAGTTGCCCGACGTTCTTTCGCGCTGGCGCTGACAGGGGCCGCTGCGCGGCCCATTCGCGGCTGAAGCCGCTCCCACAGGGATCGCGCAGAACCTTCAGCCAGTGCTGAGCCTGTGAGATCGGGTTCACCCGCGAAGAGGCTCGCACAGAAAACACAAAATCGAAAAGAACAAGACACTCGCAGCGACTGCGGTTTTTTGTCAGCTACGAGCAACCACGTGACGCCTTCGTTGGCGGCGTAGCAGCCACAATAGCGTCCCACCCTTGATCAGCTCTGAGAGGACAATTGCGCAGAACATCAGCCACCTGTTGTATTCAGGTACCAGACCGGCCCAGATCAACAGTACCGAAAGCGACGGCACAGCGAACAGCAGACGCCACGGTATTTGCGCGAGGCCCACGTAGACTCCCACCTTTCGACTGCCAAGAAAAAACACGGCACTGAAAATGATCGAGACCTGTAAAAACACATTCATCACCATCAACACCATGGTGAGCAAGCCTTGTTCGGCCAAAAACCCCAGCATCCTCTGCAGATCGGTAACTACAGGCAGATGCCCACGCCGAATACTGCCTGCGACATAGAGCAATACATAAAGGGCGTCCAGCCCGCCCCATAGCCTCAACACCCAGCGCTCTTTGTTTTGTGCTACGAACATCATTTCTTTTCTCGGTGCTCGTAGGTTTCAAAAGGAAGAACAGGTTGCCAGTGCCAAGATTTTCCACTGATCTGCCACTTATCCTCTCCCTCCAGATACCGTTGCGTGATGCCCCGTAGTTTGCCATAGCGATGAATGGCTGAGCGTGATGCTAAATGATCATCATGACTATCAAGAGGAACCCATTGCTGGGTCACGACCCGAAAGGTGTTGTCATAATCCTTGCTTTCCGAGCCGAAAAGGCGGCCCTCATCACCCAGCGAACCAAGACGGTTTTGCAAGATGGCGAACGTGTTCTTCAACCCGTCATAATCGATATCGATAGTACGCCACTTACCGGAGCCTTTTTCGTAATCAGGTTGCCTTTTCAGCTTATCTGAAACAGGAAAGCACTGTGTCGTGCCTAAGTGACCATCTAGTCTCATGGGTTTGAATGGATTGCTGGTCAAAAATAGCCAGCTGCCGTTTCTGATTTCTTCCAGTGCCACCTTGAGATCGTGCTCTGATAGCTCTCGCCCAGAAGTGATGCCACAGCTTCTCAGAAATTCCGCTTCACCGCACAGGGGCCTCCGCCCCATGAGGGCACGCTCCACTTCCCCCCTGGCAAAAAAAGGATCCTCCACTTTAGACATGTCTTCCTTACGCAACTGACGACGGCGAACGAGTTTGTCCATAAATCCTCCAGGCTCGATCCGCGATGCTTGCCTAGGTCGGACAAAATGATCTAGCAGACGAATCTGCTTTTATCGTAGGAAATTTCGGCAGGTTTTCGGCACAAAAAAGCCCGCAGCGACGGCGGGCTTTTTTGCGAGCAGCCACTCAGATAGGGCGGCTGCCGTATTTGTTGTCCGGCTTCTTGGGCGGGTCGGCGACCACGTTGGCCTCGACTTCCTGCACCTTGCCACCGCGGGAAAGGAATTCTTCCATCGCCTTGGCCAGTGCATCACGCTCTTTCTGCTTGGCTTCCATGCTCGGCATCTCGTCTACCGAGACGGCCGCCTTGGATTTGCCCTTGGCAGCGGGTGCCGGGCTGCTGTCGTCGTCGCCAGCATCTTCGGCGCCATCGTCAGCCGCCGCTTCGAGGCCTTCATCAGCCTCGTCGTCGTCGCCTACTTCGAGGTCATCATTTTCCAGATCGTCGTCGCTCATGTTCTACCTCATGACTTGCGAAAAGCAGGTTAGTTATAGACCAGTGCAGCCGTAGACCGGCAGCCACCAGTGAAAATTCAACTGGCCGTGGGTTAGGCCACTGCCCTTGGGTCGGCACCCGGGATGGGAGGCGGCACCCAGCAGGCCCTGCTCCTGGCAGGACCTGACAAATCCATTAGCCCCTGCTGGCCACTCGCTACTGGCAAGCCTAGCAAAGGCTGGCGAAGTGTGCGGACTACTCGCAAGCACCCTTCGGCGCGCATTCTAGCGCGCCCGTGGAAAAAGCAAAGCTCCATAATTGCACTGCAAGTTGTAAGTTTTTTACCTACGTCGCGAACGTGCCGAATAAACCGTTTGCCGTGCAGGAAATGCCGAAAATCTGACAAAAAAATGCCCGGCAAGCCGGGCAAGTTTTTACCGCGTCGCAGTTACAGGTTGTAGCCGCGTTCGTTGTGCTGAGCCAGGTCGAGGCCGACCGACTCTTCTTCTTCGTTGACCCGCAGGCCCATCACCACATCCAGCACCTTGAGGATCACATAGGTGACGATGGCGGTGTAGACCACGGTGAACAGCACGCCCTTGGCCTGGATCCAGACCTGCATGCCGATGTCGGTCACGGCGCCAAAGCCGCCCAGGGCCGGGGCTGCGAACACACCGGTGAGGATGGCGCCGACGATGCCGCCGATACCGTGCACGCCGAAGGCGTCCAGCGAGTCGTCATAACCCAGCTTGCGCTTGAGGCTGGTAGCGCAGAAGTAGCAGATCACGCCCGAAGACAAGCCGATCACCAGAGCGCCCATCGGGCCCACGGTGCCGGCAGCCGGGGTGATGGCGACCAGCCCGGCAACCACACCCGAGGCAATGCCCAGGGCGCTCGGCTTGCCGTGGCCGATCCATTCGGCAAACATCCAGCCCAGTGCCGCAGCGGCGGTAGCGATCTGGGTCACCAGCATGGCCATGCCGGCAGTACCGTTGGCGGCAGCAGCAGAGCCTGCGTTGAAGCCGAACCAGCCGATCCACAGCATGGCAGCGCCCATCAGGGTGTAGCCGAGGTTGTGCGGCGCCATCGGGGTGGTCGGGTAGCCTTTGCGCTTGCCCAGCACCAGGCAGCAGACCAGGCCTGCGATACCGGCATTGATGTGCACCACGGTGCCGCCAGCGAAGTCCAGCACGCCCCAGTCCCACATCAGTGCACCGTCGCCGCTCCAGACCATGTGCGCGATTGGCGCGTACACCAGGGTGAACCAGATACCCATGAACACCAGCATCGCGGAGAACTTCATACGCTCGGCGAAGGCGCCGACGATCAGCGCCGGGGTGATGATGGCGAAGGTCATCTGGAAGGTGATGAACACCGCTTCCGGGAACAGCGCGGTGGCCGAAGTCAGGCTGTCGGGCGTGACGCCGCTGAGAAATGCCTTGGAAAAGCCGCCGACGAAGGAATTGAAATTGAGCACGCCCTTTTCCATACCGGTGGTATCGAAGGCCATGCTGTAGCCGTAGACGACCCACAGAATGCTCATCAGGCCGGTGATTGCAAAGCATTGCATCATCACCGACAGCACGTTCTTGGAACGCACCATGCCGCCGTAGAACAGGGCCAGGCCCGGGATGGTCATGAACAGCACCAGCGCCGTTGCAGTCAGCATCCAGGCGGTGTCGCCGGAGTTCAGCGCTGGGGCAGCCTCCTCTGCCAGGGCAAGCCCGGGCATTACGAGGGGCAATAGGGCTCCTAGCCCTGCGATCTTACGCAGAGTCATGTTGTTTTCTCCTGGGGCGTTGGGTTTGGTGAGGCTTTTTTGCTGCTTAGATCGCGTCGGTATCGGTTTCGCCGGTACGGATACGGATCGCCTGCTCCAGATTCACCACGAAAATCTTGCCGTCACCGATCTTGCCGGTGTTGGCTGCCTTGGTGATGGCTTCGATTACCCGATCAAGGTCCTTGTCATCGATGGCGACATCGATCTTCACCTTGGGCAGGAAATCGACCACATATTCAGCACCGCGATACAACTCGGTGTGGCCCTTCTGCCGACCGAAGCCTTTGACTTCGGTGACGGTGATGCCCTGCACGCCGATTTCCGACAGTGACTCGCGCACGTCGTCCAGCTTGAACGGCTTGATGATGGCTGTGACTAGCTTCATGAAACTCTCTCCCGATTTGGTGGACTTGCCCCAGGAAAACAAACCCGTCTCAAGTCTAAGCGCAGCGGTTGGCTTTGTAACGCGTCGTCGGCATGTGGCTCTGCGTGCGCACTGCCTGGTCACAAGGAACTGCATCAGTGCATGGCTCGCAAAGGTGTTTGCAGAAACCTTGCCAGTTCTGCCAAAGCGTCGAAAATCAGGGGGTTATGTGAATCCGGCGGACTTGGCCAGTCGCCAGCATGTAAAACATGCACGAAGTTGGTGCGCACCAGCAGCCCGCATTGCGCGAATTATGTGCAGCCGCGCCAGCCTGGGCAGCGCAATTGCCCGTGGTACACTGCCGGCCATTTCCCAGTTTCAGTGGACAGCCTCATGCTCGCGCCTAAAGCCCTTCTCGACGCCCTGAGTGACCAGGCCTCGCGCCTGTTCAGCAGCGACACCGCCCAGCCCCGTGCAGAGCTGGAAAGCCAGTTCAAGGTGCTGATGCAAGGTGCTTTCAGCAAGCTGGACCTGGTCAGCCGCGATGAATTCGACAGCCAGATGGTCGTGCTGGCCCGCACCCGTGCACGCCTGGAAGCCCTCGAGCAGCAGGTCGCCGAGCTGGAAGCGCGGATGGCGCCTGGCGGCAAGGAATAGCAATCGACAAGGAGTGCCTCAGCATGAGCTGAAGCCGGCCGGCGGTATCGAGGTGCATGCCATCGTCACCCGCGAAGCGGTACAGGGGCTGGGACCGGCGCCGAGCGTGAAAGCCACGGCGCTGATCAAGGCCTCGCACATCATCCTCGGCGCCAGGCCCTGAGATCAGGCCGAAGCTCCCAGGCGTTCCGGCGCGGATGGTGGCTGTCTTGGCGGTAACTCACTGGGATGCAGGGTGCCACGGAACAGTGCAGCACCGCACTGGGTGACCAGGGTCCTCACGCGGTTATGCGAATTGAGGACTTCGGCTTGAATATCCTCGATGGTCGAATCCCCTGGCTGCAAGGTGGCCGCACGATTGACCCATTCGATAGCGGCGAAGCGGCTTTGCTTGCGTGTACCGCGCCCCTGCATCCAGGCCAGCGCCAGTTCGGCGCTGGCACGCCCGGCGATCCATGGGTCCGGGTGCTCGACCAGGCTCGACAGGTAGGCCACCGCCTCGGCCGGCTCCTGCGCCTCGCCAAACTGGCGCAAAAGAATCCCCAGGTGCAAGCGAGCGCGGGCATTGGTCTGCGCATTGCCCAGCGCGTCGACCAGCAGGCGCCGGACTGCCAGCATGGCGCTGCGCTCGTTCAGGTCCTCATCGCCATGCATACGCAGGCAAGCCAGGTTGTACTTGGCCTGACGGCTGCCCGCCGCGACCGCACGCTGCAGCCAGTACTCTGCCGTTTGCTCATCCAGGTAGTGCTGTGGTGTATTCCCCATGCCACCTCGGTGCAGCTCATACAGCCCCAAGGCCGCCCCTGGCAGGTTCAGTTGGGCGCAACGCTCATACAGGTAGCAGGCCACTTCATGCCGATTGGCAGCCCAGAGCAGCCGCGCCACCTCCAGCACCTCGAAGCCCGGCGCCTGGCCCGCGCACTGGCGTTTCACGGCCATCTGCAGCCATGCCCAGGCCTGCTCGGCCGAGCGTGGCAACCCCCACAAGCCAAAGTGGTGGCCGGCAGCGCGTAATGCACAGGCGCCAGCATGCGAGCGACCTTCACTCAGGCGCTCGATGGCGGTGCGCAGCAGCTGTTTTTCGTCAGCCATGCCGTCGCGCAGGATCAGCTCGACCAGGCAGCGAAAGGGCGCGCCCATTGCGGGGATGGCACCATGGTCGGCATTGCTCGCAAAGCTTGCGGCTAAGTCGCGCATGGCGCCCGGGTGATCCTGCAACGCATGGCTGCGCAAGGCGCCCCGCCACGCCAGCACTACCGCACTTTCCCTGGGCCGGAGCAGGCGTTGTGACCAAGCATCCAGCACCTGTTGCCAATCGGCAACCGCCTGCAACTGATCGGTATGGGGTAGCGTCAGCCGGTCTTCGATGGGTATCCAGCGCAGCGCATTTCGCAGGCTTTCGTCCCAGGTTTCGCACAATGGCCCATTGGCCAGCAGTTCAATCGCGTCAGGGCTCGCACCCCAGCGGGGGGACAGGGAAATGGCGAGGGCCTGGATCGCTTCAAAGCATCCGGGGCGAGCGACCAGGGCATGGCGCAACCAGTAATAGCGAGGGTCCTCGTTCTCGTGATCGACCCGCCTGCCCAGACAGGTCGGCAGCGCTTTCGGTAGTTCGGCCAGCGGCAAAAGCCCATGCTTCACCAGCAACGGCGCCGCAGCCTCCTGCACTTCCACGTCCGCCTGGGCACTGGGCCGGTAGCGCGCGGGCTGGCCTTGAAACAGTTCGATCAACCACCCAGGCTCAGCAAACCGCGCACTGAGATGGAGCATGCCCACAAGCGCTGCCACTGGCTGGGCTGAGCGGTCCATGGCACGCACCAAGTGTGCGGCAGCGGTTTCGCAGATTTGTTCGACGGCCAGCGCGGCTGCGGCGTTGCGCTGGCCATTGCCATGCACCTGGCGGGCGCGCTGAAGGCAGTGCCAGCCCATCACCACCTGTGGGTGGTAAGCCTTGGGGCAGGCATCCATCCAGGCCTTGAGCACCTGGCTCATGGCCTTGCCGCCCTGGCACTCGGCGTCGACCAGCATGTGCCCTTCCAGGGCACTCAGGTAGGCAGGAAACTCCCCGTTCGGGGCCTGTCGCCATTGCGCTTCGAGGCTGTCGAAGTAACGGTTGAGTTCAACAAATGCACGGGCGTCCGCCAGTTCGCGGATGACCTGGCGCGTGCGGGTGAGCGTTTGCACGGAGCAATACCTCAAGTCCATTTGGAAGAAGCTGCGGTGCCATCCCATGGCAACCGCCGTTGCCCAACAACACTAAGCCATACCTGGCGGCTGCGCAAAGTTAATTGGATCCATTTTAGTCGGCTCCAGTGAAATCACAGGGAAAAAACCTGCCCTGTAAAACCACGTCGCACACTTCCTGCGCCTGGCTCTGACGCGCTGGCTATCCTTGCCCCACCCGCAGGCAGCGGCCTTTTCAGCGACAACGGAGCGTCCATGTCCCTAGCACTCGTCCACAGCCGCGCCCAGGTGGGCGTGCAGGCACCGTCGGTAAGTGTCGAAACCCACCTGACCAACGGCCTGCCGCATCTCACCCTGGTCGGCCTGCCGGAAACCACGGTCAAGGAAAGCAAGGACCGGGTGCGCAGCGCCATCGTCAACTCCGGGCTGAACTACCCGCAGCGGCGCATTACCCAGAACCTCGCCCCCGCCGACCTGCCCAAGGATGGCGGGCGCTATGACCTGGCCATCGCCCTGGGCATTCTTGCCGCCGATGGTCAGGTGCCAATTGCCACCCTCGTCGATGTCGAATGCCTCGGTGAACTGGCGTTGTCTGGCAAGTTACGCCCGGTGCAGGGCGTGTTGCCTGCGGCTCTGGCGGCGCGCGAAGCCGGTCGGGCGCTGGTGGTGCCACGGGAAAATGCCGAGGAAGCCAGCCTGGCCAGTGGCCTGGTGGTGTATGCGGTGGGTCACCTGCTGGAGCTGGTCGCCCACCTTAACGGCCAGGTACCACTGCCACCGTACGCAGCCAATGGTTTGATCCTGCATCCACGTCCCTACCCGGACCTGAGCGAAGTGCAGGGCCAGCTGGCGGCCAAGCGGGCCTTGCTGCTGGCGGCGGCCGGGGCTCACAATTTGCTGTTCACCGGCCCTCCTGGCACCGGCAAGACCCTGCTCGCCAGCCGCCTGCCCGGGCTGCTGCCGCCACTGGACGAGCACGAGGCGCTGGAAGTGGCGGCAATCCAGTCGGTCAGTGGGCACGCTCCGCTGAACAGCTGGCCACAGCGGCCGTTTCGTCACCCGCACCACTCCGCGTCTGGCCCGGCCCTGGTGGGTGGCAGCAGCCGACCGCAACCGGGTGAGATCACCCTCGCCCACCATGGCGTGCTGTTTCTGGATGAGCTGCCTGAGTTCGAACGGCGGGTGCTGGAAGTGCTGCGCGAGCCGCTGGAGTCGGGCGAGATCGTGATTGCCCGGGCGCGTGACAAGGTGCGTTTTCCGGCACGCTTTCAGCTGGTAGCGGCAATGAACCCGTGCCCTTGCGGGTACCTGGGCGACCCGACTGGCCGCTGTCGTTGCAGCACCGAACAGATCGCGCGGTATCGCAACAAGTTGTCCGGGCCGTTACTGGACCGCATTGACCTGCACCTGACCGTGGCCCGCGAGAGCACCACGCTGAACCACCAGCCTTGTGGTGAAACCAGTGCCGATGTTGCCGCCAGGGTTGCTGAAGCGCGGGAGGTGCAGCAACGGCGGCAAGGCTGCGCGAATGCGTTCCTGAACCTGGAGGGGTTGCGCCGCCATTGTGGCCTGGCAGCGGCGGACCAGCTCTGGCTGGAAGGTGCCTGCGAGCGGTTGACCTTGTCGTTGCGGGCAGCGCACCGGTTGTTGAAGGTGGCGCGCACGCTGGCGGACCTGGAAGGCTGCGAAGCGATTGCCCGGGGGCATCTGGCCGAGGCTTTGCAGTATCGGCCGGGGAGCAGTTAGGTGGCGGGGATGCGCTGTAGCCCATCGCCGACAAGCTAGCCATAGGGAATCGCGTGAGGGCTGACAGGTGCTTGCCGCAAGATATGCAGCGCCAAGCACCTGTCAGCCCTGCCGCGCCCCCCTCTTACCCCAAAGATACCCCGAAACCGAATACCCCCCAGGCCCGGTCACCGCCAACCCGCCATAAAGCGCCACCAGCAACCAGGCAAACTGCCCCTGCTCCAGCGTCCAGTCCGGGTGCACCACCACCAGCGCCACCAGCAAAACCGCCAGCACCGGCAGGCAAGCCAGGCGGGCAGCGACCCCCAACAGCAGCAGCAACGGGCATACCACCTCGGCGAATACTGCCACCCCCAACGTCAGCGAAGGCCCTAGCCCAAAGGGATCTTCGATGCGCTGCAACTCATCGCTCCAGTGCAGCAACTTGGGCAAGCCATGAATTGAAAGCAGCAGCACAGCAGCCATCACCCGCATGAACAGCAGGCCGGTGGCGGTCAGGGTCGGAGATTGAGGGTCGAGGAAAAACTTCAGGCGTGGCATGGCAATGGTCTCGCTGATCGATCAACACGTGAGCATTGCCTGATTGGCAGCCTATTGATTGCGCAGGTGTGCTGAGCTGGATGCCAGCGCCTCTTCAACCACCATCAGCAACACTTCCTCGGGAAAAGGCTTGCCCAGGCAGGCCAAGGCGCCAAGGCTCATGGCTGCGCGTACTGCGCCTTCCTCCCAATGCGCTGACATGCAGATCACCGGTAAACGCCATTGCAGCCGAATCAGCTCATGCTGCACTTGCTGACCACTCATCCCCGGCATCCGCAAATCAAGCAGCACACAGCCCGCCTGTGGCGCCAGCTCCGAGGCCAGAAACACCTCTCCTGCGGCAAATGGCAAGGTTTCGAACCCGGCCGAGCGCAGCAGGTTGGCCAGGCTTTTGCGCACCGAAGCATCGTCGTCAACGATGCACACCCATCTGTTCATGCGCCGCCCAGGCCTTCAGGCCGTGCTCCGATCACCTGGTGCATGGCCACCAGCTCAACCAGCGAGCGGGACTGCATCTTGTTCATGATGTTCTTCTCGTGCACCTTGGTCGTCACCTCGCTGGTGCCAATCTGCTTGGCGATCTGCTTGTGTGACAGGCCATCGACCACCAGTGAGAAAACCTGGCGCTCGCGCTGAGTCAGGCGCTGGTACTTGTCCTCGACCTGTCGCGCGTGGCGCCATTTGCGTCCATCGACCACAGCCCGTGCGCGCACCGCCTGCAGCAGTGCCAGCAACTGGTCCTCGTCGAAAGGCTTGGTCAGGAACTCCACGGCACCGGCACGCATGGCCTGGACCGTCATCGGGATGGTGCCGAAGCCGGTCATGAACACGATCGGCCACGGCAGGGCCAGTTGGCGCAGCGCATCCTGCACCTCCAGGCCGCTGGTCCCGGGCAGATGCATGTCCAGCAGCAGGCAGGCGTAGGGGGTTTCCAGGCGCGCATCGAAAAGCGCCTCGGCACTGGCGAACAGGTGATGCGGGATATCCTGGGCGCGCAGCAGCCGGCCCAGCGCCGTGCGCACCGATGGGTCATCGTCCACTACCAGCACCGGCACGTGCGTGCTGTCGACCAGCGGCTCCAGGGTGGAGGTGCACAGCGGCGATTGAGCAAAAGCCTTGCAAGGTACTTCCAGGCTGATATCGGCGGCCAGGCGGTAACCGCGGCGTGGCACGGTCTGGATCAGGCCGTGATTGGCAAAGGCCTTGCGCAGCAAGGACACCTGCACCTGCAGGTTGTTGTCCTCCACTACCGTGCCGGCCCACACCTGGCTGAACAGTTCCTCCTTGCCGACCACCCGGCCTTTGGCCTTGATCAGCGTGGCCAGCACCTCGAATGCACGCCCGCCCAACGCGATCGGCTTGCCGTCGAGAAACGCTTCTCGCCGCTCCAGCGACACCTGGGCATTACCTATTCGGATCATGGCTTCCTCGCACGGGGACGGGCGTTCGCGCAGCCCGGGCAGCCTAGGCCAGCGCACGCATTCAGACAATTATCCCGAGGGATAGGTTGGCCCAAGGACTATACAAGCGCCCGGCAAAGGCCTGGGGGCGATAACGGACAACGGCGTGCCCGTTACGGCCAAGCGCGCTGCAAGCCGCATCCACAGGGGGGGCGCTGCGTATACTCGCGTCTCATGATGTCGCTAGCAGGGGTGCCCGATGCTCGATGAACGCCTCGCCCACAGGCCCATCGATTTTGACCAGTCGATCGATGAGGGCTGGTTGAACCGCTGCGACATTACCGCGCTGGGCCAGGAAGGTGAACTCAGCTACTTTCGCCTGCACGACCCCGCCAGCCAGCAAGCCTGGATTGCAGTGCGCGCTCCGCTCGAAGCCCCTGCCGCCTGCCAGCGGCTGGAACGTGATTACCGCCTGCAACTGGACCCGCAGTGGGCGGTCATCCCGTCGGCATTCGTACGCTCCGCCGAAGGCCCGCTGCTGGTGTACCCGGCCGGCCGCTCGGTCGCCGACCTGATCGCCAACGGCCCACTGGCGCTCGCGCCGTTTCTCGATATTGCCATGAACGCGGCCAACGCCCTGGCGCTGGCCCACGAATGCAATGTGCTGCATGGCGCCCTGCAGCCAGCGCATGTGTGCCTGCAGGGCAACCAGCGGGTGCGCCTGAGCTGCTTTCGTGCCGACCCGGCGCAGTTGATCAGCGAACAGGGCACCCCGCTCGGCAACTGGGCGTACCTGGCGCCGGAACAGGTCTGCCCGCACGGCAGCAGCAGCGACCGGCGCAGTGACATCTATGCCTTGGGCGCGATCCTTTACCAGCTACTGCTGGGCGAGCTGCCGCTGACCGGGCGCGACACCCCGCACTGGCGTCAGCTGCATGCGGGAGTGCAGCCGCGCGCCGCCTGCGAAGTCGAGAGCAACGTGCCGCAGCCGCTGAGCCGGATCCTGGCCAAGGCACTGGCCAAGGAACCCGATGCTCGCTATCAGAGCGCCCGCGCCCTGGCGATAGACCTGGGCCACTGTCAGCGGCAATGGACCGCTACCAGGACCCTGCCGGCCTTCGAGCCCGGTTGCGCCGACCCGGTCTCGCCAAGCCGCGAGCGCCTGTATGGCCGCAACGCCGAACAGAAAGCCATCACCCTGCTGCTCAGGGCCATGCGCCGCGACAGCACCCCGCAGGCCCTGCTGATCAACGGCCCCGCTGGCATGGGCAAGTCCAGCCTGGTCGAAACCACGCTGAAAACCTGCGCCACCGGCCATTGGGCAACTGGCAGATGCAACAGCCTGCAGCAAGCGGTGCCGTATGGGCCGTGGGTGGAGATACTCGGCGCGCTGACTACCCAGTTACTGGCCAAGAGCAGCGAGGACCTTGATGCCCCGCGGCGCGAGATACTGCGCCGCATCAAAGGCCACGGCCGGCTCCTCGGCACGCTGGCACCGGACCTGCAGTTGATCCTCGGTCCCCTGCCCGAGCTGCCAGCGAAACCCACGCGCCTGGCCTTGCAGAAGGAGCTGCGGGCCATCGTCGAGTTCCTGCAAGTGTTCAGCCGCCCCGGCCACCCGCTGGTGCTGTTCCTGGACGACGTGCAGTGGGCCGATGATGCCTCGCAGCGCCTGCTGGCTCAGCTACTGGCTGACCCGCCTGGCAACCTGCTGCTGATCTTCGCCAGGCGTACCGATGTGGCTGTCGGCAATGCCATGCCCACCTTGCCGGCAACCCTGCGCAGTACCACGCTGACCCTGCGTCCGCTGGCCGTTGGTGCGGTAGCCGAACTGATCGGCGAGCGCTACCACGTCGGCCCTGAGCAAGCGTTGCCGCTAGCCGGGCTGGTGCACGAAAAGACCGCGGGCAACCCGTTTTTCATCAACCAGATTCTCCGGGCCATGGTCGAAGACCAGCTGTTCACCTTCGACACCCAGGCCATGCGCTGGTCGTGGTGCCTGCAGGCAGTGGCCCGCCACCGCTATGCCGACAATGTTGCCGACCTGATGATCCACCGCCTGACACGCCTGCCGGCGGCGCAACGCGATGTGCTGCGAGTCGCCAGCGCGGCCGGCAACCGATGTGATGATGGCTTGCTCCGCCAGGTCCTCGCAGAGCCACCAGGCGAACCGTTGAAAGCCTTGATTGCCGCCGGTTTCCTGTTGCCTGGCCAGAAAGGCCTGGGCTTTGCCCATGACCGGGTAATGGAGGCGGCTTACCAGCTCACGCCGATACCCGAGCGTGCCTCGCTGCATGGGCAGATTGCCCAGGCCATGCTCGGGGCCTGGCCCGAGCATTTGCACGAAGTGCTGTTCGAACTCGCCCACCAGCTGCAAAGCGCCGACCCATGCGGGTTTGCAGCGAACGACCGCGAAGTGTTCCTGCAGCTTTTGTGCGAAGCGGCATCGCGCACCCGCGACAGCGGTGCCTTTGCACAGGCAGTCAGCTACCTGCACACGGCCGACCAGCTACTGAACCACGGCGGCACGCTGCAAAGCCGCGCCAGCCATGGCTTTGCCATCGCCTGCATGGCGGCAGAGTGCGACATGCAACTGTCGCGCATGAGCGCGGCCGAGGCCCAGGTCGGCGTATGCCGGCAGCGCGCACGCACGCCGCTGGACCAGGCACGGGTGTGTCGGCTGCAGGCACGCCTGTGGACCTTGCGTGGTGACTATCAGGCGGCAATCGGCAGCGCCATGTGCGGCCTGGAGTTGCTGGGGATCCGCTTGCCGCGCGGGGTTGATCGGCAACACGTGGAGGCCAGCCATGCCCATGTGCTCAGCCTGATCGAGCACAAGGGTCGTCACTGCCTGGAGTCGCTGCCACGCACCGATTCGGAGGAAGCAACGGTCGCCATCAGCCTGCTGGCGACACTGTCGTCATCGTTCTTCGTGCAGGACGACCTGTGCTTCCTGCACCTGGCCAAACTCATGGAGCTGTCGCTGCTGCATGGCGTTGCGCCAGGCAGCACATATGGCCTGGCCTGGTTCGGGGTAATGGTTGCTCAGCGCTTCGGCGCCTATCATGACGGCCATGCCTATTGCCTTGCTGCCCTCAAGCTGATCGAACGCCACGGCTTCGAGGCTGACCTGACCAGCGCGCTGCTGGCCCTGGACCAGGTCAGCGCCTGGACTTCGCCCATGGAGTTTGCTCGCCGCACCGCGCTGGAGGCAGTCGACTCTGCGCGCCTGAGCGGCGACCTGGCGATGAGCTGCTACGCCTGCAATCACCTGGTTTCCGATTCGCTGTTCATGGGCCGTTACCTGCCTGACGTTGCCGATGAGGTGGCGCAAGGCCTGGCGACCGTGCGCCGCCATGGCTACCACGATGTCGAACAGATCCTGCAGGCCCAGCATGCATTCGTTGCCGAACTCAGCGGCACACCC
>Ga0302347_1001930_pt1 | contig 22746 bp, 34 predicted proteins | sample PhyWR1_FD_202178 | JGI IMG/M metagenome (GOLD analysis project Ga0302347, IMG submission 202178) | Leaf surface microbial communities from wheat plants in UC Gill Tract Community Farm, Albany, California, United States - DLSL W.R1 (v2)... | ecosystem: Host-associated > Plants > Phyllosphere >...
TGTCGCGCTACATGACAGGCAGTGTCACTTATTTTCCAGGTCCAGGCCACAATCGCTGCGATGACTCATGATGAGCATTCAGCGCCCTGAGCTTTTCCCAACACCGTTAGTGGAGAGATCACCTTGTACTCTTCTAACACCCCTGAGAACCACGGAATAGGGCCTTCAGGGGAGCTGACACCCAGAATTCTAACAGATTTCTAACAGTGTTCTAACAGTTCTAACACCCCTTATTTTCGAGGGTAGCGCACCGCTTTCTATGGTTCGTTACCACTCCACCATAGAAAGCCTCCAAGGCACCTCAGAGCCTTCCCAGGGATCACATTAGGGTCTCATTAGGGACAGGTCTCAGATGAGGCTGTAGGCGCTCCTCGGGGCTACTCAAGGTGTGACCGTAGGTGGGTCCCTTTGAGAATCTGAGAGAAAAATCTGAGAGCCCATCTCACTCAGTGCCCTCAGCGGCTACCCCCGTACCCCCTACTGCCCACCTGGGGGCCTCCTTGCCTCCCCTCGGGCCACCCTAAGGCCACCTCCTGGGCTCCTCACAGTCACTAACTCATTGATTCATAAGGGATTCTAACAGTTCTAACACTGGGTAGACCTAAGGGATCTATGGGTTATCAGTAGGCCTGCCCATAGGTAAAGGCTATTGGGCATTGGGTAGGGCATAGGGAGGGACTATTGGTTCACCTATGGGTGTTCCTATCTGTAAGTAGACCCTAAGGCCTCCTTGTGTTCCTCCTTGGGTTCCTCCTTGTGTTCCTCCTTGTGCTCCTCATTGGAGGCCCTGCATAAGGAGACCCATTAGAAGGCTATAGGAGCGCATAAGGGCCTACATAAGGTCGTCTATGGGTTATCTAAGGGTAAGGCTTAGGGTAGGGCTCTAAGAGGGCCTATAGGGGCTAAGGGTGTCTCATAGCTTCTGTCTTGTTTGTGTCTACCATTCATAGTAATAATCTAAGGGTCATCTAAGTAAATCTTTTGTGTAATCCTATTGACTTAAACCCTAAGTCACTGTTTAATGGCCTCACTCCAGACGGAAAGCCAGCAACACTAAGCCTCCTCTGAGTACCGCTCTTTAACAACACCATATGCGTATACCTCGGGTCTAATCCCTAAGGTTATCAAGGGTCTGCACTGGGCCTTGGTCCTACGCCTCACTCAGTGGGCATCATTAGGACTGACATACAGGCAGACCGTCGAGCTAAGTGTAAGACCGGCAGGCATCAAGGCGATAACTTAGGGATACCACTTGACAGACTTAGGGAATACGCATAGGATGAGCGCCAAGACAGCAACACCAACGCTCTTTAACAACTTGAAGACAATCAGATAGTGATGACGATGGTTCATTAGGTGATGCACCTTAGGGTTTAGCTTTAGGGTGCATCCCAATGAACGCAACGCAACGCAACGTAACGTAACGCAATGGGAGGTCAACGCAATGACTCTAACTGCTGAACTTAAGGAATACACGCTGGACACTGGCCGTCGAATCTATGCGGACAATGCGCCCTGCAAGATCACAGAGGCACCACGTAGTAACTCTGTGAGTGGCTACGGGAGCTGCCTACCAACGCAATACATGGTGCATTACCTGGGGCGCTGGCGTCGGGTATACGCAATGTGCTGGTCTAATGTGGCGAGCTTGTACATTAAGGACAAGTCCGCTGATAAGGGACGCATCTTTGTGGACATCTATGAGGGCTCGCACGGTGCTAACTAAACGTCAAGTCGCATGGGCTAAGCAACACGACTGGTATGTATGCCTTCGGGAGGACGGTGCTGTAATGGTCCGTGATTATACCGAAGAGGGCGCACAGACCTTTAAGGCCTTCACGGATTACCGGGAGTTAAGAGCCTGGGCGGGATACTGAGAGTAACGCAATACAACGCAAAGTAACGCAATGAGGTACGCACACTATGTTAATCCTTGGGACTAATCTAACTCGCGCTCTTCAAGAAGAAGCTAAACGCCTCTATGTGCATCGCTTTACAGGGGATCATAAGCCCTTCTGGGCAACCCGTCCGATGCCCAATGGTAAACCCTATCCAGTCCAGTTTGCAGATGATGCAGATTGGCTCGCTAATACCTACTTTGAGGTCACTAAGAAGGGCACCTTCAGCCGTCGAGTGGTCCACTGCCAGAGTAACCCAACATGGCCCTATAACCCTGAGTTGCGCTCTAAGAGTGCCTGAGTGGGTCATGTAGCAATACCGCAACTAACGCAATGAAACGCAAAGTAACGTAAGAGAGTAACAGTCAAATGAAAATCTATGCAGCCTGCTTGGCCTCCTATAACAACGCCACTCTACACGGCCAGTGGTTTGACCTGGACGACTACGCCGATGAGTTTGACCTGGAACAGGCCATTGAGCGTGAGGTCCTAATGACCAGTCCGTTCCCTAATGTCACCGTTACATGCCCTCACTGTGAGACAGCGCGCCGGGGCATGGGGGTCGCTGAGGGTCACAGCTTCACGGGGTTCTATGCGTGCTCGCACTGTGATGGCTACGGGAACCATACGAGCGCCGAGGAGTGGGCTATCCACGACTACGATGGTGAGGGCCTCAGCGGGTTCGGAGAGTATCCAGACCTGGGCGAACTCATGGAGCACAAGCGCCTCTATGAGGAGCACGGAGACGCATGGCTGGCCTTTAAGTCCTGCTTCGGGGACTCAGTGACCGAGGATGACTTTGAGAACGCCTACCGGGGACAGTACGAAAGCATGGCGGACTTCGCTGAAGAGTGGATGACCGAGTGTCACGGGCTTAAAGGAGACGAACCGTTCTTCTACTGGATCGACTGGGAGCGGGCCGCACGGGACCTGGAGGTGGATTTCACCTTCTGTGATGGCTATGTGTTTTATAGCTGCTGGTGATCTTGTAGAGTGCCCGGATAAGCCTCATGCGAGACGTTTCGCCTGGGGCTTTTTTGTGACACCACGAGGGTAATTGACTGTGAAACGAGCATAAGGAACTGACACTGTGAGCATTTTCCCGTTTACCACTGACATTGAGCCGCTATTAGCCAATCTGGACGGAATACCTATCGACCCTGAAGTCCAGTTCGCCAATGAGTTCAAGGCACTGTTAGATGGTCCTGGGGAGCTATGGGGGCCACAGGCCACGGGGCGCTCGAAACTGGCAACACGGCTGCACTTCGCGGGGTGGTCTCGCGCCGAGCTGGAGTCTGTAGGGCTCAAGCCAAAGGACGTGGAGAACTTTCGGCGCAAGTACAAGCTGACATTGGGAGGCGCAGGGAGGCCTAAGGGAGTCCCTCAGTCAACCGTAAGGCAACCGGAGGGTAATACCATCAAAGACATTCTTGCTACTGCTGAGGCCCGTAGGGTGGCACTCACAGCACAGATCGAATTGAAACGCCTGGAGACTGAGCAGCTCGAACAGGAGCTTGCGCAGATCGAAGAGGCAATCAAGGCCATGCAACCTAACGAACAACCGGTGATTTGAAGAGGAGCCATGATGCACGTATTGACTTCCACGGGCGTAGCCATCCCGACTGTCGATAAGTACCACAACGAGATACGCCCACTCATCAAGACGATCAAAGCATTAGGTGATGAGGCTGAGCGAGTACACGGGCTGACCTGGGGCATGGAGGTTGAAGGTGCCCCGGTCCTGGAGACACTCCAGAAGTTTGTCACAGAGTACGGTCGGGAGGGCTCTCAGAGGCCCTTCTCAAGCGGGATCTACTCGATACCCTTCCTGACCCCTGAGTATTGCGATGCGCTGCTCACAGAGGTCGCTGCGATGTCCTTTGAGGTTAACCCTGATGAGGAGGCAGAAGTTCAAATCCCTGAGATTACCTTGGCGGATACCTGCCCAACGCTGCACAGTTGCCTGCACGGACTGTTCAACAACGTGGTTAACCCACTGACAAAGGTACTGTATCAACTGGAGCAAGCCCGAATGTCGAGCATCCAGTTCGCTCAGTACACCCCTGAGAGCACCGCGCACGGCAACTGGCACCACGATAGGGATTCTGACATTACACTGGTGGTGGCCCTAAGTGACTTCCATAAGGGCGGTGGCACTGCGGTTAAGCCTCAGGGCTTAGGGGAGCCCTTTGTGGTCCCACAGTTGCCTGTAGGCCACGCGATGCTTTTTCAGGGGAGCCGAACGCTACACAAGGGCCTGCCTGTTACCGAAGGCGCGCGGAACCTTTTGGTGTTCTGGAGCGAGCTGAAGTAGGCTCTTCGGTGCAATCGTAGTCGAAGTGCTCACGGGCCACAGCGGCCTCGTAGTCTTCCACGAGATGGCGACTCAATGCAGGGACCTTAGACCCTTTTGGGATTGCAAACCGAGACAGTGCGGTGAGTCCGGGTTTATTGGTTCCTGCGGAGTGCTTCATGTGACGGGCCTCTTTAAGCCATGTAAGGTGCAACGTAACCCAAGGTTAGTAAAAAATGGTCGGTAACGCAATGATGAAAATCAAGTCAATCAAGTTCTACTGCATGGCTCCTCTGGTCACGCAAGGAAAGCTCAATGGGTCGGAACTGAAGTCCACCTACCACAGCCAGGGCGATGACCAGGAGCTGAGCTACAGCATTGACACAGGTCCTACAGGGACACTAACGGTAACTGTGGGTTCCACCGAATACGTTTACAAACTCTCTGACATAGTGGGGCGCGTGGAGGTAGCACTGTGAAATTCGTTAAGCAGAACTTCATGGGAATCGAGCTGGATGTCCTAATTGGGCATCCTGAGCACGAGCTGCTGTTTGTGGCTACTCAAGTGGCCCGAGCGGCTGGCCTGAAGAATCCGAGCAATCGAAGCCTTGAGGCGAGTCGGATGGACCCAAGCCGTGCTATGCGAATACACGAATTACCGGGTTGGCAGGGTCTACTGGAAAACGGTAGACCGGATTTACAGGGCAGGTCCTGGATGTTTGCCGAGTCGCTCGTCTACATAATGCTGATGCGAGGACATGCGCCTACCTCAGAGCCATTTCGCAAGTGGGTCACTGAGGAGGTCCTCCCTTCGATCCGCAAGACTGGCACCTACAACATCCACGAAAGTGAGACCAAGGAAGCCCAGCAGTTCGCCGGGGAGTTCGCACAGCTCCACTCGGCAATCGCTGAGCTGACCAGTGAGGTCCTCAGTCTCAAGGAGATCATCGCGGGCTTCCAAAAGTCCTCACTTGTAGCGGCCTCTGGTGCGCCCGCGAAGAGTCCGTATGAAGGACAGCCTGCTACGGCGGTGTGTGACCCTGCTGGGTTCAACAAGTCTCTGTACAACGAGCTGACCAGTGTGGTCCTGGATCAGGCGGCTGCTGAGCGGATGCTCAGGCGTGTGGTCATCGACATGGACATCCGGCTGGGTCGCCTATGGGCTAAGGAGGACGGACGGCCTCTCAAGGAATTTGTCTCAGCCGGACAACGCCGCAAGTGGAATTTGTTTCCTCAGAAGTGGCTTCAAGATCACATGACACGCAAGTTCTACCAGGACACCATCCGGTCGGTTCTCAGCCAGAAAGCAGTTAGCTAACGCTCGGCAGCGCGTAAAAACCCTCACTTTAAGCGGAGGGGCCTAAAGGTTACATACACAAGGAGCCCTCTTTAGGTCCCTCCCTGAGTGTAGTGATGGTGTGGTTGGTTTTAAAAACCCTCACTTAAAGGGGGACCCAGAGTCCCTCTTTAGGATTTCTTAAAGATTCCTCTCTAAGACCATTAAGACATTAGGATTATTTCTGATGCGCGCACTGCTGCCTGAAAAACACGACTTTACCGACATCAAAGAGTCGCAAGCTGCTTTCAACACACTGTCCAAACTGTTCGGTCAAGACCTTGCAGTGCAACAACTGGCGCTCGAACACGAGGCCTATGAGCTTGGTGAGCAGCGTTTCGCAAAGAACCTTGAGCGCGCCATTGAGGCAGGCGAATACTCCGACACTGCGCCCGCTCAGCCACTTCTGACAGCCTTGGTCCCTCGGTTCATCGCTCGATACAACGAGTGGCTTGAGTACCAGAACACCAAGGTCCGCCGTAAACACGTAGCCATTGAGGAGTTCCGCAAGCTAAGCCCTGAGATTGCCGCTGTCGCAACCCTGAAGCGCGTCCTGAGTCTCCTGGCCGTCTCTGGTACAGGGGCTTCGGTACAACGAATTGCCATTGGTCTTGGTCGGACCATCGAAGATGAGATGCGCTTTGGGCGTATCCGTGAGGAGGAGGTAGAACACTACAAGCGCTTTGTGCGCCCATCCTTGGATAAGCGCAACGGCCAGCTCTACAAGAGGGAGTACCTCAAGGCCGTCGAGAAGAACATGCTTGAGACCGGCAAACTGTCTTCCCAATGGATCGCCTGGGAGAAGGATGAGGCCAACCCGGAGAACGATAAGCGCTTCCAGGTGGGCATCAAGCTCATGGAGATTCTCATCGAGTCTACCGAGTTGATCGTGGTCCGCCGCGACTACGCAGGGGACTCCAGAAGGGACCAGGAGATCGTTGAGCTGCACCCTGAGTGGGTCAAGAAGATGGGCGAACGGGCCTTCAACCTTGCAGGCATCGCGCCGGTCTACCAGCCTTGCGTGGTCCCTCCCAAGAAGTGGACAGGGGTCAAGGGTGGCGGCTACTGGGCACGAGGTCGTAAGCCCCTGAACTTCATCCGTGTGCGCAACCGTAGAGCCCTGGAGCGCTACCGCGATGTGGACATGCCTGAGGTCTATGAGGCCGTTAATCTCGCCCAGGAGACCGCCTGGACCATCAACAAGAAGGTCCTGGAGGTAGCCAACGAGCTGGCCCTGTGGCAAAACGTGCCGATCAAGGACTTCCCATCGCTCAGCGGTGAGCCTCTCCCGGAACGCTTTGACCACATGGACGATGATGAAATGGTTCTCAAGCAATGGAAGCGTGAGGCATCCAAGGTCTACCGCCGTGAGCGCGCCCGGACCTCCCGCCGTCTGCGCTTCGAGTTCATCATCGAGCAGGCCAACAAGTTCAAGGACTATGAGGCCATCTGGTTCCCCTACAACATGGACTGGAGGGGTCGGGTTTACGCAATCCCAGCGTTCAACCCTCAAGGCAACGACATGACCAAAGGCCTCCTGATGGCAGCCGAAGGGGCTCCAATCGGGACCGAAGGGCTCAAGTGGTTAGCCATTCACGGGGCGAACACTGCGGGAGTCGATAAGGTGTCCTTCAACGACCGCCTGAAGTGGGTCGAGGACAACAAGGAGATGATCCTGGCGTGTGCTGCTGACCCTCTGGGCTGCACTTGGTGGATGGACAAGGATTCCCCATTCTGCTTCCTGGCGTTCTGCTTCGAGTGGGCAGGCGTCGAGAAGGATGGGATCAACCATGTGTCCGCTCTGCCTATCGCCTTCGACGGGTCTTGCTCTGGGATTCAACACTTCAGTGCAATGCTCAGGGATGAACGGGGTGGCCGCGCTGTGAACTTGGTCCCAAGCGAACAGGTGCAGGACATCTATAAGCTGGTGGCTGATGAGGTCAATAAGCGCCTCAAGGCTGACTTCGAGAATGGCACCGAGAACAAAGCGGACACAAAGGCCAACGAGAAGACCGGTGAGATTCGTGATGTCCTCATTCTGGGCACCAAGACCCTTGCTGCTGGTTGGCTTGAGTACGGTGTTACCAGGAAGGTGACTAAGCGTTCCGTGATGACCCTGCCTTACGGTTCCAAGGAGTACGGCTTCAGTGACCAGCTCCTGGAGGACATCATCAAGCCCGCTGTGGATGCAGGGGAGGGCACGATGTTCACCGACCAGGGCCAATATGCTCGCTACCTTGCGAAGCTCATCTGGGACTCTGTGAGTACCGTAGTGGTGGCCGCTGTGGAGGCTATGAACTGGCTCCAATCGGCAGCCAAGCTCCTGGCAACCCCAGTGATCGACAAGAAGACCAAGGAGGTCCTCAAGCCTTGCCTACCTGTTAGCTGGACGACCCCAGATGGGTTCCCGGTTTGGCAGGAATACTTCAAGCCCGTTAAGCGCCGTATCGACCTGATGTTCCTGGGGACTCACCGCATGGAGGCCACAGTGGTCGTTAAGGACTCGGCTGAATTGGATGCCCGCAAGCAGGAAGCAGGGGTCTCCCCAAACTTTGTTCACTCCCAGGACGGCAGCCACCTACGGAAAACCGTAGTGAAGGCCAATCGCTCCTACGGGATCAGGTTCTTCGCCCTCATCCATGACTCCTTCGGGACCATCCCAGCGTATGCCGGAATGATGTTCAAGGCTGTCCGGGAAACGATGGTGGAAACCTACGAAAACAACGATGTGCTGGCCGAGTTCCGCGAGGAGTTCATGGACCAGCTACACGAAACCCAGCTCGAAAAGATGCCAGCCCTGCCTAAGTCCGGGGACTTGGACATCCGCCTCATTCTTGAATCTGATTTTGCATTCGCATAAAGGAACTCTCTCTTATGAACATCGAAAAGATGACCAGAAGGGCTGCTGAACGCCGCTCTTTTGAAGAGCACCAGAGCCTTAAAGTTCGCAAAGGCAAGCTGCACAAGACCAAACGCCAAACTCGGGAGGAGTGGAATTAATGGCAGTACAAGAAGTGATCCTGAAGACCGATCCAGCCCAACCTGTGCCGTACAGTGAAAAGGCCGTCCAGAAGGTCCTCGCAGAGTCTTACCTCATCGCTGACACCAAGGAGGATGGCGTCCAGTTGAACCTCGTGGTGGGTCGGCAGGTGACTCAGCACATCGCTACCGTAGGTGAATTCTTGAGCCGCGCTGGTAAGTACCTACCGGCCCTCCAGGCAGCCTACTTGACCTCCGATGTGTCCTTCGAGAAACTTCTACAGGACGACTGCTGCATCTATCCTGATGGGTTTATGGTGCAAGCTGAGATCATCACCCCAGGGCAGTCAGCGGAGACCACAGCGGGAAACCTACGGCGCACCAAGATCACCAAGAAGGACCCTCGGCCTCTCCTGGCGCTCCAGGACATCGAGGTCCATGTGTTCGGTGTGGTTCCCTTGGATGTCATTGAGTCCGGTGAGGATCACGATGTCACCCACGCTGTTATGAAGTATCACGTCGAGGCGATCACTGCCATGCTGCAAAAGCACGTCCCTCAGATCAAATGGTCTGTCATGGAGACAATCGACGTGTTCACCCTGGAGGAGCTTCAGCGGGTCTATGAGGCCCGTAGAGCCAGCGGTAAGGAAGGCTTGGTCCTCAAGGACCCTAACGCCATCTGGAGGCGAGGCAAGAAGGTCGGCCAGTGGAAGATGAAGCCAGAGGACACCATCGACGGTAAGGTCGTTGGGCTCGTATGGGGTACTCCAGGCTTAGCCAACGAGGGCAAGGTGATCGGCTTCGAGGTGGAGCTTGAGGACGGCCATGTGGTGAACGCCTGTGGCCTCACAGAGGACCAGAAGGATGAGTTCACTGAGCGGGTCATGGAGGAAAACTTCAAGGACCCCTTCATCCACAACTGGCTAATGCCCCTTACTGAGCAGCCTCATGCCCTGAACCCGTATGAGGGCTGGGCGGTCGAGGTGATCTTCATGGAGCGATTTAAGGACGGGAGCCTGAGGCATCCCAGTTTTAACCGGTGGCGGGGTATTAGCGACCCCCTGACGAAGGAGTAAGCGGTATGAAAATGAAAGTGCTCGGATGGTCTGCGTTCCTCGCATACGTAGGGCTTGTGTACCTGTCTGAGCTGTACCACTGGGGTGAGCGGGTCAGCTTTGGACAGTGGGTAGCCATTAGTGTGTTCATCTCGGTAGCCTTCATGGCTATCACTTTGGACCTCGACTGCACCAGGAAATATAAGCGTTTCTTCACCGAGACCTACGAGGAGAAGATGGCACGCAAGGCTAAGGAGGCCGCTGAGAGACGCGCATAGTCACTACCTGACGCTTCACAAGAAGGGTCGGCTCTTAACTGGGTCGGCCCTTTTGTTTGTCTGAATACTTAGCATCCTAATAGTTAGCTTTGGGTGTCAATTTAAAAACCCTCACTGGTAGCGGAACGACCCGCGACGACATTCACCAGGGAGGACCGAATGGAAACCAAACCGACTTTCTACATGCACCACAACCGTGGAGTCCCAAAGCTGGCCTTCACGATCCGCCAGGACCGCCAAATCAAGCTGGTCCACACCAAGCCCTTCAACAAGGTCGTCATCAGCCGCTCCTGCGGTACGACCTTCATCGTCACTAAAGGCCTGTGCCAGACCGTTACTCGGCTGGGTCGCCTGAAGCTGACTCCCTATACCGGCAAGTGGCCTGTGGCCGCACTCATCTGGACTCGTTTCAAGGAGGTAATTGGATATGACGATTGATTCACACAACGACATTAAAGGTGATGCCCTGACTCCAGGTGAGCACGTCGTGTTCTGCCAAGCAGGCTCCTGCAAGCTGATGTCCCTGGGCTGGGTCAACCGGGTTCTCCCGAAGACCATTGAGGTCGCCTACCAGCAGTACAACACGCGCTCCCGCAAGATGGAGACCCACTACGTGTTCCGTGATCCGGCCAATGTGTGCCGTATCGAGCCGAAGGTAGTCCCAGTGGAGGTGGGTGCATGAACAAGCCCATCCTCGCCCTCAATAGCATCCGTGGGAAGTCCGGCAAGGACACCCTAATCGAGCACATCGAGGCCCACGGTAAGAAGGTCCATCGAGTGGCCTTTGCGGACACCCTAAAGCGTGAATGCGCCCAGGTCCTCGCAGGTTCCATCCCAGAGCTGGCCCGTGAGCTGGAGCGCCGGATGCACACCTCTCAGAAGGACGATGCGATTGGCCTGCTGTCCCTCCGTGAGCTGCCTGAGAGCCACTACAAGGCTTGGCTGAAGGCCTCCAAGTGGGGTGAAAGCGTGACCGCCCCTCGGTCCCTCCGCTGGCACCTCCAGCAGTACGGCACTGAGTTCATCCGTGAGTATCTCGGCAAGCAGTCCTACTGGCTGGACCAGGGCCTTGGTGAGGTCCATCTGGGCCTGCTGGCTCCCGAAACGGATGTCGTTGTGGTCACCGATATGCGCCTGCCCAACGAGTACACAGCCCTGTTCAGCGCAGGTGCCCGTGTGATCCGCATTGTCCGCAACTGGTTCATCCCTGAGGTGGACACAGTGCCTTTCCATCAGTCCGACATCGCCCTTATGGCCCATCCCTTCGATGCCCTCGTGGTGAACGAGTGGGGCAAGCCTGAGGCCATGTACGACCAGATCAAGGAGTTCCTATGAGCAACACCAACAAGGATGTTTTGAGCCTGTTCAAGGCCACTGTGACCATCAAGGGCCACCTGGAGGAGGTCCCGGTGTGGGCTGAGGACCTCGATAAGGCCTTGGAGCAAGCCGAGGCTGAATACGGTGAGGTCGAGCGGGTCCGCCCAGTGGTGACCCAATGAAAGCCGGTGTGTTGTTCAACTGGCGATCCCTGTGGGTCGGTGCCCACTACTCATCGTTCAACAAACGTCTGTGCCTGAACCTGTTCCCCTGCGTGACCATCTGGGTCTGTGGGAAGGGCGGCAAGACCCCAAAAAAGGAGTACCGCTGATATGAACCGTGCGCAGGGTAAGCCCCGTGCCAAACCAGATGGATACCTGCACCTCCAGAACTACTCCGTGACCCGAGCGTCCGGTATGGCCGGTGCCTTGTTCAACTACCTGATGACTCCCCGTCAGGAGGAGATCGTAGAGGCCGCTTTGCTGGAACTGGCCCAGAAGCAGGACCTTACAGGCAACAAGCGCCCCGTAGCCATCTACAAGCACGACTGCTGGAGATTCGACAAGGACTTCCTGGCCCTGGTGTTCAAGCCTGTGGTCTACGGCACCTTCAAGTTGATCCGCCAGAACGCCTCGGAGCGTATGGCCGTGGAGATCAACCGTGAGTACCTGCAAACAGAGGCCGCAAAGGTCAACTGGCCGAAGTTCCCAAGTTAAAAACCCTCACTTATAGCGGAACCCACCGCTGCCTTAATCCCACGCTCAAGATAAGGAGAATCTAATGAGTGCTGCACCCAAGAAGGAATACTTGTTCACTCCGGTAGGTGTCGTTGAGCCCTACTGCTATATCGCTAAGGCTGACTTCGGCCAAGGTAGCTTCGCCACTGAGCGAGGCAAGTACAAAGTGAACCTCACAGTTCCTACAGCCAAGGCCCAGCCGCTGATCGACAAGATCGTTGCGCTGTATGAGGCGGACTACGCCAAGCGTCTGGCCGAGTACAAAAAGAACCCACCTAATGTCCCTAAGGGCAAGAAGCCTCCTAAGGCTCCTTACCAGGGCGACCTGCCTTTCGTTGAGAACGACGATGGCACCGTGACCTTCCGCTTCCAGTCGTATGACCGCTATGAGCGTGACGGTGAGGTCATTATGAAGCCCCTGAAGGTGGTGGACGCCAAGGGCAAGCGCATCGAGAAGGTGCCAAACATCTCGGGTGGCTCTGAGGGCAAGTGCCGTTTCAGCCTGTTCGCATACGGCTGGTCCAACGTAGCCGGTGCCTCTGTGAAACTCCAACTGGACAGCTTCATGCTGACCAAGCTGGTCGAGTTCGCAGCCGGTGGCGACGATTGGGGTGGTCAGGAGGAGGACGGCTATGAAGTCTCTGAGGCCTCCGAAGGCTCCAATAAGTCCGACTGGGACGACCATGAGGGGTCTGACAGCAGCGGGTACGACGATGACGATGGTGGTGACTTCTAAGTGGCTACCGTCAGAAGCCGAGCGTATGCCCGAGCAAAGGGCGCAGGCACAGTAACAGCCTACCGTTCCGGCCTTGAGGAAAAGATTGCTGCCCAATTGGAGGCTGCTGGTATCCCAGTGGCCTTCGAGCAGTACAAGCTCAAGTACGTGGTCCCAGCCAGGGAGGCTACCTACACCCCAGACTTCATCCTGCGGAATGGCATCATCATCGAATCGAAAGGAATCTTCGATGTGGAGGATCGTCGCAAGCACATGCTGATCCGTGAGCAACACCCTGAGCTGGACATCCGGTTCGTCTTCTCATCGTCCAGGTCGAAGCTCTATAAGGGCTCCAAGACCTCATACGCTGAGTGGTGCGAAAAGAATGGCTTCCAGTTTGCGGACAAGTTGATCCCGGCTACATGGTTGCGTGAGAAACCCAAGGCTATCCCAGAGGGCATCTTGATTGCGAAAGGAGGCGCATGATGGCCGGAGTGAAATTCAAGGAACGAACCGTAACGAAGTACCTCGTGGTCCACTGTGCGGCCACTAAGCCCAGCATGGACATTGGGCTGAGAGAGATTCGCCAATGGCACCGTCAGCGCGGCTGGCTGGACATTGGGTATCACTTTGTGATTCGCCGTGATGGCACTGTGGAGACTGGTCGCCCGGTAAACACCATTGGTGCTCACGTAGAGGGTCACAACTACGAGTCTGTAGGTGTCTGCTTGGTTGGTGGGATCAATACCACTGGAGCCCCTGAGAACAACTTCACCGATTCTCAGTTCAAGACCCTGCGTGAACTCCTGGACAAACTGAAAGTGGACTACCCGTCCGCCAAGATCGTAGGTCATCGAGACCTCGACCCCAATAAGGCCTGCCCGTCCTTCGACGTGGCCTCCTGGCTTTAACCCAACCCATACCTAAAGGCGTACCTGTCACCCCTACTCAAGGGCGGCATAAGTGCGCCTATAGGTCCTTGACTTTGGAGTGAAAACATGGTTACACGCGCTGTGTTGCAGCAAGCCTTCGACGTTTTGGAGTACCTCCAGGGTCGAGGCGTTAAGGCGATTATTGCCGGTGGATGTGCCCGTGACATCTTCTTTGGGGTTCGCCCGAAGGATGTGGACATTGTGGTAGCCGGTACATCCCTTGAGAAGGTATCGGACCTTCTGGCCGAAGCGAATCTTGCTGGCCGCACCTATTGGTTCTACGGACATGCAGCCTCGGATCGAATCCTGGGGTGCGTGAAGTTGACCCATGTAGACATCGACGTGGTGGTCTATGACTGCGAAAGCGTCACTGAGGCCATCGACTCGTTTGACTTCAACCTCAATCAGTTTGCCATCGTGGACGTTCGCCACGGTATCGACTACGCAAGTGTCCGCTTTGTTGGTCAGCACCACTGGGGTCGCCTCGTGGCTGTCCGTGAGGACTGCAAGCCTGAGCGAGCAGCCCGGATGCGCGAGAAGTACCTGGACTTAGTGCCACGCCGAGCTACCGGCGAGATCGTCAACACGGCACCAGTTGGTGGCGACGATGGCCCATTCTGACCTCGACCAGACCGAAAGTGAGTTTCTCTACCATGTCCCATGTGAGAACTGTGGGTCCTCTGATGCGAACTCTATGTACACAGATGGTCACCAGTGGTGTTTTGCTTGTGACACTCGGGTCCCTGGAGATGGCTCAGAGGGGTCCACTCGGCGTCCTGCCAAGGTTGCTGATGGTTGCCTGGAGTTCGGTAAGAGCCAGGGTCGTTACACCGATTTGCCATCCCGTGGGCTGCTCTCGGACATCTGCCGGAAGTACGGCTACTGGGTAGGCAAACTCAATGGTGTGACCTACCAGATTGCAAACTACTACAGCGAGGATGGAACCCTCGTTGGTCAAAAGCTGCGCGACAAGGACAAGAACTTCAAGGCGCGCGGTGAGATGAGCAAGGAGCTGCTCTTCGGGCGACACCTATGGAATGGGGGCAAGAAGATCGTCATCACGGAAGGTGAGATCGACTGCCTGACTGTCGCTCAGATTCAAGGAGGAAAATACCCGGTCGTCTCGCTCCCACAGGGCGCTAAGTCGGCCAAGGGCGCAATCGCAGCGAACTACGAATACCTCGACCAGTTTGACGAGATCATCCTCATGTTCGACATGGATGACCCTGGACGACTGGCAGCGCAGGAAGCCGCCGAGGTAGGACCAGCAGGGAAGATGAAGATCGCTGTGCTTCCCCTCAAGGACCCTAACGAATGCCTCCTGGACGGACAGTCAAAGGCCGTTATGGACGCTATCTGGAACGCTTCACCGTTTGTTCCCGATGGCGTGGTCTCAGCGAAGTCCCTCAAGGCTCGCATAAAGGAACGGAAGGTCGCCCCAACGATCCCCCTGAGTGCTCCTCAGGAACTGCGGGAGATGACCAAGGATGCCAGGGCAGGGGAAGTTCTCCTCGTGACCTCTGGGTCCGGCTCAGGGAAGAGCACCTTTGTGCGCCAGAACACCTACAACTGGTTCCACAACCAGGGCATCAACGTGGGTGTTGCGATGCTGGAGGAGGCCGTAGAGGAGACCGTCCAGGACATCGTAGGGCTGCACCTTAAGACCCGCTACCGGCAGAACCCAGAGGCAACCACGGAGGAGCAGTTCGATGCTGCCTTCGATGCGATCTTTGAGTCTGACCGGCTGTTTCTCTATGACTCCTTCGCGGAATCCGTAGAGGAACGCTTGATCGCCAAGCTGCACTACATGGTGAAAGCCCAGGGCTGCAAGGTGATCGTCCTGGACCACATCAGCATCGTGGTGTCGGGCATGGAGGACAACTCGGATGAGCGGAAGACCATCGACCGCTTAATGACCAAGTTGAAGACCTTTGCGAAGACTAACGATGTCCTGGTGGTGCCTATCTGCCACCTGAAGAACCCAGAGAAGGGCACTCCCCACGAGGAAGGCCGACCTATCAAGGTGACAGACCTGAGGGGCTCTGGGGCACTACGGCAACTCTCGGACACCATCATCGCCGCTGAACGGAATCAGCAAGGCCCAACCCCGAACATCGTCCAGTTCCGTGTCCTCAAGTGCCGCTTCACTGGCGAGACCGGTGTGGCTGGCTACATGAAATACAACAAGGAAACCGGCTGGCTTGAGGTGATGCCTATGGGATGGACCCCGGATGGTGGCTCCTCGGGATGGGAAGGCCAGGAAGAGGATGAGGACGACGAAAAGGACTTCTGATTAACACGAACAAGGAGATGCACCATGATCGTCTCTGACATTGAGACGGATGGACTCCTTGAGGATGTCTCTAAGTTTCACTGTGGCGTAACCCGTGACTTCCACACAGGGGAGGTCAAAAAGTTTCGACCTAATGACTTCGCGGCCTACATCAAGGCCCTGGAGGAGGAAGCAGCTAAGCCGGATGGCCTGATTGTCTTCCACAACGGTATCAAGTACGACCACGCAGCACTCGACAAACTCAAGCGAGCCCTGACCGGCAAGCGCCTGAACATCCCCCGCAAGAAAGTCTTCGACACCCTCGTAGCCTCACGTCTTCTCTTCGCCAACATCAAGGACCGTGATGGGGCCTTACTGCGCTCAGGGAAGCTCCCTGGGAAGCTCTTTGGCTCCCACTCCTTGAAGGCCTGGGGTTATCGCCTCGGTGTCCTCAAAGGCTCCTATGGAGAACAGGAGGACGCCTGGGCGGTATTCACCGAGGAGATGCTGGACTACTGCGAGCAGGACGTTCACGTAACCACTCTGCTGATGGAGAAAATCATCAGTGACCCTTACTACTTCCCTAAGGATGGGGGAGCTTGGGACGCAATGCTGGCTGTGCGTCTGGAGCATGAATGTGCCTGGACGCTGGCCCAGATGGAACGCAATGGCTTTCCCTTCAACGAGAAGGCAGCCGAGAAGCTGTTCATTGAACTCGCAGGGAAGCGATCAGACCTCCTGATTAGGCTGATCCGTACCTTCGGGTCTTGGTATCAGCCAAAGGGAGGCACAGAGCTGTTCTTACACCCACGGACGGGTAAACCACTGGAGAAGTACCCTCGGGTCAAGTACCCAAAGGTCGGCCAAGTGTGGGTAGGAGAGGGCTCGAAGAAGCGCAAGGATAAGCGCGAGACCTTCGCGGGGGCTCCCTATACCCCTATTGAACACATCACGTTCAACCCAGCGAGTCGCCCTCACCTCATCAAGGTCCTCAAGGATGCGGGCTGGGTCCCCACGGAGTTCACCGAAGGTGGTGCTCCGAAGGTGGACGATGAGGTTCTTGAGGGTGTGACCGTAGCGGACCCCAAAGCTCAAGCGGCAATCGAGCTGGTCCGTGAGTACCTGATGATCCAGAAGCGGATTGGTCAGTTGGCGGAAGGCGACAACGCATGGCTGCGTCTGGTCGGCAAGGATGGCTTCATGCACGGCTCTGTGAACCCCAATGGGGCTGTAACAGGGCGTGCAACCCACGCATTCCCCAACATGGGCCAAGTGCCCAGCTCCACGGCTCCCTATGGACCAGAGTGCCGTGACCTCTTCGGGGCGATCTACGCGAGACACCTCCCAGGATGGCAGGAAGCTGTCCAGGTGGGTATCGACGCCTCGGGCCTTGAGCTGCGCTGCCTGGGCCACTTCGGGGTTCCCTTCGATGGTGGTCAGTACGCAGAGACTGTCCTCAATGGGGACATCCACTGGGTCAACGGGATCGCTGCTGGCATCTGCCCGAACGAACCTCGGGACAAGCATAACGAGTACCACGAGGCTCGCAGGGCCATCGCTAAGACGTTCATCTACGCCTTCCTTTATGGGGCAGGTGACGAGAAGGTCGGTGGCTTTGTGGGAGGCGGTAAGACTGAAGGCAAGGCACTGAAACAGGCCTTCCTTGAGAACACCCCAGCTATCTCTGGGCTACGGACAGCCCTGGAGGAGTCACTGCTGGAATCTCAGAAGTGGAACCAGGCCCTCAAGAAGTTCGACATCAAGTGGAAGCGGCGATACATCAAGGGACTCGATGGTCGCAAGGTCCACGTTCGCTCGCCTCACAGTGCCCTCAATACCCTCCTGCAATCAGCCGGTGCCCTTGTCTGCAAAGCCTGGGTGGTCGAGCTGGAGCGCCTGCTCATGGAAGAGCACGGATTGGTCCACGGATGGGACGGGGACTTCTGCTACATGGCCTGGGTCCATGACGAGGTTCAGGTAGCAGCAAGAACCCCTCAGATCGCTCAGATCATCACCGAAGCAGGCCAGCAGGCCATGCGCAATGTTCAACAACTCTTCTCATTCCGTTGCCAGCTCGACACCGAAGCAAAGGTCGGCGGTACGTGGAAGGACTGCCACTAATCCAGGGAGGACCCTATGTCCAAATCGTTCGATGTAAACGTGTCGTTCAACTTCCGTGTTGTCTTCAGTGAGGAGGACCTGACTGAGATGCAGCACTGGGTCGCTCGACTGGCAGCCAATAAGGCAAAACACCCAGGCGCTGCTCACATCCTGAAGTTGCACGCTGAGGGTGACCTTGAGGGTCTCATCCAGTTCCTCGTTAAGGACAGCGTTAAGCAGATGCGCCAGTTGATCCTCGTCGAGGATCCGAAGTCTCAATTTAAGAACTTCTCACCGTTCACCACGGGGGTTAAAGCCCGTGGATAAATACCTGAAGCTCCTTTTCACCGTGAAGATGGAGCCCAAAACCTTCAAATCGAATTACGCCAGGGAACATGCCTCGGAGATCGCGGAAGCGGCCTCTCGGGGCCACCTGACGTGCCTTAACGGCTGTGGAATTAACGCCGGGGTGTGGACTGTCACTGCCCGTGGTGTCCGCCTTCTTAAACACTTTGGGAGGATCGTATGAATCTCTGCAAGGACTGCAAGCACTTCGCCTTGGACGGCAAGGCAACTGTATGTAAAGCAACCGCAATCAGCCTTATCGACGGTGAGGCTCGCCACTCGGTGGACCACTGCATCAAGGCCCGTGGTCGCAATGGCCGCTGTGGCCTGGAGGGTCGCCTCTTCGAGGGCCTGAAGGTAGACGTGATCGTGGTTGACGAACTGGAGCAACCCAAAGCTAACCGCAAGACCCGCGCACAGAGAGGTCAGAAGGAGGTAGCTGATGTCCAAGCAGAGTAAGCGTATTGCCCTGCTCCTGGATGGTGACTACCTGCTGTTCTCCGCTATGTCTGCCTCCGAGGAGGAGGTGGACTGGGGGGACGACATCTGGTCCCTCCAATGCGACCACAATAAGGCTCGCTCAATCCTAAAGGCCACCATCAATGGCATCCGTGAGCGCCTCAAGGAGTTCCACGATGCCGAGCTGGTGATGGTCTTCTCGACTGCCAACGGTGCGGACAACTGGCGCAAGCAGGTCCTGGAGACCTACAAGGCCAACCGTAAGGGCAAGCGTAAGCCAGTGGGCTACCCAGTGCTCCTGGAGGAGCTGCTCAACGACACCGAGACCTACTACCGGACATTCCGCTGGGATGGCCTGGAAGGGGACGATGTGATCGGCATTCTGGCGACGAACCCTGAGTACCTGGAGGTGGACGAAGCGATCCCTGTGTCCTGCGATAAGGACTTCAACACGATCCCAGGGCGCTTCTATTGGCTCACTCCGAACAAGGTGGTCACCAATACGGTGGCTGATGCCAACAAGTGGCATATGTACCAGACGATCAAAGGGGACACCACGGATGGCTACGGGGGAATCCCTGGGGTCGGTGAGCAGGTCGATGGAGTGCCTCTATTAGAATGGCTGGATGACCCAACTTTCTTCTATCAGGCCTACAAGACCCTCAAGTCCGGCCCAAGGAAGGGCGAGCAGGTGGCCTACTGGACAAGCTGCACCAGGGCTGAATGGCCTGAACTGAATGGTGCTGGCCCTGAGTACACCCCATCCAAGTGGGACTGCATCGTCTCCCTCGCCAAGCGCCAGGGTATGACCGAGGAGCAGCTCATTGCCCAGGCTCAGGTCGCTCGCATCCTGCGTAACGAGGACTTCTGCTGGGAGACCAAACGACCCATCCCTTGGCTGCCTAAAGGCCGTCAACGGGAAGTCCTGCCTGCCTAAAACAGGCTCTCAAACAAAAACCCTCACTTTAAGCGAAGGGGGCCTTAAAGCTAATACTTAAAGATCAGCCTTTTAGGCCCTCGTAAGGAGGCTCAATGCTACCCGCTCTCAAGTATCACCTGGAGAACCCAGAGGACATCCCAGCGATTCCTAATGCCTCCGCTGAGTTCCTTTATGCCCGCCTTAACCCAGCCTACATGATGCGTTTAGGTGTGCTCGATGACCTACGTAAGGCTGGATTCTCTGAGCAAGCAATCCTCGGGTTCATTGAGGGTGTCAATGCTGCCTGCGAGATCGTTGAACAGATGGTCATCGCCCAGGAGCAACGACTGGAGGATCAACAAATTACCTAAAGGAGAGGCCATGTGCTTTAGCAGCAAGGTTAAAACCCCAAAGGTCAGCAGCAACATCCCTGCCCCTACGCCTGTACTGGAAGAGTCCCCTAAGGGAGTCGAGTTCGGTTCGGACGGAAAGGATGATGATACCAACGACGATAGCACCAAGCAGATCACCAAGATCGACCTTGAGAAGGACGATGAGGAGTCCTCCTCGGAGACACCCAGTGCATTGTCCCAAGCAACCAGCACCAAGCTCAAGAAGTCCGCAATGAGCGGTACTGCTGTCCGTAAGAGCCTCAGCAAGAAGGCCAAAGGTGTGTGACGTAATGCTCCACTTCCGGGAGGAAGGGGAAGAGATGCTTGGTAAAGAACTGATCCCTAAGGTCATCCAGGAGACCCCTGAGATGTCCTGGTCAGTCCCGCCTGACAGGGCAGCCCTACGACTCATTAAGAGCACCGAAGAGAACGACCGATGGGAGATCACCGCAAGGGATGCCTCAGGCCGTCTCGTGGGCTACGCAGTGGTCGTAGAGGACTTTGATAGCAATGTGGGTCCTGTAGCAGGCGTCCAGTGGATGTACGTCTGCCCTGAGGCTCGTGGTGGGCTTGGAGCCGCCATCTTCAGGGGCATCGTCAAGGCTGCTCACTTTGAGCAACTGGACATCGTTGCGTACACACGCCGGATCGGCATAGGGAAATACGAACTTAATTACAGAAGGCTTACGCCAAGGAGTCCAAATGGGCAAGAAGATTAAGAAGGCAGTAAAGAAAGTCACCAGCGCAGTCGGCAAGGTAGCCGGTGGTGCAGCAGGTGCGGTCCTGGGGATCGACAACGAGAAGCCTAAGGCTGCCCCAGTGGAGCCCGCTCAGACACCAACCCCAGCACCAACCCCAGCGGCTGTGGTAGAGGCGCCTAAGGAGGATGCCTCGGAGGACGACAAGGCCACTGAGAGCGCCAAGAAGGCCGCTCGTGCCCGTGGTAAGCGCGGATTGTCCGTAGCTCGCTCGGCTGGCAGTGGTCTGAACATCTAAGGAGGCGCTACCGTGGCTGAAGCTCGTACAGGCTTCGGCGCTAACGGTGCAAAAGCAACATACGACAAGTTGGTCGCTGACCGCGCACCGTATGAGACCAGGGCTGAGAACTGTGCCAAGTACACGATCCCAGCCTTGTTCCCTAAGGCGTCCGATAACGCCTCCACCGACTATACAACCCCGTGGCAAGCCGTAGGCGCTCGTGGTCTTAACAACCTCGCATCGAAACTGATGCTTGCCCTTTTCCCTTTAGCGCCCTGGATGCGCTTAACCATCTCAGAGTTCCAAGCCAAGCAGCTCCTCAATGACCCCCAAGGCCTCGCCAAGGTGGACGAAGGGCTGTCGATGGTCGAGCGAATCCTGATGTCCTTCATGGAAGCTAACAGCTACCGTCCGACCTTCTTTGAGGCCCTCAAGCAGTTGATCGTAGCGGGTAACTGCCTGCTCTACATTGCTGAGCCAGAGGACGGTAAGTTCAACCCTCCGAAGCTCTACAAGCTGTCCCAGTACGTCTGCCAGCGTGACCCCTTTGGGAACATCCTACAGGTCATCACAATGGACCGAGTGGCCTATGCGGCCCTCCCAGAGGACGTTCGGAACAGCCTGGACGGCGAGCATGAACCAGATGAGGAGATCGAGGTTTACACCCATGTGTACCTGGATGACGAATCTGGTGACTACCTCAGCTACCAGGAGATCGACGGTAAGGAAGTCGAAGGAACTGACGGTCAATACCCTGCGACTGGGTGCCCGTGGATTCCTGTGCGCTACGTCAAGATGGACGGTGAGCACTACGGTCGCTCCCATTGTGAGGAGTACCTGGGCGACCTCAGGTCCCTGGAGAACCTCACTGAGTCCATTGTGAAGTTCGCAATGATTAGCTCAAAGATCGTCGGCATGGTGAACCCCAACGGGATCACTCAGGTTCGTCGCCTTGTGAAGGCGCAGACCGGCGACTTTGTGCCTGGGCGTAAGCAGGACATCGAGTTCCTACAGCTCGAAAAGTCTGCTGATTTCAGTGTCGCTAAGAACGTGGCTGATGCCATTGAGGCACGCCTGTCGTACTGCTTCATGCTGAACTCAGCGGTCCAAAGGACTGGCGAACGGGTCACAGCCGAAGAGATTCGCTATGTGGCCGGTGAGCTTGAGGACACCTTGGGTGGGGTCTATTCGATCCTCTCCCAGGAACTCCAGCTCCCTATCGTCCGGGTCCTCCTGGTCCAACTCCAGGCCACCTCCATGATCCCAGACCTGCCTCGTGAGGCCATTGAGCCGACTGTGAGCACTGGCATGGAAGCCCTGGGTCGCGGACAGGACCTCGACAAGTTGACCAACTTTGTCAACGCCATCATCCCGATCAGTCAGATGCAGGACCCCGACCTGAACACCTCGAACCTCAAGATTCGCATTGCGAACGCCTTGGGTCTCGATACGGCTGGCCTCCTGCTCACCGAACAGGACAAGGCTCAGGCTCAGGCCAAGCAGATGATCGCAGACGGTGGCTCAGCGGCTGCTCAAGGTATCGGCGCTGGGGTGGCCGCTCAGGCTACCGCAAGCCCAGAGGCCATGCAGTCCGCTATGGATACCGCTGGTGTCCAGGTGAGACCGCTGGGCTAAGCAAAAACCCTCACTTGTAGAGAGACACATGGTTAAGCCGATGAAAGCCCGGATAACTGCCCGTGCCTGTGTGTCTCCTACAGCCAACCAACACGGAGAACCCAAT
>Ga0302347_1001935_pt1 | contig 22717 bp, 16 predicted proteins | sample PhyWR1_FD_202178 | JGI IMG/M metagenome (GOLD analysis project Ga0302347, IMG submission 202178) | Leaf surface microbial communities from wheat plants in UC Gill Tract Community Farm, Albany, California, United States - DLSL W.R1 (v2)... | ecosystem: Host-associated > Plants > Phyllosphere >...
GCTGCAACCGCCTGAGTGGTATCACCCCTAGCGTGACGATCCACGCCAGTGTTTGTAGGTACTGGCGTTCACTTAGCCTTCAACGATTCTGCAAAAACACCACATACCCCCGAAACCACTCACTTTCCTTCAAAAAGCCTGGCTCCTCCCACACGCCACCTTGAATCAATCCCACCTTGAACGGCAGCCCCATGCGGTTCATCCGGGGCAAATACGCCGCGTAATCCGCAATGCTGTGTCGCCCTTGATAGGTCTGCACCACCACTTCATCCACCACGCCCTTGAGTTGGGCGATAGCCGACGGGTCAGCGTTGCTGCTCCAGTCCATCAGGCCGGTGATGCTTAGGCGCAAATCAGCCGGCAGGCGTTGGCGCAGGTCGCGCAGGAAGTCGGCGTATTCGTGCAGGTATTGGGTGCGCGCATCGAAGTCGATCTGGATACCGACCACGGGGTTGCCGGCGTCGCGCCAGCGTTGCACCTGGCCCAGCACTTGGCTGTAGACCGCCTCGGGCCAGTGCAGGGTGTGGGCGCGGTAGACCACCCAGATCTCGCCGTGGGTCAGGCGCGGTACGCCGATGCCTTGGGCGATGAGTTGCACGCCGCGTTGGGGGGCGCGGCGGGTGGAGTTGATCTGGCCCTGGAGGATGTACAGGGTGTTGGCCTGCTTGAGTACTGGCTGGGGCGCGACGCCGCTCCACAGCCAGAAGGCGTCGTAGTCGCGGGCGTCCACCGCGCCGAACACCGGGCTTGCCAGGAGCAGCAAGCCGAGCCACAGGTGCTTCACCAGTAGTACTGCGCCGATTTGCCCCACTGGGTGTCGGCGAAACCGCTCTTGAGCTGGCGGAACCAGGCTTTGCGCACCGCCGGCGTCACGTCCTGGCCGCCGCAGCTGTTGTAGCCGGCCGGCGCGTAGCAGTTGATCGCCCGGAACAGCGCGTAGGCCTTGTCGTTCTTCGGCGCCTTGGCGTCGCCGATCACCTGTTTGTAGCCGTCCAGGCGCGAGAAGGTTTCGCCCTTGAAGTCCGACGCGCTGCTGCCCAGGCTGCCGGCGGCGCGCGCCTGTTCCAGTGGCATGCCGTCGAGGTTGTTGCGCAGGATGAACTCACCGAGGCAGTTCAAGCCCTGTGGGTTTTTGGCGTCGGCCTGCAAGGTTGCCGCGGTTTGCGCGATGCTCGGGCAGGCGTAGCCGGATTCGGCTTTGTCGCCGCTCCACTGGAACAACCGCAAGGTCTGGCTGGCGCTGTAGACGTAGCCCAGGCTGGTGCCGAGCTTGTCTTCGGGGGCCGGCGTCGGCAGTTGCTTGAGGTCTTCGGCGAAGCTGGCGAACTGGCCGCGCAGCAAGTTTTTGTAGAGCAACACGAATTGCGCAGTCTCACGCTCCAGCGGGTCGCTGGCCTGGGCGAGCTGCTGACGCAGTAACTCAGGCCCGGCGACGTTGCGCAGCAAGATATAGCGCACCTGCTTGGCGCTGATCGGCGAGTCGGCGGCAAACACCTTGGCCAACTGGCCGCTGCGCTCGTAGTGCAAGGCCAGGGCCAGCTCCAACTGGTCGCGTTGCAGCGACTGTTTGGCCAGCGGCAGCAGTTGCAGCCACAGGGCCTCGGCGGCTTTCCAGTCCTTTTTATCTTCCAGCGCCAGTGCGCGCAGGGTCTGTTGGCTGAAGGCGAAGTAATCCAGGCTCGACGGCACATCTTGAGGCAAATGCTTCAGGGCGCTGTCGGGTTGATGCTCGACATACAGCGCGTACGCCGCAAGCAGGTAGTCATACAACGCCGGCTCATTGGCAAACACGGCTTTGCGTTGGGCGAGATCTTCACGGCTCAGCGTCGGCGGGTTGTGAGCGCGCATCCGCATCAGGTCGCTGACCAGTTGGATCATCGGCGTGTCGATCGGCCCGCCGGTCACCGACAGCAGCTTCACGTCGGCTTCTTCCACCAGTTCATCCAACGACACATTGCGCTGCGCCTCTGTCGCTTGGGTCAGCCCCCAGGCGTAGGCGTCGGCGAGCTTGACGTTGTCGTCCGCCAGCCAATACACGCGACGCAGCAGGCCACGGGCAGAAGCGCTATACGCGCCTTGTGGATAAGTCTTCAGGTAGTTGCCAAAACCCTGCTCTGCCGCGGCCAGCGCCGACTTATCCACACGCTCAAGGTTGGGCACACCGTATTCATCGTAGGTATTGGCCTGGGCCTGGTTCAGCGCGGTGCGGGCGGTCATGTACAGCGCGGTTTCCTTCAGCCAGGGCGAATTGGCGCTGGCGAGCGCCGAGAAACCACGCTCGGCCTCGGCAAAACGGCCGCTGTAGAAGTCGGCGGCGGCTTGCAGGTACGTGCGAAACAGTTGGCCGTCGTTGGACTGGATCTGCTGCGGGTCGGCGATGACCGGGCCGTCCAAGTTGCAGGTAGTCAACAGTTGCAGGCGCGATTGTGCCAGTAGCGTACGTTCGGCTGCCGGCATGTCGGCCTTGACCACTTGGCGGATAAACGCGGTGGCGCTGTCATCGTCGTTGCTGCGGCAGCGGCTGCCTTCGCCGTTGAGGAAGGCGGAGCCGGCGGTTTTGTCGTCCTCGCGCTTGATGCCCAGGGGTTGCAGCAGGGTGTCGAGTTCGGACGTGGGCGAGTCGTCGGAGTCGGGTTGCGTCTCGCCGCTGCCGACCGGGGTCAGGCGATACACCGCAAACGGCACCGGGCCAAAACCCTGGGCCAGATCATCATCGTTCAGGGCGTTGGGCGTCAGCGCCACGGTTTTCTTGTCGGCGAGCAACAGGCGCAGGTTGACGCGGCTGTCGTTGCCCGGGCTCAGGAAGGGCAGGTTGTTGCACGTGTCGAGGCTGTCACGCGAGACCCGCCAGTCGGGGTAGCAAGAGTCGTCGGAGCTGGCCAGTGCCGGCAGGGAAGTGCTGGCCAACAGAGCCAGTGCCAGGGGTGACAGAAAACCGTTGCGCATGACGTGTCCTTGATCCTGAGTCCTTGGAGGGAGGCAATCATAGCTTGATCCGACAATCGCTTCGGTGAAGCCCTACACAAATCGTTGGTTTGTCCGATTGAGGGTAGTGGCAATTTAATCTCTCTGACATAGACTGCGCTGAATGTCAGGGAGTCGACCGTATGAAGCAGTTGAGTGCATGGATGTTGGGTGTTTCCTGCCTGTTGGGCGCAGCGTCGATGGCCATGGCCGAAGACTCTTTGTTGGACCAGCCACCGACGACTGCTGCCAGTGCCACCAGCGAGGCGCGCGGCGTGCTGCGGGCCCGCGACCAGGCGATGCTGGCCAGTGAGTTGTCGGGGCGCATCGTCGAACTGCCGTTTAGCGAAGGTGAGTCGTTCAAGAAAGGTGACACCCTGGCGCGCTTCGATTGTTCGGCCTACCAGGCCCAATTGAACGCCGCCCAGGCCGCCAGCCGTGGTGCCGGTGAAGAACTGGCGCACAACAAACAACTGGCCTCGCTCAATTCCGTCGGACGTTTCGAAGTGGCGCGGGCCGAAGCCAAACTCACCGAGACCCAGGCCCAGTCCCAGGTCTACCAGGTGCAGATCAAGCGTTGCAGCGTGCTGGCGCCGTATGACGGCCAGGTGGTGCAACGCAAGGTCCAGCGTTATGAAAGCGTGTCGGCGGGTGCGCCGTTGCTGGAAATCGTCGACAACCGCAGCCTGGAAATTCACCTGCTGGTGCCGTCGCGCTGGATGGGCAAACTCAAGCCCGGGCAGACCTTCAATTTCACCCCCGACGAAACCGGCCAGGCGTTCAGCGCCACGGTCAAACGCCTCGGCGCGCGCATCGATGAGGGCAGCCAGACGCTGCTGCTGGTCGCCACCCTGCCCAATGCCGCCGGCTTGATGGCGGGAATGAGCGGCACCGCCCACTTCGCGCAACTGCAATGAACGCACCGATGGCGGGGAACACCGAGCGGGTGTTCGCGCAGTTTCTCGACCTCGAACGCCAGACCCGCGCTGCCCGCACCACCGAGCAGTTGGCCTACAGCCTGGTCAACGATGGGCAAGCGCTGTTCGGCTATCGCCACGCCGCGCTGTTGATCGCCGGCAAGGTGCAGGCGGTCACGGCGGTAAGCAGCATCGACCCGAACGCGCCGTTCGTGGCGTTTGTCGAGCAGGCGGTGGCGCAGTTGCACAAACTGGATCTCGGCCAGACCGCGCGCGTGGTGCCCGCCGAACAATTGAGCGACGCGGTGCGCGCCGATTGGCAGAGCCTGTCGGCCGAGCATGTGTTCTGGCTGCCGCTGATCAACCCCCAAGGCCAGGTGTTTGGCGGCCTGTGGCTGGCGCGGGACACACCGTGGAACCCGGCCGAGCACGTCTTGCTGGCGCAACTGGGCGATACCTACAGCCATGCCTGGCATGCGTTGCAACCGCGCCAGCCGTGGCGCCTGCGCCTGACCCGCAAGCGTCAGGTGGCGGTGGTGGTCGGGTTGCTGCTGATGTTGCTGATCCCGGTGCGCCAATCGGTGCTGGCGCCCGCCGAAGTGGTGCCGCTGGCCGGGCAAGTTGTCGCGGCACCCTTGGATGGAGTGATTGCCGAGTTCCTGGTCAAACCCAACCAAAGCGTGAAAACCGGCGACCTGCTGCTGCGTTTTGAAAGCACCACCCTGACCGCCCAGGCGGACGTGGCAGCACGGGCCCTGGGCGTGGCGGAAGCGGAGTTGAAGGCCAATTCCCAGCGCGCCTTTGCCGATGCCGAATCCAGCTCGCGCATCGACCTGCTGGCCGCGCGCGTCGAGCAAAAACGCGCCGAACGCGACTACGCCCGCGAGCTGCTCAAGCGCAGCGAAGTGCGCGCCGAGCGCGACGGCATCGCGGTGTTTGCCGACGCCGAGCGTTGGACCGGCAAACCCGTGCAAACCGGCGAGCGCTTGTTGCAGATCGCCGACCCCGGCCAGGCCGAGCTGCGCATCGAGCTGGCGGTAGGCGATGCGATTGCCTTGGCGCCCAATGCACAGGTCGCGTTGTTCCTCGACAGCGACCCGCTGCAACGTCACCTCGCCACCCTGCAACGCGCCGCGTACGAGGCGCAGCCTACGCCGGGCGGGCAGTTGGCCTATCGCCTGGATGCGCAATTCGATGACGCACCGCCGCGTATCGGCCTGCGTGGCACCGCGAAGCTGTATGGTGACCGCGCGCCGCTGGCGCTGTACCTGCTGCGGCGACCGTTGGCGGGCCTGCGCCAAAGTGTGGGCCTCTGATGAGCCTGCCCAAGCTGCGTGACGACCTGCAACTGTCCAGCGCCGGCGCGGCGTTGGACGGTTCGCCGCGCTGGACCCTCGCCGACCCGGTGCGTGGGCGCTATTTCAAGCTGGGCGCCACGGCCATCCGCCTGTTGCGGCATTGGTCTCTGGGCGATGCGGAAAAAGTCCTGCAAGCCGCCAACCGCGAGCCGGGCTTGCCCCTGGGGGACAGCGAAGTCACCGAGCTGCTGAGTTTCCTGCGCGCCCACGACCTGATCGCTGCCCTCGACCCGGAGCAACGCGCCAGCTACCTGTATAAAGCCGCCGCGCAGAAGCAGGGCCTGTGGCAGGTGCTGCTGCATCAATATCTGTTTTTCCGCATCCCACTGTGGCGCCCGGACGCGTTTCTCAACCGCGCCTGGCCGTGGCTGGCACGGTTTGGCCCGGGCCTGTTGCGTTACGGTTTGCCGATGATCCTCGGCCTCGGGGTGTTTTTGGTGGCGCGCGATTGGCAGCGCTTCCTGGCGACGTTCCCGCATCTGTTCAGCCTCGGCGGCGCTCTGGCGTTTGGCGTGGCGCTGTTCTTCGCCAAGCTGTGCCATGAATTCGGCCACGCGTTCATGGCCAAGCGCGCCGGCTGTCGGGTGCAGAGCATGGGCGTGGCCTTCATGGTGCTGTTGCCGATGTTCTACACCGACGTCAGCGACGCCTGGCGCGTCAATGATCGCCGCGCGCGCTTGATGATCGGCGCCGGTGGGGTGATGGCCGAGCTGCTGTTGGCATGCATCGCCTTGCTGGCCTGGTCGCTGCTGCCGGACGGACCGGCACGCACGGCGGCGTTCATGCTGGCCAGCGCCACCTGGCTGACCACTTTGGCGATCAACCTCAACCCGTTCATGCGCTTTGATGGTTACTTTTTGATCAGCGATTTATGGGGCGTGGACAACCTGCAAGGCCGCGCTTTCGCACTGTGCCGCTGGCGCCTGCGTGAGTTGCTGTTCGGTTATGGCGAACCGGCGCCGGAACCGTGGACGCCGACCCTGCAGCGACGCCTGTTGTGGTGGGGCTACCTGGCGTGGCTGTGGCGTGCGGCGCTGTTTCTCGGGATCGCGTTGGCGGTGTATCACCTGTTCTTCAAACTGCTTGGGATCTTCCTGATGCTGGTGGAATTGGCGTGGTTTATCTGCCTGCCGATCTACAAGGAGTGGCGTGAATGGTGGAGTCGCCGCAGCCAGGCGCATGCCCCACGGGTATTGCTCAGCAGTCTCGGGTTGGCGCTGATCGTGCTCGTGCTGGTGGTGCCGTGGCGCAGTGCGGTGGAGCTGCCGAGCATGCTTGAAGCGGGTCGCGTCAGCGCGTTGCATGCGCCGGTCGCGGCGCGGGTCAAGGCGCTGCGGGTGGTGGACGGGCAGGCGGTGACCCAGGGCCAGGTGCTGATCGAACTGGAGTCGCCGGACCTCGACGCGCGCCAAAGCATTGTGCGGCGCGAAGTCGATATCCTGCAGTTGCAGATGCGCCGCCAGGCCGGCCGCAGCGAAACGGCGGCCGACGCGGGGATCAACGATCAGCGTCTGTCCCAGGCCCTGGCCGAATACCGTGGGCTCGCCGCCCAGCGCGAGCGCCTGCTGTTGCGCGCGCCCCATGCGGGCACTGTGCGCGATGTGCTGCCGCAATTGAGCGTGGGTCGCTGGCTGTCGCCCAAGGATGCGCTGGTGCAGGTGGTGGAGGCGGGGGCGCGCTTGCGTGGGTATCTGGCCGAAGCCGAGCTGTGGCGCGTTGCGCCAGGGGCCACCGGGCGGTTTATCGCGGATGACCCGATGCGCGCCGCGATCCTGGTGCAATTGACCGACATCGACGCCAACGGCGTGGCTTATCTGGATCAGGAGGCGCTGACCTCTGATCACCACGGGCCGATTGCCGTGCGTCGCGACGAAAACCAGCGCCCGGCGCCGGTGCAGGCGCAATACGGTGCGCGCCTCAAGAGTCTGGAGACGATCGACACGCCCCAGCAGCCGTTGCGCGGCGTGGTGCTGTTGCAAGGGCGCAGCGAGTCGGTGCTGGGCACGGCCTGGCGGCGGGCGGCGGCGTTGGGGGTTAGGGAAAGCGGGTTCTGACAAGGAGTTGCAGCGATGATGAACAACACCGGCGGGTTGGCGCAGGGCTTGGCGATGCGCCCGTCACGGGCTACCGATGAGCCGTTCTTACACAAGCTCTACCATTCGGCGCGGGCGGACTTGCAGTGGATCGATGGTGAGCAGGAAGTGGTTGAGGAAGTGATCGCCCAGCAGTTCCAGGTGCAGGAGCGGGGCATGGACCAGCAGTTTCCAGGCGCCCTGCATTACGTGGTGGAAAAGCTTGGCACGCCCATCGGTGCCCTGAGTGCCGACTTCGGTGCCAATGAAATCCGCGTGTTGTACCTGGCCTTCATTCCCGCTGCACGTGGCCAGGGCTTTGGCCGGGCGGTGCTGCACAGCGTGCAGCAGGCCGCAACGCAAGTGTGCTGCCCGGTGGCGACGGTGGTGTGGACGAGCAACCCCCATGCGCGCCAGCATTACCTGGCGCTGGGGTTTCGCGTGGAAGAACAGACACCGGCGGCGCAGCGGTTGGTGTGGTATCCGTCTCAGTTGAACACGATGCAAAAGTAACCGCGCTGGCTGTCGCGACCCATGGCTGGCTCGCGGGACACGAACACGTGTTCCAGGCACACATCCGGCAAGGGCAGGCGGCATAAACCGTCGACGAACTCCGTCGGCTCAAGGCTGTTGAGCGACACACTGAAGCCCTCGCGTACGCTGCCCGGCAAGCGGGCCTCCGGCACCGGTCGCAGCCCCTGGACCTGGATGTGCAACGCCGAGCCATCCGGCAAATAGAGCACACTGGGCTGAGCCAGCAGAGGACGAAAATGTTCGAGGGTGACTTGGTTGGGCTCCTTGTAGTGAGCGGTACCGGGTCAAGGGCGGGAAGGGTAGAGCCCGACCAGGGCAATGCTGAAGTTGATCGCCAGGTACGGGTTCAGGATGCCAAAGGCTTGGCTCTGGCCGGCAACCGCCGTGTCGCCGACCACAGTGGTGCTGACGCCCTTGAGCGGCACCGGGTTGGCGCCTTGTTGATCGGAATAGATCGTCGCGCTGCCAGGCCCTGCTCCGGAAGCGCCGATGTAGGCATTGGTCGGCGTAGGCACCGTCACTGAATTGCTGACGACGCTGGTCAGTTGCACCGTGGTGCTGCCGGCGAGCGTGCCCGCGCCATGGGTGTGGGCGGGCAGGTTGCCGGCCAGCAGCGTGACGGATTCGGCACCGGCAAAATCGCCGATAACCCGCGCCGACAAGCCCGTGCCTTGGCCCATGCCCATCGGCAAGCGGCTTTGCAGGTTCGGCAGTTGGAAGGTGGACTGGCCGTTCCCGCCGTAGAAGGTGCCGATCAACGAAAACAGGGTGGCGTTCTGTTGCACAGCCATGACCTGGCCATTGCATAACGCCCAGCCATTGGGGGCGTAGTTAAAGGCAAAAGACTGGATGGTGCCGATAAATACTTCCATGAGTCGCGAATCCTTGTGTGAGCGCTGAGGTATGGAGTGGCGCCAATCGATCCGGCGTCATCGCAGAGCGTAGACGCACTTTTGCGCGGCGCCCGGCCATTGCGAAACCGCGAGCGAAACCCAGGCGTTTGCCCTAGAGTTGCGCTTGTTTGCGCATGCGCAGCTTTTGCCCGGGGCAACCGGCAATGTCAGTGGATTCGAGGTGTGACGGTCTGTGGTCGAGCAAGACGAAAAAGTGCGCCCATTTGCTGTGATGGGCGCGTGGGAAGGCAGCCGTTGGCTGAGCCGGTTATGGTGGGTGCCGATCCTTGCGCTGGCCATGGCCGTGCGGTTCTATGGCCTGACCGCGGCGGCGATCTGGGGCGATGAAGGCTCGAGCCTGCTGCTCAGCGAATACGCCGTTGACGACCTGTGGTTTCACGCCGCCCACGATGTGCACCCGCCGCTGTACTTTTTCATGCTGCGTGGCTGGATCGAGTTGTTTGGCGACGGTATCTGGTCGATTCGCGGCATGAGTGCAATCCCCGGCGTGCTCGCCGTGGGCCTGGGCGTGTGGCTGATGCGGCAACTGTCCACGCGTCGCGCTGCCGTACTGGCCGGTGTGCTGCTGGCGCTGTTCCCCAGCGCCGTGCGCTACAGCCAGGAAGTGCGTATGTACTCGCTGCTGGCCGTGTGGTTGCTGGGCGCCACGCTGGCGCTGGTGTACTGGGTGCGCCAGCCGGAGCGCACGCGTTGCCTGGTGGCTTATGTGCTGCTGATGGCGGCCGGTTTTTATACCCATTACTTCACGGCGTTGTGCGTGCTGGTGCATTGGGCCTGGCTGGGCCTGTTGTATCGCTCCCAGGCGCCTGGCCAGCGCTTGCTCACGCGTCCGGCGTGGTGGTGCGCAAATGCGGCGATTGTCGCGTTGTACCTGCCTTGGCTGCCGAGCCTGTTGGATCTGGTCCAGCATGTCGAGCAGCTCAAGGTCGGCGGCGACATTGGCTGGGAAGACCCGGTTACGCTGATCTCCGGGCCCTCGATGATCTGGCAGTTCGTACTGCAGGATGAAGGCCTCGGCTTCTGGGCGCCGCTGTTCTGGTTGTTCCCGCTATCGCTGATGGGGGTGGTTGCGGTGACCGCCTGGAAAGACCGTGAAAACCTGCGGCCGGCGCGCCTGCTGGCGCTGTTTTTGCTGCTGCCGTTGCTGCTGGTGTACGGCGTGTCGTTTGTATCGCCTGTGTTTATCGAACGTTACCTGACGGTGTATGCCATCGGCTTGCCGCTGCTCATGGCCTTGGCCATCGATCGTTTGCCGAGCCGTCTGTCGTGGCTGGGAGCGGCGTTGTTCGTGGTGTTTGTCGGCGTTGAACTGCTGGGGTTGAAGAACAACGCCACGGTGGATGTGCATGACCAATTCAACGTGCCGGTGGAGTTCGTCAATCGCAATTACCAGGAAGACGACCGCATCGTTCTCAGCGACATGATGTGGTACTTGAGTTACGTGTATTACGACCAGACCGACGCCCAGTTGCAGCTCTACACCCCACCCAAGCCCGACGACACCCCGACCCGGCCGAATGCCTATGGCTTCGGGACGCTGGTGGATCAGGACGGCGGACGCATTTACCTCGACCGCCTGTCGGCTTTACCCGCCGAAACCCACCGCGTCTGGCTGATCAGCAGCAATGAAATGCCCGACGATTTCGCGCCGATCCCCGACGGTTGGCGCCAGATTTTGCAGCAAGATGGCGGCGGGGCCAGGGCCCGCCTATTTGTGCTGTGCCGGGGGGCTGAGCCTTTGCAGCCACAGGGGTGTCGTTAATTTCGAATCGGTATTGAATCGGCTGCAAATAGTGGCATTTACCCACTAGTGATTGTAACAATCCTGAGCTATTCTCCGGCGACAAAAGGAATTGTCCGACAAAGTGGTGAATGGATTGCCGTATCACTTTATCTCCGGCTTGCCGCGCTCCGGCTCGACCCTGCTTTCTGCCATCCTGCTGCAGAACCCGCGCTTTCATGCGGGCATGAGCAGCCCCGTAGGCCCACTGTTCAACGGTGTGCTGGGGCAGTGCAGCGCCGGCAGCGAGTTTGGTTCGGTGATCGATGCCGACACCCGCCGCCGTCTGTTGCGCGGCCTGTTTGACTCCTACTATGCCGACAAAACCGCCACGCCCGTGGTGTTCGACACCAATCGCCAATGGTGCGCGCGCATGCCCGCGCTGCATGACCTGTTTCCCCAGGCCAAGGTCATCGCTTGCGTGCGCAACGTCGCGTGGATCATGGACAGCCTGGAGCGCCTGTACCGCGCCAATCCCTTCGAAAACACCAAGTTGTTCAACGACGATGTCGAGCGCAACACGGTGTACAGCCGCGTCGAAACCCTGGCCCAGCGCAACCGCATGGTCGGCTATGCGTGGTCGGCGCTCAAAGAGGCGTACTACGGCGAGCACGCCGATTCGCTGCTGATCGTCGACTACGACCTGCTGGCCCAGGCCCCCGAGCGGGTCATGCGGCTGATCTATGAATTTATCGGCGAGCCGTGGTTCGAGCATGACTTCAACAACCTCAGCTACGACGCTCCCAGTTTCGACCAGGACCTGGGCGTAGCCGGCCTGCATAAGGTCAAGCCACGGGTGGCGCTGCAAGCGCGACGCAGCCTGTTGCCGCCGGATCTGTTCGAGCAATTCGCCCATATGGATTTCTGGCGTGACGGCAGCTTGAGCGCCGCCAATGTGATTCGCACCAAAGCCGATGCCGCGATCAGTTGATCGCGGTTTTTTTATTTGCGGGTATCAGCATTCGACAAGCGGGTGAGCAACATGTGGTGGAGCAAAGGAAAGGCACGGCAAACGACAACAGGCGCCCACACTCAGGCGACGCCGATGATCATGTCCCTGGAACCGCGCATGCTGTTCGACGGCGCGGTCGCCGCCACCGTGGCCGACGTGGCGCAAGCCGACAGCCATGCCACGGCCGCCGATGCGGCCGCCAAGGCGCCGACCACCGAGCACGCCGGCACCGGTAGCGAAACCCATGCGCAAACCGATGCGCCCGTGACCCCGGCCCCGGTCGCCGTACCGGGTGAAACCGTGGTGTTCGTCGACGCGCGGGTCAAGGACTCTGCCGAGTTGCTCAAAGGCGTCGCGCCCGGCACCCAGGTGGTGCAACTGGACGCGAGCAAGGACGGCCTGCAACAGATCGCCGATTACTTGGGCAGCCACCAAGGCGTCAGCTCGGTGCAGATCATCGCCCACGGCAACGCGGGGGACCTGTGGCTGGGCAACACCTATCTGTCGGCGGACAACGTCGCGGCCCGCAGCGAAGTGCTGGCGCAGATCGGCCAGGACATGAACGTCGGCGGCGACATCCTGATCTACGCCTGCAACACGGCAGCGGGCGACAAGGGCATCAACTTTGTCGACTCGCTGGCGCAGCTGACCGGGCGCGATATTGCCGCGTCCAGCAACCGCACCGGCGCGGGCAGCGACTGGACCCTGGAAATCGCCACCGGCTCCATCGAGAGCCACACAGCGCTGTCCTACGGGAGCATGTCGGGGTATCAGTACAGCCTGGCGACGATCACGGTGGCCAATAATGGCGACAGTGGTGTCGGCAGCTTGCGTCAGGCCCTGAGCGACGCGGTGTCGGGGGATTCCGTGGCCTTCGCTGCTGACATGACGATCAACCTCAACAGCCAGCTGATCATCACCAAGAACCTCACCATCGACGGCGATCGCAACAATGATGGCGTGGCGGACGTGACCCTTAGCGGGCAGTACAAGACTTCGGTGTTGAAGGTCGACGCCGGGTTCACCGCAACGCTCGACGGCCTGATCATTACCAAAGGCCTGGCTGCCGGCAACGGCGGTAATGGCGGCTCGGACGCCTCGGCGGCCATGGGCGGCGGTATCGTCAACGCCGGCAACCTGACGCTCAACAACGTCACGGTCACGGCCAACGCCGCTTCTGGCGGCGGTGGCGGTGGCGGTGTCAGAAACGCCACCGTGGGAGGGGCTGGCGGTGGCGGTGGCGCCCTTGGCGGGCAGGCTGGTGGGCGCGGCGGTGACGCTGGCAACGGCCAGGGTTATTACGCCGGTAAAAGCGGTACGGGCAATACCGGCGGCAATGGCGGTGGCTACAATCTCACGGTCATGGGTGGCCGGGGCGGCAGCAGCACGGGCGGCAACGGTGGTGCGGGTGCGTTTGGCTACAGCAACGGCGGCAAAGGGGCGACGGCGAGCAACGGCACCCTGTCCATTGGCGGCGGCGGCGGTGGCTCCGGCTGGAACCGCGTCGGAGGCGCCGGCGCGTCGGCCAGTGGCGGTATCTACAATGCCAGCACCGGCACCCTGACTATCGTCGGCGCGTCGGTGATCTCCAATAACGTCGCGGCCGGCGGCGGTGGCGGTGGTGGCGGCGGCAGTGGCGCTGGCGCCAGCGCAGACCCGGGCGGTGCGGGCGGCAAAGGTGTCGGGGCGATCTGGAACAAGGGGACCGTGTTGATTACCGCGGCCAACTTCACGGCGCTCGGCGGTGGCAACAACAAAGGTGCCAGCGGTGTCGGCGGTGCGGGTGGGGGCGGTGTGGGGGCTTCCCCGGCATCGGAAGATGGCATCTACAACGACGGTGGCACGCTGGTCGACAATTACAACCCGGGGCCGACCGCGACCATCGTGATGTCCGATACGGCGCTGAAAATCGGCGATACCTCGCTGGTCACCATCACGTTCAGTCGTGCGGTGACCGGTTTCACCAACGCCGACCTGACGATCGCCAACGGCACCATGACCGGTGTGACCAGCAGCGATGGCGGCATCACCTGGACGGCGACGTTCACGCCGACCACCAGCATCACCGATGCCACCAACCTGATCACCCTCGACAACACTGGGGTGGTCGCGATCAACGACAGCGTGGCAGGCGCGGGCACCACCAATTCGGCCAATTACACGATCGACACCGTGCGGCCAACCGCGACCATTGTGGTCGCCGACAGCGCGCTGAAAATCGGTGACACCTCGTTGGTCACCTTTACGTTCAGCGAGGCGGTCACCGGCTTCACCAACGCCGACGTGACCCTCGCCAACGGCAACCTCACCGCCGTCAGCAGCAGCGACGGTGGCATTACCTGGACCGCGACGTTCACCCCGAGCGCGAGCATCACCGACACCAGCAACATCATCACCCTGGACAACACCGGCATCACCGACGTGGCGGGCAACGCCGGCACCGGCACCACCGACTCGAACAATTACGCGATTGACACCGTGCGGCCAACCGCAACCATCGTGGTTGCCAACCCGACGCTGAGCGTGGGGCAAACCTCACTGGTGATCGTGACCTTCAGCGAAGCGGTGAGCGATTTCACCAATGCCGACCTGACGATTGCCAACGGCACCCTGAGCGCGGTGAGCAGCAGCGACGGCGGCATCACCTGGACCGCGACGTTCACGCCGACCAGCAGTATCAACGACACCACCAACGTGATCACCTTGGGCAACAGCGGCATCAGCGACTTGGCGGGCAATGCCGGCAGCGGCACTACGACTTCCAACAACTACACCATCGACACCCAGCGCCCGACCGCGACGATCATCGTGGCCGACAACAGCCTGAAAATTGGCGAAACCTCGCTGGTCACCATTACTTTCAGCGAAGCCATCACCGGCTTTACCAACGGCGACCTGACGATTGCCAATGGCACGTTGAGCGCGGTAAGCAGCAGCGACGGCGGCATTACCTGGACCGCGACGTTCACCCCGAGCGCCAGCACCAGCGACGCCACCAACCTGATCACCCTCGACAACACCGGCATCGTCGACCTGGCCGGCAACGCGGGCAGCGGCAGCACCGACTCCAACAACTACGCCATCGACACCCAGCGCCCGACCGCGACCATCGTGATTGCCGACCCGATCCTGAGCGCCGGTGAAACCTCGTTGGTGACCATCACCTTCAGCGAAGCCATCAGCGGTTTTACCAACGCCGACCTGGCGGTTGCCAATGGCCAGCTCACTTCCGTGAGCAGCAGCGACGGCGGTATCACCTGGACCGCCATCTTCACCCCGACCGTGGGCGTCAAAAGCGCCACCAACGTGATCACCCTGGTCGGCACGGGCATCGCCGACCTGGCCGGTAACGCGGGCTCGGGCGCCAGCCACTCAGGAAACTACAGCGTCGACACCGTGGTGCCCACGGCGACCATCGTCGTGGCGAACCCGGCCTTGAGCGTTGGTGCAAGCTCACTGGTGACCATCACCTTCAGCGAAGCGGTCACGGGCTTTACCAACGCCGACCTGACCGTCGCCAATGGCACCTTGAGCGCGGTCTCGAGCAGCGATGGCGGCATCACCTGGACGGCGACCTTTACGCCGACCAGCAATATCACCGACGCCACCAACGTCATCACCCTGGACAACACGGGTATACAGGCAGCGGCATCGGGCAACGCTGGCGTCGGCACGACCGATTCCAACAACTACGGCATCGATAGCCAGCGCCCAACCGCCACGGTGGTAGTCAGCAATCCCACGCTGGGGATCGGCGGATCGTCCGTGGTCACGATCACGTTCAGCGAAGCGGTCACAGGCTTTACCCTGGCTGACCTGACGGTCGACAACGGCACGCTGTCGAACCTGAGCACCAGCGACAACATCACCTGGACCACGACGCTGACACCCGCGGCAGGCATCAACCAGGGCAACAATCATGTGGTCTTCGACAACACCGGCGTGGCCGACACCGCCGGCAACTCCGGGTCTGGCACCACCAGCTCGAACGCCTACGTGGTCGACAGCGTGCGCCCGACGGCGACCATCGTGGTTGCCGACACGGCGGTGAACGCCGGTGAAACGTCGTTGGTGACCATTACCTTCAGCGAGGCGGTCACCGGGTTCACCAATATCGACCTGTCTGTCGCCAATGGCACTCTGAGCGCGGTGAGCAGCAGCGACGGCGGCATCACCTGGACCGCCACCTTCACCCCGAACCCGGGCGTCAACGACTTCAGCAACCTGATCACCCTGAACAATACCGGCGTGAGCGACCTGGCCGGCAACACCGGCACCGGCACCACCAATTCGAACAACTATGCGATTGATACCGTGCGGCCGACCGCAACGATCATCGTGGCCGACAACAACCTGAAAGCTGGCGAAACCTCGCTGGTGACGATCGTCTTCAGCGAAGCCGTCAGCGGCTTCAACAACGCCGACCTGACTGTCGCCAACGGCACGCTGAGCCAGGTGAGCAGCAGCGACGGCGGCGTCACCTGGACCGCGACGTTCACGCCGACCAGCAACATCACCGACGCCACCAACCTGATCACCCTGGACAATACCGGCGTGACCAACGGCTCCGGCAACGTCGGCAGCGGCACCACCGACTCGAACAATTACGCGATGGATACCGCGCGTCCTACGTCCACCATCGTGGTCGCGGAAACGACGCTGAGCATCGGTCAATCTTCGCTGGTGACCATCACCTTCAGCGAAGCGGTCACCGGTTTCACCAACGCCGACCTGACCATTGCCAACGGCACCTTGAGCTCGGTGAGCAGCAGCGACGGCGGTATTACCTGGACCGCGACCTTCACACCAAGCGCCAGCATCACCGACACCAGCAACGTGATCACCCTGGACAACACTGGCGTCACCGATCTCGCGGGCAACGCCGGCAGCGGCACGACGGATTCGAGCAACTACGCCATCGACACCCAGCGCCCGACGGCCACCATCGTGGTCTCCGACGCGAGCTTGAGCGCCGGTGAAACCTCGGTGGTGACCATTACGTTCAGCGAGGCGGTCAGCGGTTTCACCAATGCCGACCTGACTATCCCCAATGGCACCCTGAGCGCGGTGAGCAGCAGCGACGGTGGCATCACCTGGACCGCCACCTTCACGCCAGACGTGGGCATTCGCGACACCACCAACCTGATTAGCCTGAACAACGCGGGCGTAGCTGACCTGGCCGGCAACGCAGGTACGGGCACCACCAACTCGGCCAACTTCAGCATCGACACCGTGCTGCCAACGGCGACGGTCGTGATTGCCGACAGCGCGTTGAAAGTCGGCGAAAGCTCGCTGGTGACCATCACGTTCAGCGAGGCCGTCAGCGGTTTCACCAACGCCGACCTGACCGTCGCCAACGGCACGCTGAGCCAGGTGAGCAGCAGTGACGGCGGCATCACCTGGACCGCGACCTTCACGCCGACCAGCAGCATCACCGACGCTACGAACCTGATCACCCTGGACAATACCGGCGTGACCAACGCCTCGGGCAATGCCGGCAGCGGCACCACCGACTCGAACAATTACGCGATTGATACCGCGCGTCCTACCGCCACCATCGTGGTGGCGGATACGGCCCTCAGCGTCGGGCAAACCTCGCTGGTGACCGTGACCTTCAGCGAAGCGGTGAGCGGTTTCACCAATGCCGACCTGACGGTGGCCAATGGCACGTTGAGCGCGGTGAGCAGCAGCGACGGCGGTATCACCTGGACGGCCACCTTCACCCCGGCGGCCGGCATCACCGACACCACCAACCTGATCACCCTGGACAACACCGGCGTCTTCGACCAAGCGGGCAACACCGGCAGCGGCACCACTGACTCGAACAACTACGGCATCGACAGCCAACGGCCGACCGCCACGATTGTCATGAGCGACAGCGACCTGCGTCCGGGCGAAACCTCGTTGGTGACCATCACCTTCAGCGAGGCCGTCACCGGCTTCGACAACAGCGACCTGAGCGTGGCCAATGGCAGCCTGAGCAACGTCAGCAGCAGCGACGGCGGCATCACCTGGACGGCGACGTTCACGCCGACGCTGAGTGTGACCGACACCACCAACCTGATCGTGCTGAACAACACCGGTGTCTTTGACCTCGCGGGCAACAGCGGCACCGGCACCACCAGCTCCGCCAACTATGCGGTGAACACCGAGGTGCCGACGGCGACCATCGTGGTGGCCGACGCGCAGTTGACGGCGGGGGAAACGACCACGGTCACCATCACCTTCAACCAGGCGGTCAGCGGTTTCAGCAACGCCGACCTGATCCTCGCCAACGGCAGCTTGAGCGCCGTGAGCAGCAGCGATGGCGGCGTGACCTGGACGGCGACGTTTACGCCAACCAGCAATATCACCGACACCAGCAACCTCATCGTGCTGGACAACAGCGGCGTGGCGAATGCCTCGGGCAACAGCGGCGTCGGTACCACTGTCTCCAACAACTACAGCATCGATACCCAGCGGCCGACCGCGACCATCACCGTGGCCGACGCCCTGCTGGGCATCGGGCAAACCACCACGGTCACCGTGACCTTCAGCGAAGCGGTCAGCGGCTTTGACCTGTCGGACCTGAGCGTGGCCAATGGCACCTTGTCCAACCTTGTCTCCAACGATGGCGGCAAGACCTGGACCGCCACGTTGACGCCGACCGTCGCGATCACCGACCCGACCAACCTGGTAGTGCTGGACGCCAGCCTGGTGACCGACGCGGCGGGCAACGCCGGTGCGGGCATCGCGATTTCCAACAACTATGCGCTCGACGCCAGCCGGCCGACCGCGACGATCTCCGTCGCCAACCCGAACCTGACCATCGGCCAAAGCACCACCGTGACGTTCACCTTCAGTGAAAAAGTCAGTGGTTTTGACCTGGATGATCTGAGCGTGGCCAACGGCACCTTGTCCAACCTCGCCACCAGCGATGGCGGCAAGACCTGGACCGCCACCCTGACGCCGACGGCCAACCTTAACGATCCGAGCAACTTCATTACCCTCGACACCAGCCTGGTGACGGATGCGGCGGGCAACGCCGGCAGCGGTTTCAGCAACTCCGGCAACTACGCGATCAACACCCTCGCGTTGACCGGCGACCCGCTGTTCCGAGTCACCGGCCCGACGGCTCCACCGGGCGCGCCGGACGCGCCGCTGCAACCGATCATCTTTGGTCAGCCGAGCGGCAACCTGGGTTCGCCGATTGGCTTCCCGCCGTTGTTCGAGCAGCGTGATTCGGGCAGTGGCTTGCCGCCGATCGGCAACATCTTTATCCGCAACAACGCCCTGGCGCCGAGCTATATCGCCCAGGTGTTCAGCACCGACGGCGGCAATGCGGCGGGTACCGCCGGGTTCCTCGGGTTTGGCGGCGGCGATGGCGGGGTGTTCGGTTCCAGCACCTTGTCGGGCTTGTTCAACCGCGAAACCGGCAGTGAGGACGGTGGCTTCAAGGCTTTCGACGGCAAATCGATCAAAGGCCTGGGCGCCGGGTTGGGTGCACCGACCCTCGGTCAGCAATTGCAGCAGATCAACGACGTACAACAACGCCAGGTGATTGACCTGGCGCAAGCACTGCAACAGGTCGGCATCAACGAAATGCAGGCTTGAACACACTTAATTCAAGGCGCGGTATCAGGGGCAGTCCACGGATGAATAAAAGTCATAAGTTGTTCGGCGCCAGCTTGCTGGCCCTGGCGATCAGCGGTTGTGCGGTCACCAGCAAGCCGATTGAACGCAGTGTCAGCGAGCAGCGCGCTCGCAGCGACCTGCAAGGCATGTACAAGGATCAGGAACCGCTGAGCGGCCCGTTGACCCTGCACCAGGCCATGGCCCGTGCGGTGAAGTACAACCTCGAAGGTCGTTTGAAGGTGATGGAAGAGGCGCTGGCCAAGCGTCAATCCGACCTTTCCAGCTTTGACATGCTGCCGCGCATGGCGCTGTCGGCCGGTTACGCCGGACGCAACAACACCAACGCCTCCAGCAGCCAGAGCGTACGCACCGGCACCCAGTCCCTGGAACCGTCCACCTCCCAGGACCGCGACCGTCGCGTGGCGGACCTGACCATGGTGTGGAACGTGCTCGACTTTGGCGTCAGTTACATCAGCGCCAAGCAGCAAGGCGACCAGCGTCTGATCATCCAGGAACGCCGCCGCAAGGTGATCAACACCATCGTGCAGGACGTGCGCTCGGCCTACTGGCGCGCCGTTGCGGCCGAACGTTTGCTGGGCCAGATCGACAGCCTGATGGCACGCGTCGACCAGGCCCAGAGCAACAGCCAGAGCATGAGCGAGCAACGCATCGGCGATCCGGTGCAAGCCCTCGGCTACCAGCGTTCGCTGATCGAGGCCACGCGCCAGTTGCAGGAACAGCGCCGTGCGTTGTCCCTGGCCAAGACCGAACTGTCGACCTTGATCAACCTGCCGATGGGCACCGACCTCAAGCTGGCCACGCCGGATGACTACAGCGTGCCGCAACTGAAGGTCAACCTCGCCAGCCTTGAGCAGGAAGCCCTGGCCAACCGGCCTGAGCTGCGCGAGCAGGACTACCAGACCCGCATCAGCGCCGCCGAAACCCGCAAAGCCATGCTGCGCTTGCTGCCGGGCCTGGAATTCAGCGCCGGCGGGCACTACGACAGCAACTCGTTCCTGGTGGACAACCGCTGGGCCGACTACGGCGCCAAGGTCACCTGGAACCTGTTCAATGTGATCTCGGCTCCGGCCGCCATCGACGTGGCCAAGGCCGGTGAAGAAGTCGCCACCGCCCGCCGCCAGGCGATGTCCATTGCGGTGCTGGCGCAGATCTACGTGGCCAACGCCAACTTCCAGGACGCCGTGCGTCAGTTCAAGACCAGCGAGCAACTGGCGAATATCGACGGGCAGATCCTCACCCAACTGCGCAACCGCCATCAAGCCGCCGGCCTGGGCGAGCTCGACCTGATCCAGGGCGAACTCAACACCCTGCAAGCCGACCTGCGCCGCGACCTGGCCTACGCCGACCTGCGCAACGCCTACGGCCAGATCTTCGCCAGCGCCGGTCTCGACCCGCTGCCCGAACAACTGGACTCCGACCGCGTGCAGAGCATCGCCACCGCCCTGGCCGGCCGCGAATCGGCGTGGGCCGCGGGCAACATCGCCGCGCCGGTGCCGCGTGCCGTCGCCCAGTAATTTGGTGGCGCCGACGGCGAGCATCTCTCGCCGTCAACGCGAGGCCCGCAATGGGCATCGCGGCATGGCGATCCTGCTCACCGGCTTGCCCGCGTCGGGCAAGTCGACCCTCGCCCAGGGCCTGCAAGCGGCGTTGTTCGAGCAAGGCCGACAGAGCCTGGTGCTTGACGGCGACGCCTTGCGCGGCGGCCTCAACCGAGACCTGGGTTTCGCCGACAGCGACCGCCTGGAAAACATCCGCCGCGCCAGCGAACTCGCGGCATTGCTGGTGGACAACGGCCAGATCGTGATCCTCGCGCTCATTGCGCCGTTGGTGGAGCTGCGCGCGGTATTCGCCGAGCGCCTGGGTGGCGACTATCGGGAAGTCTGGTGCAGCGCCCCGCTGGCGGTGTGCGAACGGCGTGATCCGAAAGGGCATTACGCCCGCGCGCGCCGCGGGGAGTTGCCCGGGTTTACCGGGGTTGGCTCGCCCTATGAACCGCCGCCGCATGCGTCACTGGTGCTGGACACTGGCCTACTGTCGGCGCAGCAATGTGTCGAACGGTTGTTGGCATGGCTGGCGCCTGGGCTAGACTCGGGTGACTCATCTTCTTAGGAATCCGTTATGGAATCGCCTGTACATAGCTTGTCGTCGCTGTTCAAGCAGTTGGGTCTGCCGAGTGACGCGCAGAGTATTGATCAGTTTTTGGCCGTTCACTCGCCGCTCAAGCCGGATCTGGAACTGGCCGATGCGTTTTTCTGGACGCCAAGCCAGAGTGCGTTTTTGCGTGAAGAGAAACGCAAGGACGCGGATTGGGCGGTGTTGGTGGATGAGTTGGACGTGTTGTTGAGGAAGGGGCGGGGGGTGTAAAAACTTCGCGAAACCCCAAAAGTTGAAAAAACTGATGAGGTTTGAAAAAGCCGGGCTTTAATCGCGCACGTGAACTTTTTCTGAGGTTGCGCGAAGTTTCGGGTTGGTCATTGCCTCGCTGTCCCCCAAAGCGTTGCGCCTGCCGCGGACGCTGTACTCGAATATCCTGTTCGCTTTCGCCGCCTGTCGTGCTTCCTGCTCCACCAAACCCTCTGCCGCTGCCCTGGAAAACGGCCTGCTGCCACCGGTTTCCGATGCGATGAAACACGAAGAACAGGCCTACCTGGAGGCGCTCAAGACGTTCTCCCAACCGACCCGGGACTTGTGCAAGGTTTCCAGGCATCGCAGGAAACAGTTTCAGTACAGCGTGGTGAAAGAGGCGTTTGGATTTATCGAGGAAGAGGTGGGGCGGGCTTTGCATGAGATTGGGAAATCTCCTATCGACTAAACGGAAGTGGACGATAGAGGCCAGTGTGAGGAGCCCGTTATTAACAGGCGCTGATTTCCCCCTCTGGACACGATATGAAACGCCTGATTCCACACGCCGACATTGAAAAATATGACCTTACAAAAATCGAGAGTCCCTACTTTGCTGGAATAAACGTAAGGGAGTTCTTTCGTGTTCCGCATACGTTGCCAGGATTTGGCGAACTGTTGAGTGAGTGCAATATTTCTGCAGCGTGCTGCGTCACAGACAAAGACCAACGACGCGTTTTGGAAAAGCTGGCAACCGGCGATTGGTTACTTGTGATGAACCGCCCCTTTCTCCCATTAAGTCGAGCGTGTCGTGTGAAGTACGGGCATCTAATGGGGCGTCGGCTTTATGTCGGGCCTGGCAAATGGGAGAAAGTAAGTATCGATTATGACGGTGTAAAAAATACCGCGATCCTTGCTGCTAACCGGCTAGTTTCTGCAGGTGATGAAGGAAGGGTATTTCTGTCGGATGGGAAAGACCTCGCGAACACTACCAGGGTTATGACCCAGCGATGGGTAAGGCTTGATCGTCGAGATGATCTACTTACTCACAGATCTGTCGAGCGTAAGTACGGCGAGCTACGGCATATCAAACAGCGCTATCTGGAGGGCGATGATAACTGGCAGGTGGGTGGTAAGTCGTGGCACTGGCAGCCGGTGACACCTGATGTGACCTACGAATACAAGGATGAAGAGCAATGACGCGCAAGCAGGTCTATTGGTTTTGGGGAGCTATGGATGCCTTTTTTCTAG
>Ga0302347_1001936_pt1 | contig 22703 bp, 20 predicted proteins | sample PhyWR1_FD_202178 | JGI IMG/M metagenome (GOLD analysis project Ga0302347, IMG submission 202178) | Leaf surface microbial communities from wheat plants in UC Gill Tract Community Farm, Albany, California, United States - DLSL W.R1 (v2)... | ecosystem: Host-associated > Plants > Phyllosphere >...
GGTTGAAATCCATGGATGGCACCTGTGTGAATGGCCCGACTCAGCAGGCCTGTGCGGAAGCTCGGGTAATAAGGCTACAAGTGTATGCCGCTTTTCTTACAACCCTGAAAGGTCCGCATTATACGGATTGAGAGGTGAAAAGCCTGTGGGTTTTGTAGCGAAGGATGTCGCAAAGCCAAATGTGGGAGGGCTTGCCCCTGATAGCGGCGTGTCAGTTAGAAATTGTCTGACTGACACACCGCAATCGGGGGCAAGCCCCCTCCCACAGGGGATCTACAGTGCCTGGAAGTCAGTCTTCGCTGATCGGCAAGGTGTAGTTCTTGAATTCGGTATCTTCGCGAAAGCCGATGGACTCGTAGGTCTTCTGTGCCACCAGGTTGTCACTGCTGGTGGACACCCGCAGCCGCACGGCGTGGGTTTCCTTGGCCATTTTTTTTGCGGTACGCATCAGGTTGTCCGCCACCAATTGGCGGCGCGCATCTTCGGCTACATAGATGTCGTTGAGGATCCAAACGCGCTTGAGCGACAGCGATGAAAAGCTCGGGTACAGCTGGCAAAAGCCCAGCAGTTTTTTGTCGTCATCATCGGCCAGGGCCAGGTAGATCACCGATTCCTTGCGGCGCAGGCGCTTTTCCAGAAAGGCCCGCGAGGAGTCCGGAAAGGGCAGCGCGCCATAAAACTCGCGGTATTTGACGAACAACGGGGTCAACAGGTCCAGGTGTTCCAGGGTCGCTTGAGTAATCCGCATGCCAGGCCTCAACTTCCATAGGGGGATGACCACGCGAGCGGCCGTGACTTGATGCTGCCTAAAGAGGCGAAAAAGCGCAATCGTGCGGGTATCAGTCAGTGGGTGGGCTGAGCAGGAAATTTCCTTTCATCAAGTCCGGATCATCGGATTCAATGGTCTGTACCTGCGCTTCATCCTTCAGATTGACCCCCGACAATTGCCGGCGACACGCCTCTTTCATCAAGTACAGCAAACGATGGGCCGCCATGCCATAGCTCAAGCCCTCTAAACGTACATTAGAGATGCAGTTGCGATAGGCATCGGTCAGGCCGACCTTGGGGTTGTAGGTGAAATACAGGCCCAGGCTGTCCGGCGAGCTGAGCCCCGGCCGTTCGCCGATCAGGATCACCACCATTCTGGCGCCGAGCAATTGCCCGATCTCGTCCGCTACCGCCACACGGCCCTGTTCCACCAGAATCACCGGTGACAGGGACCACCCCTCGGCGTGGGTCTGTTCCTCCATGCGTGTAAGAAACGCCAGCGTATGTTTATGTACGGCCAGCGCCGATAAACCATCGGCCACCACAATTGCCAGGTCTACGCCGCCCGGATTGGCCTGGGCGTGTTCGCGCAAGGTTTGCGCCGAGTCATCACTCAAACGCCGCCCCAGGTCCGGGCGTTGCAAGTAGCTATGCCGGTCAGGGGCGGCGCTGTGCAGCAACAGGCTGTCACGTCCGCGTTCGGCCAGTTGGCTGCTTAAGCCCGCGTGGTCGAAGGGCAGGTGCACGGCATCGCGCGCCTGGGCGTGGGCGAACTGGAAATCCAGTTGGGCACTGGTGGGAATGCTGGTGCCGGTACGCCCCAGGGCGATACGCGCCGGGGTCAGGCGGCGCAGTTCCAGCCACGGGTTGTCGGGCAGGTCTGGTTGCACGGTCGGCTCCTTCATCCCAGTTGCGCCAGGGCGTGGCGAAAGGCCGGTGGCAGGCTGTTGCCAAAGTGCACCTTGCCGTCGGCTTGCGTGAAGATGCCCATTTTCGCCAGCCACTGTTCAAATTCCGGTGCCGGCTTTAAACCCAATGTTTGCCGGGCGTACAAGGCGTCGTGGAATGAGGTGGTCTGGTAGTTGAGCATGATGTCGTCGGAGCCGGGGATGCCCATGATGAAGTTGATCCCGGCCACCCCCAGCAGAGTCAGCAGGGTGTCCATGTCGTCCTGGTCGGCTTCGGCATGGTTGGTGTAGCAGATGTCGCAGCCCATCGGCACGCCGAGCAGCTTGCCGCAGAAGTGGTCTTCGAGGCCGGCGCGGATGATCTGTTTGCCGTTGTACAGGTACTCGGGGCCGATAAATCCTACGACCGTGTTCACCAAAAACGGCTTGAAGTGCCGTGCTACGGCGTAGGCGCGGGTTTCGCAGGTTTGCTGGTCGACACCAAAATGCGCGTTGGCCGAGAGGGCACTGCCCTGGCCGGTTTCGAAATACATCAGGTTCTGCCCCAGGGTCCCGCGATTTAGGCTCAAGCCCGCCTCGTAACCTTCCTGCAGCACATTGAGGTTGATGCCGAAACTGGCGTTGGCCGCCTCGGTGCCGGCAATCGACTGAAACACCAGGTCCAGCGGCACGCCGCGGTTGATCGCCTCGATGGAGGTGGTGACGTGGGTGAGCACGCAGGCCTGGGTGGGGATTTCGTAGCGCTGGATGATCGCGTCGAGCATCTCCAGCATGGCGCAGATCGAGGCGATGCTGTCGGTGGCCGGGTTGATGCCGATCATGGCGTCGCCGTTGCCGTAGAGCAGGCCGTCGAGAATGCTCGCGGCGATGCCGGCCGGTTCATCCGTGGGGTGGTTGGGTTGCAGGCGGGTCGACAGGCGCCCGCGCAGGCCCATGGTGCCGCGAAACCGGGTGACTACGCGGATCTTCTGCGCCACCAGCACCAGGTCCTGCACGCGCATGATCTTCGAGACGGCCGCAGCCATTTCCGGTGTAAGCCCGGGCGCCAAGGCGCGTAGGGAATGTTCGTCTGCAGCGTCACTGAGCAGCCAGTCGCGAAAGCCGCCGACGGTGAGGTGGCTGACGACGCTAAACGCCTGTTTATCGTGGGTATCGATGATCAGCCGGGTGACTTCATCGCTTTCGTAGGGGATCAGCGCTTCTTCGAGGAAGTGCTTCAATGCAATGTTCGCCAGCGCCATTTGTGCGGCCACGCGCTCGCCGTCGTTCTGCGCGGCGACCCCGGCGAGAAAATCCCCGGAGCGCGCCGGGCTGGCCTTGGCCATCACGTCCTTGAGGCTGTCGAAGCGGTAGGTCTGTGCACCCACCGCGTGGGAAAAGCTTGCCATACAGTGTCTCCTTGACGACGCAAGCAGACGCCCGCGTCGAGGTTTACGGCTATCAGTGCAAGGCGGCCTCTGCGGCCTGGATCGCCGCGAATTCCTCTTCGGGCGTGCCTGCTACCAAGTGATGCCGGCTGTAGAAAGCAAAGTAAGCAATTAATACTCCATAGATGACCGCAGCGCCAATCACCACCCGTGGATCCACCAGAAAGCCCGCCACCACGGCCACGCAGGCCAGTACCAGGGCGACGCCGGAGGTGAAGATGCCGCCCGGTGTGCGGTACGGGCGGTCCATTTTGGGGCGACGGATGCGCAAGGTGATGTGCGCGGCCATCATCAGCACGTAGGAAATGGTCGCGCCAAACACCGCCACCAGAATCAGCAAATCACCCTGGCCGGTCAACGACAGGCCAAAACCGATGATGCCGGGGATCACCAGCGCCAGCACCGGCGCCTTGCTCTTGTTGGTCTGCGACAGTTTGCGCGGCAGGTAGCCGGCACGGGACAAGGCGAAGATCTGCCGCGAATAGGCGTAGATGATCGAGAAAAAGCTCGCGATCAAACCGGCCAGGCCGACCAGGTTGACGAAGCTGCCCATCCAGGTCGAACCGCCGTAGGACAGCGCCAGCGCTTCCACCAACGGGTTACCCGACTTGATCAGCGCGTAGGTGCCGGCGCCGCCCGGTGCGATCACCAGAATCAGCAGGGCAAAACTGGTGAGCACCACAATGGCGCCGATGAGGCCGCGCGGCAGGTCGCGCTTGGGGTTCTTGGTTTCTTCGGCGGCCAGCGGCACGCCCTCGACCGCGAGGAAAAACCAGATGGCGTAGGGGATCGCCGCCCACACGCCCACATAGCCGAACGGCAGGAAGGTACTGGCGCCCTTGGCTTCGGTCACCGGAATGTCGAGCAGATTGGCGACGTTGAAGTGCGGCACCATCGCCACCAGAAACACGCCCAAGGCAATCGCGGCGACGGCGGTGATCACGAACATCAGCTTCAAGGCTTCACCGACGCCGAAGATGTGGATGCCGATAAAGATGATGTAGAACGCCAGGTAAATCATCCAGCCGCCGATACCGAACAGCGACTCGCAATACGCGCCGATAAACACCGCGATGGCGGCGGGGGCGATGGCGTATTCGATCAGGATGGCGGTTCCGGTCAGGAACCCGCCCCAGGGGCCGAAGGCGCTGCGGGCGAAGCCGTAGCCGCCGCCGGCGGTAGGAATCATGGAAGACAGCTCGGCCAGGGAAAAACACATGCACAGGTACATGGTGGCCATCAGCAATGTGGCGAGGAACATGCCGCCCCAGCCGCCTTGGGCCAGGCCGAAGTTCCAGCCGGCGTAGTCGCCGGAGATGACGTAGGCAACGCCGAGGCCGACCAGCAGCACCCAGCCGGCTGCGCCTTTTTTGAGTTCGCGTTGTTGGAAGTATTGAGAGTCGACTTTTTCGAAGTCGACGGAGGATCCAGTAGGTTCGCTAGGCATGGGAAAGTACCTTTCATTGTTATTTTTTTAACTCGGCCTCTGTGTGCCGAATGCAATTCGCAAGTACTTATGAAGATCCAAATGTGGGAGGGGGCTTGCCCCCTCCCACATTTGATTGCATTTCAAATGTGGGAGGGGGTGTTAGTTAGAAGAAACCCAACGGATTGATGTCGTAGCTCACCAGCAGATTCTTGGTCTGCTGGTAATGATCCAACATCATTTTATGCGTCTCGCGGCCCACACCGGACTTCTTGTAACCGCCAAACGCGGCATGCGCCGGGTACAGGTGGTAGCAGTTGGTCCACACGCGGCCGGCCTTGATCGCGCGGCCCATGCGGTAGGCGCGGTTGATGTCGCGGGTCCACACGCCGGCGCCGAGGCCGAACTCGGTGTCGTTGGCGATGGCCAGGGCTTCGGCTTCATCCTTGAAGGTGGTGATGCTCACCACCGGGCCGAAGATTTCTTCCTGGAACACGCGCATTTCGTTGGTGCCCTTGAGCAGGGTCGGCTGGATGTAATAGCCGCCGGCCATATCGCCGGTGAGCTGCTCAACCTTGCCGCCAGTGAGCAACTGTGCGCCTTCGCCCTTGGCGATTTCGAGGTAGGAGAGGATCTTGTCGAACTGCTGCTCGGACGCCTGGGCGCCGACCATGGTGTCGGTGTCCAGCGGGTCGCCGCGTTTGATCTGCTCGATCTTCTTCATCACCACTTTCATGAAGTCGTCGTAGATCGACTCTTCCACCAGCGCGCGGGACGGGCAGGTGCACACTTCGCCCTGGTTGAAGAACGCCAGCACCAGGCCTTCGGCGGCCTTTTCGATAAAGGTCGGCTCGGCTTTCATGATGTCGGCGAAGAAGATGTTCGGCGACTTGCCGCCCAGCTCAACGGTGGACGGAATGATGTTCTCGGCCGCCGCATGCATGATGTGCGAGCCCACAGGCGTGGAGCCGGTGAAGGCAATCTTGGCAATGCGCTTGCTGGTGGCCAGGGCTTCGCCGGCTTCTTTGCCGAAACCTTGCACCACGTTCAGCACGCCCGGTGGCAGCAGGTCGCCGATCACTTCCATCAACACGGTGATACCCAGCGGCGTTTGCTCGGCGGGCTTGAGTACCACGCAGTTCCCGGCGGCCAGGGCTGGCGCGAGTTTCCATGCAGCCATCAGGATCGGGAAGTTCCACGGGATGATCTGCCCGACCACGCCCAAAGGCTCATGGAAATGGTAGGACGCAGTGTGTTCGTTGATTTCGGCGCTGGTGCCTTCCTGGGCGCGGATGCAACCGGCGAAGTAGCGGAAGTGGTCGGCGGCCAGCGGGATGTCGGCGTTGAGGGTTTCACGCACGGCCTTGCCGTTGTCCCAGGTTTCGGTAATGGCCAGCAGTTCGAGGTTCTGCTCGATGCGGTCGGCGATCTTCAGCAGCACCAGCGAGCGGTCCTGAGCCGAGGTCTTGCCCCAGGCATCAGCGGCGGCGTGGGCGGCGTCGAGGGCCTTGTCGATGTCTTTGGCAGTGGAGCGCGGGAATTCGGCGATAGGCTTGCCGTTGACCGGCGAGGTATTGGTGAAATAGTTGCCGTCGACCGGCGCAACGAATTCGCCACCAATGTAGTTGCCGTACTTGGCCTTGAACGAAACGATCGCGCCTTCAGTACCGGGGTGTGCGTAACGCATGGTGGGTATCTCCTGGCTTTTATGTTTATTGGAGTGCAGCGCTGTTGCTGCGCTTGGTAAAGCGTAGAGCAAAGGTTGGGCCACCGCTTTGCCGCCCAGGTAAATCAAGGGGTTGAGGTGTGTTGCGAGGCGTTGCTGTGTCGGGTTTGATACAGGTGCTGTGACAGTTTGTGCCATAAACGGTACAGTCCGTGACCGGCGGGTCGGCCCGGGATTGCAATGGCCGGTTGGCTGGGGGATGCTGGCTGTTCTCACGCAGGGAGAATAATAAGAACATGCATAACGATCATTTCAGTCGCCATGCCCAGCAGGTCCTCACGGTGGCGCGCGGCCGCGATCCCTCCAGCGATCCTTCCATCGCGCGCTCCTGGCTGCGTTGCCTGGAGGACTACCACCTCGACCCCGCGCAGACCATCGCCCCCACCGTGCTTGAACACGCCCGCCTGCTGGAAAGCCGCGAGCGTCTGCAACAAGTGTTGAGCATCGCCGGCAATGAGATGAACAGCCTGCACCAACAGCTCTCGGGCGCCGGCCACGCCGTGCTGCTGACCGATGCGCGCGGGGTGATCCTCAACTGTGTCACCGCGCCGTCCGAGCGCAGGATTTTCGAGCGCGCCGGGCTGTGGCTGGGCGCCGACTGGAGTGAGGCCCGGGAAGGCACCAACGGCATCGGCACCTGCCTGGTCGAGCGTCAGTCGCTGACGATTCATCGTGATGAACATTTTCGCGGCCGTCATATCGGGCTGACTTGCTCGGCGAGCCCGGTGTTCGACCCCCACGGCGAATTGCTGGCGGTACTGGATGTGTCCTCGGCGCGCGAAGCCGTCTCGCGCCAGAGCCAGTTCCACACCATGGCGCTGGTCAACCTGTCGGCGAAGATGATCGAGAGTTGTTACTTCCTGCGTCACTTTGAACAGCACTGGCTGCTGCGCTTTCACCTGCAGGCCGAGTCGGTGGGCCTGTTCAGTGAAGGGTTGTTGGCGTTCGATGGCGAAGGGCGGATTTGCGCGGCCAACCAGAGCGCGCTGAACCTGCTGGGCCAGGCCCGTGGCGGCTTGCTGGGGCAACCGGTGGAGGCGCTTTTCGACTGCGGCCTCGACCAACTGCTGGGGCGCGCCAGCGCGAATGCCACGGCCAGTTGGCCACTGCGCACGCGCGATGGCCGGCAGCTGTTCGCTGCGTTACGTGGCCAGGTGCGTAGCCTGCCGGCACCCATCGCCCAGCCGCAACCCGAGCGGCAACCTCTGCCGGGCATCTGCATGGGCGATCCGGCCCTGCAAAATGATTTCCGTAAAGCACTGCGGGTCTTCGAGCGCGACGTGCCGTTATTGATCAACGGCGAAACCGGCTCCGGCAAAGAGGCGTTTGCCAAGGCCGTGCACCACGCCAGCCAGCGCGCCGCCAAACCCTTCGTGGCGCTCAACTGTGCCGCCATCCCGGAAAGCCTGATCGAGAGCGAACTGTTCGGCTATCGCGGCGGCAGTTTTACCGGCGCGCGCAAGGAGGGTATGCAAGGCAAGTTGCAACAAGCCGATGGCGGCACCTTGTTCCTGGATGAAATCGGCGACATGCCGCTGGCCCTGCAGACCCGGCTATTAAGAGTGCTGGACGACCGCATGGTAGTGCCCATCGGCGGTGAGCCCCAGGCAATCGATGTGCGCATCATCAGTGCGACCCATCGTGATTTGCTGGGGTGTATCCAGGGCGGCAGCTTTCGCGAGGATTTGTATTACCGGCTCAATGGGCTGGAAGTTTCATTGCCGGCGCTGCGCGATCGCAGTGACAAATCCCAGTTGCTGGATTTTCTGTTGGAGGACGCATCCGCGCCGCAGAAAGTGCTGCTCGATGTTGCTGCGCGCCAGCAGTTATTGGCGTTTACCTGGCCGGGCAATGTGCGGCAGATGCGCACCGTGTTACGTACGTTGTCGGCGCTGGCTGAGGAGGGGCGGGTTACGTCTGAAGACCTGCCAGCGATCATTCGCCGATCCCAACCGCAAACGGTTGATAAGGCGCTGGACCTGCCGCTGGAGCATGCTGAACGGCTGGCCTTGCTTGACGCGCTGGAGCAGCAGCACTGGCATATGACGCACGCCGCAACGCAGTTGGGGGTTAGTCGCAACACCCTTTATCGCAAATTGCGCAAGCATGGAATTACCCGTCAATGATCGGTGTTATTTCGTACGAATGCGCATTAGATGCAATGTTCTGTCGCATCTTTGTAAGTCGTCTGGTGCACGCTTTGTAGAATCTCCAACCACTCAATGTAGGAGCAGGGAATGACTGCTTTTACATTGAGGTGTTTGAATGACAAATATTTCTGGTTTTCCTACAGCTTCTGGAATTTATTCCCGCTTGCCTGCCCAGGCGGTCCCTGCGGCGCAGCAGCCGGCCACAGTGCCAGGCACCTCGACGGCTTTTCCAGGCACTCATGGCAACGGCGTTCGACAAAAGCGTGATGCTCCACCGCCTGACACCCTCGAAACGCGTGCTGCCGCAGATGCCCAAGTGGCGAGTGCATTCGGATCCACATTGCATGATCTCTTCTTTGGAACGTCAGTCACCCCGCCTGATGTACCGGTACCCCCGAATTCCACGTTAGGGCGTTGGCGCGGCCTGCTGGACGATGCGCTCGGCAGCCCGGCGTTTACCGCCTGGGCCAAGCAACAGGGGGTGGATACCACGAGCATGAAGTTCAGCCCCTCCCGCGCAGAGATGACCGCCGTTGTTGGCAATGCGTGGAAGACCTTTTCTCTTACGGACGATTCTGGCTGGGCCGAGGTGTCGCGAGCAGTCTTGGCAGCCGCTCGGCGAATTGCCCCGGGGCCTGGAGAAATATTAAGCGGCGTCTTACCAAAAGGTGATCTGCCATGGGGAGTAGTGGGCGCGTTTTACCTGCGGCCTTTTGAGCTGAGCCCTGAGCAAGTGTCGAGCTTTCACAAGCGTTATGTAGAAAAAGGGCACTTCGAGTTTCCGACCGATCCCTATGGGGCGCTGAGATCGCCGGAGGAATTCGCTAAGCATGAGGAGAGGTTGGGTGACAGCATCAATACCCATGCGCTCATCACCGCACTGGAATCCCAGGTCGACGATGCCGATGGCAAGATCGACTTGAGCACGGTCAAGATACCTCTTGATCCACGCTCTGCGATTGCCAAGAGGCTCAAGAGCCGCAGGAGGCCGAGTTCAGAGATCAGCGCCGACAGGCTGGTCGGTCAACTCGAGATGACCGTGCCAGGAAATGCTGCGGGTGCGTTAAACGTGGCCCACATGTTGTCTTTCGACCTTGTCCACAGGGCGCCTCATGCCAGCGGCGGTGGCGCATTGCCGTTGACTCGGCTCTCTGAGAGCACCACCTTGGGCATTAACACGAAGAAAAAACTGATAGAAATAGTCGAGCGGTGGAAGACGTTGAACCCTGATCTTGCGCCGCAGGGCCAGGACGGGCCAGCGGCCCAGAGCCTGTTTGGTCGACTGATAAATTGCCTTCCCGACAACATCAGGAAGGTGATCAGCACTGACCCCGAAACCGCACTGAATGAGCTTATTCGAACGCCTGAAGCCAGGGCGCTGGGTAAGAAAATACAGGTTGAATTGGGAGGGGTTGAAACAGCTACCAGCAGCAATGAGTTTGTGAGCGCGGCACTGGCGCTCGAGTTTGACTCTATGGGCGGGGCGGGGGGTCATAACCTGAGTGGCTATAGCTTGTATGGTCAACAGAATATCGGTGCGACGGCCGATCAGATTATCGGCCGCTTTACGCGTCATCTAGAGGGACGGGTCGGGGCTGAAATGGCGCCGATTACGGCGCGGCTGTTGTTGTCGATATCGGCGCCAGAGCTTCTGACAAAAGATATGCCGCCTAACCTGGTTTATGGGTCTCATACGTGGGCCAACTACACCATTGAGGCGTTGCGTATTGAGAAGAGGGTGCCGGGTGCTGTGGCCAATATGACATTTAGCCAAGTGATGGTATTTGGTCAAACAGTCCCGGTTTCAGATAAGGGGCAAGCAGACCTGGAGGAAGTCAGGCGTGCGCCGGTCCTCGACTGGGCAGTGGCCAATGGGGTTATCCGTGCGAAGGAGAACTCAGTTTACTCCGCCGACGATTACAACGTGGCGGCGAACGCAATGGTCAAACAGCAAGGTGAATTGGGGTTGGCGTCAGAGGCCTTGAATGCTGAGCCGGTCAGTCGAAAAGAATTGGCGCTCCAAGAGTTGAAGAGGATTTATGGCAGTGATATAGATTTTGAAAAGAAGGTTATCAAAGACAGTCACGAAGTCTGGCCGGACATTACATATTATTCGGTACTGGACATCTACATGTCTGGGCACCTGGGCCAAAAGGCCTGGGAGTCGCGCGATGAGAAAACGTACCCATTTCATCCCGTGATGACGCGCAAATTTTATTTGTTAGCGGATATTAATAAAAAGTTTGATGACTTATTCGAAAAGTATAAGGCTCGGCGTGAGATCGCGATAAATGTCATGTTTCGATACCATGTTTCACTGTTGCCTGTGGCGGATCGAAACATTCTTGATGGCTCGGAAATCAGTTTCTATTCAGTGCGCAAGCCTTACGATAAAAAAGTTGTTGGTAAAGCCGGAAATCATGAAACCCAAAAGTATGTGAGCAGCAAGCCTAGCCTGGAAGAGACTTTGCAGTTGACCGGGCGCCAAGGCGTACTGATCAAGGCGGATCGAGGCAATGGGGATATCCACTATTACAGCTACTTGCCGGGGCAATCAAAAATCATCAAAGAGCCCGGATTGAAAGCGCCCCTCGTGAATCGCCCGCAAACAGAGTGGAAGAGGCCTGATTCAAGTGGTAAGCCGAACAATAGCATCGGCGATGAACTCAATTTTGATGCGAACCCTTATTATGGTCAGCCGTCACAAGGTGAGAAACCACGCTCACGAATCCTGGTCGAGCAATTAAGTTCTACCCATACAGATCGTGCTTCGGCTCACGTTCCAATTGATTCGGTAAAGCCAATCTCGGGTAGCTATTTTTCCACAAGAAATTTAGCCATGGGTAAAACCGTAAGCGATTTTTTTACTTATGGTCAAGAGGGTCGCAGGAGTGGATTGAAAGGCGTTACTCAACGTGAGCAGGAAATAATAAATAACAAGAAATTGACTGAGCTTTTTCTTAGCCTTGCTCCTTTTTATGATGGCGTCATGAACGCCATTAAGGGGAACGTTGCAGGCGCGATTTTTGACCTCGGATTTGATGCATTGGGGTTTCTTATTCCGGGTGCAAAAGGCTTTGCCACTGCCTTAAAGTCTGGCCGAGGCGCCCTTAAAGCGATCAGCTCCGGGTTTGTCAAAGGGTTAAGCTCCTCCTTAGGGGTTGACGATGTTTTTAAGGCGCCAAAAAATATCGGCGATGGACTAAGCGAAGCCGGACGCCTAGGCGGCAATGTGCTCTCAAAAGTGCAGTCGGGGTTGTCGATTGGTATTAAAAATCATGATGCGCAGAAGCTTTATAAGCATAAGGACGTCGTCAGTGACTTTTACTATAAGCGTCTTGGTCGTGCAGAGAAAATGGGGCCCGTTACCGCAATTTTTCTGCACGGTGCTTGGTATACCTATAATCTTGTAACAAAAACACCGTATGGAATACAGTTGACACAATATGGAGTTGTTCAGGCGGTTGCGTGATGGTTGTTCGGAGTTTGTGGCTGTATATAGTTGTCTGGCAGTAAGCTTTTTCCGGTTGGTAAATTTATCGGAACTTTTTAGAGGCTTTTGTCACATATATAGTGGAGGAAATGGATGGCTTCCTAATGCAAATAAATCATTAGGTGACTCATATGACAAGTATCAACTCTCCCGCATCGCAGTGGTATTTTTCTCAGCCACAATTGCATCCTGAGACTGTAAGTAAACCTTCGCCTGAACACCTGGCGCCTTCAATCGCCCGCAGTTCCGAGTCTGCTGAAAAAAACACTGGCAGCAGGGCGGCGTCTCTAGAGCCTGAAATGTTTGTCGCAGAAGACGTTAGTGCAAAGCGAGTGCCGCGCGGTTTTAGTAAGCTTTTTAATAGAGCGGGTTTGGGTCTTCCAGCAACCATCAAGGCTCCGGAAGGTGTCAAGGCGCCTGAGGGCGGCAACGTCGCAGTGGCCGGTACTTCTCGCTCGCTGGGGGCGGGCGCGACTAAATTTGATAAGGATTTTGTTGCAGAGCAAGGCAGTCTCAAGACAACAGATGACTATGCCAAAAAGCTTGGGCAGGAAGAGGTGGTGGAGGTTACACCGAAAACCTTTACGTCGACCTTTGAGATCCCGGCGTCAACGGTGAATGGCAAAGCCGTTGACGAATTTTCCAGCGCTAGTCTTAAAAAGTCAGGCGAAGAGCTTAATGAGGCTGCGGCTGCTGCTGATGTGAATTTGGACGCACTTAAACCTGCTGCGTCACCTTATAAAGTGGCGTTGTTTGCTAGTGGCGTCACTGCCGCTACTGGGGTGATCACAAACACCACTATTGAAACAATCAAAAAGGCATTCGCCGATTCGCCGGAGGCTATCTTTAAAAAAGGTCTTGCCGAGGCAAGAGCGGTAGACCAGGTTCAAGATGACGTGTTCACGGCGGTCAACACGCTGAAAACACTTAATGTAGAAGACCAGGTCAAGCCCGACTTTCAGTTGGCTCTTAAATCAAACGAAGAGCGTATGACTTCTCTGGAGTCAATCACCAATGGCCTCGGGCAATACTTTGTGGCGTTGGCCGATAAATACGGCATTCCAACTACGTTCTCGGTGTCGCGTAGCGAAGATCCGGACATTATAGTGCGCGCAAAAGTTATCGAGTCCAAACTGGCTTTTATTACCGACGTCTCTAAACAGGTCACGCTGAAAATAAAAGCGGCAGCGCAATAAGGCATTTTACCCCGTGACTGACTTCTGGCCTGCCAGCAGCACACAGCCTTGAGGACCCATGCTGTTGTATTCGATCGGGTCGCGTGCACGCGGTCTGATCGGATACATCGGCATTTTTGCGTCCCCGAACTGCTGGATTGAAGGCTCACCCATAAACGCTCACTCCTAAAGAGTGCCATTTCCCACTCCCTGCGCTAACCTGCCTCGATGTTTTACGAGGTCGACTATGCACATTCATATTCTCGGTATCTGCGGTACGTTCATGGGCTCGATGGCGGTGCTGGCCAAAGAGCTGGGCCATCACGTTACCGGCTCCGATGCCAATGTTTACCCACCCATGAGCACGCAACTCCAGGCGCAGGGTATCGAGCTGACCCAAGGCTACGACCCGGCGCAATTCGACCCGGTGCCCGACCTTGTGGTGATCGGCAATGCCATGTCCCGTGGCAACCCGGCGGTGGAGTACGTACTCAATAAAGGTTTGCCTTATGTGTCCGGCCCGCAATGGCTGGCCGACCATGTGCTGCAAGGCCGTTGGGTATTGGCCGTTGCTGGCACCCATGGCAAAACCACCACCAGCAGCATGCTGGCCTGGGTGTTGGAGCATGCGGGCATGAGCCCGGGCTTTTTGATTGGCGGCGTGCCGCAGAATTTCTCGGTGTCGGCGCGTCTGGGTGACACGCCGTTTTTCGTGATTGAAGCCGACGAGTACGACAGCGCGTTCTTCGACAAACGCTCCAAGTTCGTTCACTACCGCCCGCGTACGGCGATCCTCAATAACCTTGAGTTCGATCACGCCGACATCTTCCCCGACCTGGCGGCCATTGAGCGCCAGTTCCACCACTTGGTGCGTACCATCCCGAGCGAAGGCCTGGTAATCCATCCCACCACCGAGCCGGCGTTGCAGCGCGTGATCGAGATGGGCTGCTGGACCCCGGTGCAAACCACCGGCGCCGGCGGGCAGTGGCAGGTCAAGTTGCTCAGTGAGGACGGCTCCCGGTTTGAAGTGCTGTTTGAAGGCGTGGCCCAGGGCATCGTTGATTGGGACATGACCGGCCAGCATAACGTCGCCAATGCCTTGGTGACCTTGGCTGCGGCACGGCATGTGGGCGTGGTGCCGTCGATGGGCGTTGCCGCATTGAGCGCGTTCAAGAGCGTGAAGCGCCGCATGGAAAAGGTCGCCGACGTGAATGGGATTACCATCTACGACGACTTTGCCCACCACCCCACAGCCATTGCTACCACCCTGGATGGCTTGCGCAAGCGGGTCGGCGATGCGCAGATCATTGCGATTGTGGAGCCGCGTTCCAACTCCATGAAGCTTGGCGCCCACCGCGACGGGCTGCCGGAAAGCGTCAACGATGCCGATCAGGTGGTGTGGTACGCCCCGACCAACCTTGGCTGGGACCTGCCGGCGATTGCGGCGCTGTGCACCGTGCCGTCGAAGGTGTGTGATTCGATCGAGGGCATCATCGAACACGTCAAGCATCAGGCCAAGCCCGGTACCCACGTGGTCGTGATGAGCAACGGCGGCTTCGGCGGCCTGCACGGCAAATTGGCCGAGGCACTGAAATGAGCGGCCCGGAACGCGTCACCCTGGCGATGACCGGCGCATCCGGCGCGCCGTATGGCCTGCGCCTGCTCGATTGCCTGGTGCGCGAGGACCGCGAGGTGCACTTCTTGATCTCCAAGGCCGCGCAGTTGGTGTTGGCGACGGAAACCGACGTGGCGCTGCCGCCCAAGGTGCAGATGATGCAGGCCTTCCTCACCGAATACACCGGTGCGGCGGCGGGGCAGATCAAGGTCTACGGCAAAGAGGATTGGATGTCGCCGGTGGCCTCCGGCTCCGGCGCGCCGGCGGCGATGGTGGTGGTGCCGTGTTCCACCGGGACCCTGTCGGCGATTGCGACCGGGGCCTGCAACAACCTGATCGAGCGCGCGGCGGATGTGACCCTGAAGGAGCGTCGCCAGTTGATTCTGGTGCCCCGTGAGGCGCCGTATTCGAGTATTCACCTGGAGCACATGCTCAAGTTGTCGAACATGGGCGTGACCATCTTGCCAGCATCCCCTGGCTTCTATCACCAGCCGCAGACCATCGATGACCTGGTGGACTTTGTGGTGGCGCGGATTCTCAACCTGCTGAATATCCCCCAGGACATGCTGCCGCGTTGGGGCGAGCATCATTTGAGCAGCGATGAATAAGGCGCTTATAGTGGTGTTGGCGCTGCACCTGACCGGCTGCGCCACCGCGCGCACCCTGGACGCCGCCCAGCCCGGCGCGCCGGTGGTGTACGCCGGCACGCGGCTGGATTTGTATGCCATGAACGGTGGTTGCTGCGCCAAGGACCGGTTTGGTGCCGAAGCGCCGAGCTACCCTGGTGTAGACCTGCCGGCCAGTGCGTTGCTCGACACATTGCTGCTGCCGCTGTCGGTGCTGACGGTGCTGGGGATTGGCTTCAACGCCACGGGCGGGCTTTAACCCCAGTCGCACCGCCCCTCCCACATTTTGCTTTGCGTCGGGGCTTATTTACCCAGCTTGCGCAACTCATCCGACTCCACCACCCGCACCCCATCCTGCTCTTCCAGCGCCAGGCGCCACATGGCGCGGGCCAGTTCGCACACTTCAATGCCGTGGTACTTGCCCGGAATCAACCGCGACAGCGGCCCGGCCAATTGCTCGGCGAGGCGCGGCTCCAGGCGTTCCCCCAGCAGCAAGGAGGGCCGCACGATGGTCAGTTGCGGCCAGTCTTGGGCCTTCAGCGCTTGCTCCATTTCGCCCTTGACCCGGTTGTAGAAGATCGAGGATTTCGGGTCGGCGCCAATCGCGCTGATCACGATCAGGTGCCGCGCGCCCATGTCCCGGGCACGTCGGGCGAAGGCCACGACCATGTCCAGGTCGACAGCGCGGAAGGCGGCTTCGGAGCCTGCCTGTTTGATGGTGGTGCCCAGGCAGCAGAAGGCGATATCCACGCGGCCGCTCAGTTGCGGCAGGAACACCGCCGGGTCGCCCACCGGGTTTTCCAGGTGCGGGTGTTCGGCCAGCGGCTTGCGGCTTGGCGCCAGTACGCGGGTCACGGTGGGTTCGTTGAGCAGGCGGTCGAGCAGGTGTTCGCCGGTGAGGCCAGAGGCGCCAGCGAGCAAGATATGCTGAGGTGTCAGGTACATGGTGTTTCCCCCTTGTTACACATTACAGCTTAGTTGCCTTTGGCTTCCTTGCTATTCATTGAGACGCTTTCGAGCGCCTTTCGTGCCTGCTGTTTGCGTAATAGTTGCCAGTGGGCGATCACCCCCTTGGGGGCCCAGATCTGCGGTTCGGAGGCTTCGAAGTTGTCCGCCTGTTCGCGTTCGGCCACATGCAGTTGCGCGAGCTTGAAGGCTTGCTGCAAGTCGTCGGTCTGGTTGAAGGCTTGGGCGAAGAGGGCGTCGCCGAAGTAGGTAAAGTCGGCCTCCTCGGAGCAACCGAAGGACACCCGGTCGGCGCGCGAGGCGGTCATGATCAGTGTACGTTCGTCTTTCAGCGCCGGGATGAACCCGCCGGAATAGCAGGCGGAAATCACGATGATCTTGTCGCGGTTTTTCAGCGGTGTGAGCACGGCGGCCAGTTCATCGGCGGGCAGGTCGGCCAGCTCCATGCGCGGCTGGTCGAGTACCAGTTCGTGTTCGTGGGTGCCGTGGCTGGTCAGGTAGATAAACACCAGGTCTTCCGGCCCGGTGCGCTCGGCCAGGGTCTGCACGGCGCGGCGCAGGCTTTCGCGGGTGGCCAGGGGGCGGTCGGCGATGTGGTCGCGGTGGTTGACCAGGCGGATCTGCCCGCGCGCACCGAAGCGGGTGGCGAGCATATTGCTGACGTAATCGGCCTCGCGCAGGAACACGCTTTGTTTGCCGTCGCCAGCCACGGCCAGGGTGTACAGCTCCACGGCCGGGGTGGACGCAGGCACGGCGGCGAGGGCCGCATCGAGCAAACGGCCCTGGGCCAGCACGCCGATTTCCAGCGGGTCGGGCAGCAGCTTGCCGTCGGCGTCACGCACGCGCATGCCGTTGACCCACGTACCGGCCTGCACGCTGCCGTCGGTGAGCACCAGGGTGCCTTTGCCTTGGTAGCTGTCGCTGTCGAAACCGCCGATATAGAAGCTGCCGTCGGTGAGGTTCAGGCGGCCTTCGCCGGTAAAGCGCCAGTCGCTGAACTGGCCGACGTAATGGCTGCCGTCCACGCCAATCAACTCGCCTTTACCGCTCAGCGCGCCTTCCTTGAACTGGCCGATCCACACGTCGCCGTCGGCGTTTTCGTAGCGGCCCTTGCCGTTGAGCTGGTTTTGCTTGAACTGACCCACATAGATGTCGCCGTCGGCACTGTTGAAGGTGCCGTTGCCCTCCAGCTGGCCGTCCACAAAGTGCCCGCTGAACTGGTTGCCACTGTCGTCGTTGCGCTGGCCTTCGCCATTTGGCTTGCCGTGGGCGAACTGGCCCTGGTATTGGCTGCCGTCGGCCAGCTCCAGGCGGCCGAGGCCGGAGTACTGGTCGTCCTTGAATTCGCCGCGATAGGTCATCTGCCCCTCTTTGAGGGTGCCTTCGCCGTTGCGTCGACCGTTCTTGAAGCCGCCCACGTAGTGGCTGCCGGCGGTGGTCAGGCTGCCCTGGCCGTCGAACAGGCCTTGCTGGAACTGGCCTTTATAGACTTCGCCGTTGCTGCCGTGCCATTCGCCCGCGCCGTGCCACTGGCCTTTGTCGAACTGGCCTGCGTACCAGCTGCCGTTGGGGTAGTCCACGCGGCCCTGGCCCTGCAGCAAACCATTGACCACATCGCCCCGGTAACGGCCGCCATCGGGCAGGCGCGCATCGGGCGGCAACAGCGATTCACCGTCTCCGCAAGCGGTGAGCAACAGGGCAAGGGCAAGGGGGGCGAGTGGGCGCATAGCGGGATCCGGATAATTGAGCGCCGAGTATGCCGCAGCTGCGAGTCTCATACATAAATTTACATACGCTGTGGTGAGGTTTATATCCCCACCACAGGCATGGGCTTACACGAAGTAGAGCGACAACGACTCGGCAACGTAAGCAGGTTTTTCCTGGCCTTCGATCTCCAGGGTGGCGGTGGCCTTGAGCAGCCATTGGCCGGGCTTTTTCTCGGTCACGTCGGTGAGCGTCACGTTCAGGCGCACCTTGGAGTTGACCTTCACCGGCTGGATAAAGCGCACGCTGTCCAGGCCGTAGTTGACCGCCATCTTCAGGCCTTCGGGCACGATCAGGATGTCTTCCATCAGCTTGGGCATCAGCGAAAGCGACAGGAAACCGTGGGCGATGGTGGTGCCAAACGGCGTTTGCGCGGCCTTCACCGGGTCGACGTGGATGAACTGATGATCGCCAGTGGCTTCTGCGAACAGGTTGATGCGGGCCTGGTCGATGGTGAGCCATTCGGAACGTCCCAGTTCCTTGCCGACATAATCTTTGAGTTGCGCTACGGGTACATAGGGCATTACGTCTCTCCTTGGTTCATCAATGCTGTTTTTATGGATTACAGAGAACCAATGTAGATCATCATGGGCAACTGGCTCGGTCAACCCACCATGCTTTTGGCGAATGCCGATGCATAGGGCGGGCGTGCTTATAATGCGGGCGGGTTTTGAAAGGGGGGAGAACGGATGCTGTTACGTGGGCTGACCTGGCTGGTGCTGTTTCAATTGATCGGCACGGCGATCAACCATTTGCTGTTGCCGGTGCTGCCGGGGCCGATCATCGGCCTGCTGCTGATGCTGGGCTTCCTGGTCTGGCGCGGCGAAGTCGGCGAGCCCTTGAGCCTGGCCGCCAGCAGCCTGTTGCGCTACCTGCCGTTGCTGCTGGTACCGCCGGCCGTGGGGGTGATGGTCTACGCCAAGGACATCGCCGCCGACTTCTGGGCCATCGTCGGCGCGCTGGTGTTGTCGCTGGTGATCGCCATGGGCTTTGTCGGCGTGCTGATGCAGCAGATGGTCAAGCGCAAGGAGAAGGATCAATGATCTTCGACTGGCAGGGCGCGTGGACCGCCGTGATTCATCACCCTTTGTTCGGCATCGGCATCACCCTCGGCGCTTATCAGTTGGTGCTCGCGGGCTTTGAGAAAACCCGCTGGATTTTCCTGCAGCCGGTGTTGGTGTCCATGCTGCTGGTGATCGGCGTGTTGCTCACCTGCGGCCTCAGTTACGCCGAGTACCGCAAGAGCACCGAGATCATGGGCATCCTGCTCGGCCCGGCGACCGTGGCCCTGGCGGTGCCGCTTTATCTGAACCTGCGGCGGATTCGCCAATTGTTCTGGCCGATTTTTACTACGCTGGTGGTAGGTGGCGTGTTGGCCACCGGCCTGTGTGTGTTGCTGGGGTGGTGGTTTGGCGCCGAACACATGATGCTGATGACCATGGCGCCCAAGTCTGTGACCTCGCCGATTGCCATGCTGGTGGCCGAGCAGATTGGCGGCGTAGCCGCGTTGGCGGCGGTGTTTGTGCTGATCACCGGAGTGATTGGCGCGATGATCGGCCCGGCGTATTTGTCGCGCCTGGGTGTGCACAGCCCCGAAGCGCGCGGCATGGCCCTGGGCATGACCGCTCACGCCGTCGGCACCTCGGTGGCCCTGCAGGAAAGCGAAGAATGCGGCGCCTTTGCAGCGCTGGCCATGAGTCTGATGGGCGTGGCCACGGCGGTGTTCCTGCCGCTGGCTGTGTCGGTGATTGTTTAAACCAGGTTTAAGGAAACCTTTATGAGTCTGGCGCTGTTCCCACTCAATACCGTGCTGTTCCCTGGCTGCACCCTCGACCTGCAACTGTTCGAGGCGCGCTATCTGGACATGATCAGCCGCTGCATGAAAAAGGGCGAAAGCTTCGGGGTGGTGTGCATCCTCGACGGCCGGGAAGTGGGCATGGCCCCGGACGGCTACGCGCTGATCGGCTGCGAAGCGTTGATCCGCGATTTCAAGCAGCAGGACAACGGCCTGCTGGGGATTCGTGTCGAAGGTGGCCGACGCTTTCGCGTGCGTGATGCCGGGGTGCAGAAAGACCAGCTATTGGTGGCCGAGGTGCAGTGGCTGGAAGAACTGCCCGACCAGCCACTGGAAGAGGAAGACGCCGACCTGCTGGCCTTGCTCCAGGCCCTGGCCGAACACCCGATGGTCGCCTCGCTGGACATGGACGCCCACGCCGATGGCCAGCAAGCCCTGGGCAATCAGCTGGCGTATCTGCTGCCGTTCACCGAGGCCGACAAGCTCGACCTGCTGCAACTCGACGACCCCCAGCAGCGCCTGGATGCGATCCAGATGCTGCTCGACGAGCTGCAAGGCGAGCTCTTCACTCAGTAGGCGTAGCGCAGCAGGGCGTGGGAGGTGCCGGTGAGGGCGATAAAACTCAGCACCGCCACCAGCGCCGGCAACAGTAACCACCAGGTTTTCTGCGACATCGCCGGCAGCGGGCTGCGGTACTGGCTTGCGGCGAGGCTGAACGCACACACCGTCATTGCCAGCAGCGTGCCGGCCAGAATGTCCGAAGGCCAATGGGCGCCGAGGTAAACCCGCGACAGGGCAATGAATGCTGCGGGAATGCAGCCCATCAGCATCCAGGTCAGGCGCAGTCGCGTGGGTTGCCCGCGCCCGGCCAACACTGCCAACGCCAGGAAAAACGCAAACGCGCCGGAGGCGTGGCCGCTGGGCATGCTGAAACTGGTCAACGGGTCTGTAAGAATTTCCGGCCGGCCACGTGCGAAAAACAGCTTGGTGCCGGTATTGATCACCGCCGCCCCGGCCAGGGTGGCGCCGACAAACACGGCATGCCGCCATTGCCGCGCCAGTAGCAGCAGGCCGGTGAACACGGCGCTGGCGACGAACATCTTCTTGAACTCACCCAGTTGGGTGATCCGCACCATCACCTCGTCCAGCCACGGGCTGCGATGCTCCTGCACCAGCGCGCTCAGGCCCTGGTCGAAATCGTTGAGGTGCGGGTAGCCGATAAACAGCGCGATCAACAACACCAGGCTGGCGCAGCCGATCCACAAGGTGGTGCGGCGATGGCCGCGCAGGCTGCTGTTCAAACTCAGCCCCACCACCACGGCCAGACACGCGGCGACAATCCCCGCTTCCGGCCAGAAACCTTCCGGCAACGGCAGGCGGAACGCGGCGCCGGTCGCCCAGCCCGGCAGCAGATAGGCCACCGACCAGCCGGCGGCGGCCAGCACGCTCACGGCGGCAAAGCGCGGGAACGGCATGTCGCACATGCCCGCCACCATTGGCAGCATGGGGCGCAGCGGGCCTATGAAACGTCCGACCAACAGGCTGGCGATGCCGTACTTGTGAAAGTAGGACTCCGCGCCATTCATCCATTCCGGGTGGTGACGCAGGCCGGGCAGGCGCCGGATGTTTTGATGGAAATGTCGCCCGAGGAAGTAGGAAACACCATCGCCCAATAGCCCGCCGAGAAAGCCCAGCAGCAAGGTTTCACTCAGCGACAACGCGCCGCTGCCGGCCAGCGCCGCAATGGCAAACAGCAACACCGTGCCCGGCACGATCAGCCCGGCGATGGCCAGGCATTCCACGCACGCGACGATAAACACCGCCACCGCCAGCCACTGCGGGTTAACGGTCAGCCAGCCGGTAATGCTATCGAGCCATTGGCCCATAAAACGTCACTCCCTCTTGGTAATCCATAACCCGAAACACTGGAGATCAATTGTGGGAGGGGGCTTGCCCCCGATGGCGGTGGGTCAGTCAAAACTCCTTCACTGATACACCGCCATCGGGAGCAAGCTCCCTCCCACATTGGATCTGTTGCGCTGCGGGCTTCACTGTTCAAATCAAAAAATAATCCCGGCCTTCGACCTGGCCCCGGCGCAGCGGGTTCCGCGTGCAATAAGGCGCGTAGCCAGCATCGACGAAGCGATACATCAAGTGTTCATCACGCCCGCTGGGGATGCCCAGGCGGGTGGTCTGGATGATCTGCGTCGGCGCCTGGTCCACGTCGTCGACGTAGAGCAGTTCCTGGTCGAACCGCTTGGCGTCCCACATCGGCACTTTCAGGCCCAGGGCTTTGCACAGCAGGGTCTGGCCGGCACACAGTTTCTGCGTGGGGCGCGGGCTGCCATCGGCATTTGGGTTGTTCAATAACATTTGCGCCAGGCTGGCCGGGCCGGAGATTTCGTCCACCCACGGATAAGCCGATTTGATCAATACGGCATTGCCCGGGCCTTGAGCGCTGAAGTTCAGCGAATCACCGCCACGGGCGTAATACATGTAGATATGGCCACCATCCAGAAACAAAGCCTTACGCTTTTCTGTGTAGCCAAGTGAAGCGTGACTGCCTTTTTCGGCCACGTAATAGGCTTCAGTTTCAATAATTCGCGCCGAAAGCCAGGTTTCACCGACTCGATGACGGATGACTTTTCCGAGCAGTTCACGCGCGAGCAGTTGCGCATCGCGGTCGAAGAAGCAGTCGGGCAGGGCGCTGGAGGGCAGTTGGGGCATGGCGGTCAGAGGTAAATACGGCTAAATGTGACCGAATAATAACAACTCCCACCTTAATTACCGCTGAACCCCAGGTTTTTACAGTTCATTTCGACCATCCGCCCCTCACCGCTGTCAGTCGCGCTGCGTCACAGCTA
>Ga0302347_1001941_pt1 | contig 22657 bp, 19 predicted proteins | sample PhyWR1_FD_202178 | JGI IMG/M metagenome (GOLD analysis project Ga0302347, IMG submission 202178) | Leaf surface microbial communities from wheat plants in UC Gill Tract Community Farm, Albany, California, United States - DLSL W.R1 (v2)... | ecosystem: Host-associated > Plants > Phyllosphere >...
TAGTCGGGATTATGTATGAACGGTCTGACAGACAAACGCTCAATTCATACGCCCGTTTGATTTGGGTACGCCACCTTCATCCAATTCCGAGCAATTGTCAATCGCTCCAAAGGCTAGGAAAAACGCGACTTTCCAGTCATTTCAGAACCTCAACCATAGGCCCGCGCTTCGTCAATATTCAACTATTCACGAAATCAATAATTTCAGTTATTTGGGAAAGGGCTGTACAGATTGAGAGATACGGCTACGCTAGCGCCAACCGTACAGCGCCAGAAGACAACACCCGGCGCAAGATTCACCGGCCTGCCTGGCCAACTCCAGCCCGATGATGATGTCGGGCTTTTTAATGCCTGTTTGAGTCTGGGCCGCCTGGGTTCAGGCCAGCGCCTTGAGCAACGCGTCGATGTCCTTCAAGACACTGGCATCGCCCTTCTCGCCCCAATACAAGGCAATCATTTGCTTGTCGGCTTCGACTTTGTAGACGTTGGCCGGCAGCGTTGAAAAATGCGGCAACAACTTCTCATCCACGCAGTTTTCTCGCCATTGGTTAACCCACACCCCCGGCTCCAGTTGCCAGTAGCTCCAAATGGCCGGCGTGGCGCCGCGTCGTGGCCGGCAGTACTGGGCGCAAGGGCTGGGCGGCTCTCGTTTGAGCCAGTGCGGCCATTCCTGGGGCGCCAATTGCATGGCCAACCCCATGCGGCGAGCCTCCATGCGCAAGGCCATGCGCCCGCTCTGGTGACGCGACGGGCGCAGCCATGCCAGGGGGCTCAATACCACCACAAGGATTGACACCACTATCCAGACCGTCATATGTGTACTCCCGATTTTTCTGATGAGCGGATTTGACCTGACGCAACCCCATCCGCTTGAAACCAGCCATACTTAATTTATTGCAGTCCTCTGGAGGAACGCCTCATGTCATACGAACATATTCTGGTCGCCGTAGATCTGACCGAAGAGTGCGATCCAGTGATCAAGCGCGCCCGGGCTTTCGCGGTCGCCAGCGGCGCCAAACTGTCCCTCGTGCATATCGTCGAACCCATGGCCATGGCCTTCGGCGGCGATGTTCCGATGGACCTGTCCCAACTGCAGCAACAACAGTTCGACCAGGCCAAAGAACGTCTCGACCGCCTGATAGCCAAATACCCGGAAGTGACCAAAGAAAACTCACACCTCACCTACGGCCAGCCGCGCCAGGAAATCCATCACCTTGCCAAGGAACAGCATTGCGATCTGATCGTGGTCGGCAGCCATGGCCGTCACGGCCTGGCGCTGCTGCTGGGCTCCACCGCCAATGATGTGCTGCACGGCGCGCCGTGCGATGTGCTGGCGGTGAAGCTGGTAAAAAGCGCCTAGGACCGGTGCAGATCTAATTTGGGAGGGTGCAAGCCCTTCCCCATTTGAACCGCATTTCATATGAAAAAAGCCCGGCGCCCCCATGAAGGCGCCGGGCTTTTTACTGCACCAAGGTCACTCAGGCATCCAGCTCGGCCCAACGTTCGAGCAGCGTTTCCAGCTCCTGATTCAACGTCTCCAGAGAAGCAATGACCTTGGCGGTTTCTGCCGCAGGACGCAGGTAGAAACCTGCGTCAGCCATTTGCGCCTCTACTGCAGCAATCTGCTGCTCCTTGGCCTCGATATCCCCCGGCAAGGCTTCCAACTCGCGCTGCAATTTGTAGCTGAGCTTTTTCTTGGCCGCTGGTGCGGCTTCCTGCGCGGGTGCTGGCGCGGCCACCGGCGTAACCACCGCCGAGTTCAAGTCGGCCTTGCCGGATTTGCTTTCGGTCACGCCCAGCAGACGCGGCGAGCCGCCCTGGCGTAGCCAGTCCTGATAGCCACCGACATATTCGCGCACCTTGCCTTCGCCTTCGAAGACCAGGGTACTGGTCACCACGTTGTCGAGGAATGCCCGGTCGTGGCTGACCATCAGCACGGTGCCGTTGAAGGTCAGCAGCACCTCCTCCAGCAGTTCGAGGGTTTCCACGTCCAGGTCGTTGGTCGGTTCGTCGAGCACCAGCAGGTTCGCCGGTTTGCTGAACAATTTGGCCAGCAGCAGACGCGCACGCTCACCACCGGACAAGGCTTTTACCGGCGTACGCGCACGCTGCGGGCTGAACAGGAAATCGCCGAGGTAGCTGAGTACGTGGCGGCTCTGGCCGTCGATATCGATAAAGTCACGGCCCTCGGCCACGTTATCGATCACGGTCTTTTCCAGGTCCAGCTGGTGGCGCAGTTGGTCGAAATAAGCCACATCGATACGCGTGCCTTCGGCCACAGTGCCGCTGGTCGGTTGCAGACCGCTGAGCATCAGCTTGAGCAGCGTGGTTTTGCCCGTACCGTTGGCGCCGAGCAGGCCGATCCGGTCGCCGCGCTGCAGGACCATGGAGAAGTCCTTGATCAGGAACGGGCCGTCCGGGTGATGGAAGCTGACGTTCTCCAGCACCATCACTTGCTTGCCCGACTTGTCGGCGGTATCCAGCTGGATATTGGCTTTGCCGGTGCGCTCGCGACGTTCGCTGCGCTCCACGCGCAAGGCTTTCAGCGCCCGTACGCGACCTTCGTTACGGGTGCGACGCGCCTTGATGCCCTGGCGGATCCAGACTTCTTCCTGAGCCAGTTTCTTGTCGAACAAGGCGTTGGCGGTTTCTTCGGCCGCCAGTGCGGCTTCCTTGTGTACCAGGAAGCTGGCGTAGTCGCCGTTCCAGTCGATCAGGCCACCACGGTCCAGTTCGAGGATGCGGGTTGCCAGGTTTTGCAGGAAAGAACGGTCGTGGGTGATAAACAGCACGGCGCCCTGGAAATCCTTCAGGGCCTCTTCCAACCAGGCAATGGCGCCGATGTCCAAGTGGTTGGTCGGTTCGTCGAGCAGCAGCAGATCCGGTTCGGACACCAGCGCCTGGGCCAGCAACACCCGGCGACGCCAGCCGCCGGATAATTCGGCGAGGGTCTTGTCGGCCGGCAGTTGCAGGCGGCTCAGGGTGCTGTCCACCAGCTGCTGCAAGCGCCAGCCATCACGGGCTTCGAGGTCTTGCTGGACGTGCATCAACTTGTCCAGGTCTTCCTCGGTGACGCAGTTCTGCGCCAGATGATGGTACTCGGCGAGCAGTGCGCCGACGCCGTCCAGGCCTTCGGCAACCACGTCGAACACTGTCCGTCCGTCGGCCACCGGCAATTCCTGGGGCAATTCGCCGATCTTCAGGCCCGGGGCGCGCCACACGGAGCCGTCGTCGGGCTTCTGATCGCCTTTGACCAGCTTCATCATGCTGGACTTGCCGGTGCCGTTGCGGCCGATGATGCACACCCGCTCACCACGGGCGATCTGCCAGGACACCTTGTCCAACAACGGCATAGCGCCGAAAGCAAGGGACACATCGCTGAATTTGAGCAGGGTCATACGCTTCTCCAAAAACTGGGCGCGCATTCTACCTGAGTTGAGGGTGGGATGCGGCTGGCATTTTCGTTGTTGACACGTTCTGTAGGACATTTGCAGCGAACTTGCAGGAACCATCCTGCAAAGCTTTCACGGGCCGCTGGCAAAAGGCTAAGCTAGGGGCAATCAGCGTCGGCGGTGCCGGTGCTAGTCGTGATTTCTCTGCACGGATGTCTCATGCGCAGTCGCCTTTTCAACTTTTTATCCTGTCTGCTTCTTTCCGCCACCGCCGTTCAATCCGCCCAGGCTGTGGACCTCACCACTCAACGTCAATATTACGATGAGGCCAAGCGCGCCCTGGCCAAGGGCGATACCGGCCCGTACATGCAATACAGCCAGGCCCTGGCCGATTATCCACTGACGCCGTACCTGGCCTACGACGAGCTGACCGCACGCCTGAAGAGCGCCAGCAACGAAGAAATCGAACAATTCCTCGCCAAGAACGGCGACCTGCCCCAGGCCAACTGGATGAAGCTGCGCTGGTTGCGCTGGCTGGCCGAGCGTGGTGACTGGCAGACCTTTGAAAAGTACTACGACCCCAAGCTCAATTTCGTCGAGCTGGACTGCCTGCACGGCCAATACCAACTCACTCACAACCTGAAAGCGGAAGGCTACAAAACCGCCGAAAAACTCTGGATGACCGGCAAATCCCAACCGGCCGCCTGTGATGTGACTTTTGGCCAGTGGGCCGCCGACGGCCAACTCACCGAACAGAAAATCTGGGACCGCGCCAAGCTCGCCGCCGAAGCGCGCAATTACGCGCTGGCCAACAGCCTGGTAAAAACCCTGCCGACCCTGGGCGCCCAAGGCCGTTTGATGGTGGACGTGGCACAGAAGCCCGACATGCTCAGTGACCCGTCGCGCTTCCTGCCGGCCACCGAGGCGATGTCCGACGCCGTGGGCTTGGGCCTGCGTCGCCTGGCCCGCCAGGACCCGGACAAGGCCATGGCGCTGCTCGATGGCTATGCCAGCAGCATGCACTTCTCCCGTGACGAAAAAGTGGCGATCGCCCGCGAAATAGGCCTGACCCTGGCCAAACGCTTCGACCCGCGCGCCCTTGAGGTGATGACCAAATACGACCCGGAACTGCGCGACAATACGGTCTCCGAATGGCGCCTGCGCCTACTGTTGCGCCTGGCGCGCTGGGAAGATGCCTACCAGCTGACCCGCAAACTTCCGCAAGACCTGGCCACCAGCAACCGCTGGCGCTACTGGCAGGCCCGCAGTCTGGAATTGGCCGAGCCGAAAAACCCGCAAGCGTTGGTGCTGTACAAAAACCTCGCCCAGGAACGGGACTTTTATGGCTTCCTGGCCGCCGACCGTTCCAAAGCGCCTTATCAGTTGAAAAACAAGCCGCTGCTGATGAGCCAGGCGCTGGTTAACAAGGTGCGCAATACGCCTGGCGTGCGCCGTGCCCTGGAGTTCTACGCGCGCGGGCAAATCGTCGACGGCCGCCGCGAGTGGTATCACGTCAGCCGTCACTTCAACCGTGACGAGATGGTCGCCCAAGCCAAACTGGCCTACGACATGAAATGGTACTTCCCGGCCATCCGCACCATCAGCCAAGCCCAGTACTGGGATGACTTGGATATTCGTTTCCCGATGGCCCACCGCGACACCCTGGTGCGCGAAGCCAAGGTACGCGGGCTGCATTCAAGCTGGGTGTTCGCTATTACCCGCCAGGAAAGCGCCTTTATGGACGACGCCCGTTCCGGCGTCGGAGCCAGCGGCCTGATGCAACTGATGCCCGGCACCGCCAAGGACACCGCGCGCAAATTCAGCATTCCGCTGGCCTCCCCGTCTCAGGTGCTGGACCCGGACAAGAATATCCAACTGGGCGCCGCTTACCTGAGCCAAGTGCACAGCCAGTTCAACGGCAACCGCGTGCTCGCCTCCGCCGCCTACAACGCCGGCCCCGGCCGCGTACGCCAGTGGCTGCGCGGGGCCAACCACTTGAGCTTCGACGTGTGGGTGGAGAGCATCCCGTTCGACGAAACCCGACAATACGTACAGAACGTGCTGTCTTATTCGGTGATCTACGGGCAGAAGCTCAACTCGCCACAGCCATTGGTGGATTGGCATGAGCGGTATTTTGATGATCAGTGAAGGCTGAAGCAGTTACCCGCTCAAGCGTGAAGATAAGTGCCCGTATTGGAAGATACGGGCATTTTTTATGGAGTGTGGATTCCACCTGTGGAATGGGAGCTGATCACCGCTAACAATCGCCTAGCTGGCCGATTCTTCCCCATTGCTGAACTGCAACGCCGCCAACCGCGCATACAGCGGGTTACTCGCGATCAACTGCTGATGGGTGCCCACCGCCATCAGTTTTCCTTGATCCATCACGGCAATTCGATCGGCGTTCTTCACCGTGGCCAGCCGGTGGGCGATGACCAGGGTAGTGCGCCCTTGCATAAGTTGCGGCAGGGCCTGTTGGATCAGGTGTTCGCTCTGGGCATCGAGGGCGCTGGTGGCTTCGTCCAGCAGCAGGATCGGCGCGTCCACCAAGAGCGCGCGGGCGATGGCCAGGCGTTGGCGTTGGCCGCCGGAAAGGCCCTGACCGCCATCACCGAGGTGCGTCTGGTACCCGTCGGGCATTTGCAGAATGAAGTCGTGGGCGTGGGCAATGCGCGCAGCGGCTTCGACTTGCTCGCGTGTGGCATTCGGGTTGCCGTAGCGGATGTTCTCTTCGACGCTGCCGAAAAACAGCGCGGGGCTCTGGGACACCAGGGCGAAGTGGCGGCGCAGGTCCATGGGGTCGAGGGCGGTCAGCGGCTGGCCTTCGAGCAGGATGCGGCCTTGCTGGGGATCGTAGAAGCGCAACAATAGATCGAAAATCGTCGACTTGCCCGCGCCGGACGGCCCGACCAGTGCCAAGGTCTCGCCAGGATTGATCGTCAGCGTCAGGCCATCGATGGCGTAGCTGTCTGGCCGCGACGGGTAGGAAAAACGCAGGTCTTGCAGTTCCATGCGGCCGCTGACGCGCTCGGGCAGCGGCACGCTGCCAGCAGCCGGCGCTTGGATCTGGTTGGTCGACTGCAACAACTCGGCGATGCGCTCCGCCGCACCGGCGGCGCGCTGCAGTTCGCCGAGCACCTCGCTCAGCGTGCCGACGGCGCTGCCGACGATCAGGCTGTAGAACACGAATGCCGCCAGCTCACCACCGGAAATGCGCCCGTTGATAACGTCCATGCCGCCCACCCACAGCATCACCCCCACCGCGCCGAGCACCAGCATGATCACCAGGGTAATCAGCCAGGCTCGCTGGGCGATGCGTTTACGCGCAGTACTGAATGCCTGTTCGACGGTGACGGAAAAGCGCTGCTCGTCCTGCACTTGATGGTTGTAGGCCTGCACGGTCTTGATCTGGCCAAGGGTCTCGGCCACATAGCTGCCCACATCGGCAATGCGGTCCTGGCTCTGGCGCGACAAACTGCGCACCCGACGGCCAAAGATCAGAATCGGCGCCAACACCAGCGGCAGCGCCACCACCACGATGCTGGTGAGTTTGGGGTTAGTGACAAACAACAGCACGATGCCGCCGATCACCATCAACCCATTGCGCAGGAACAGCGACAGCGATGAACCGATTACCGACTGCAACAGAGTGGTGTCGGTGGTCAGGCGCGACTGGATTTCCGAGCTGCGGTTGTTTTCATAGAACCCAGGGTGCAGATAGATCAAGTGGTTGAACACCTGCCGCCGGATATCCGCCACCACCCGCTCGCCGATCCACGACACCAGGTAGAAGCGCGCAAAGGTGCCGACCGCCAGGCCCAGCACCAACACCATAAACAGGCCGATGGACTGGTTGAGCAGGTGCGGCGACTGGGTCATGAAACCCTGATCCACCAGCAGGCGAATACCCTGCCCCATAGACAAGGTGATGCCGGCGGTGACGATCAGCGCCACCAGGGCACCCAGCGCCTGCCAACGGTAGGGCGCGATGAAGCGGCTGGCCAGGCGAATCGCACGGCGTTGACGGACTGAGAGCATGGAAGGCATCACCGGTAAGGAATCTGTAGTTCAACATTGGGGGAACTTGGGCAAATAACAATGAGTCCAGTTAATTATGCCCGTCGATGCTGGCCACTAGAGGCTATCGGTCTAACGCCCGGCTGGAAATCCTTGGCGGTTTCTGTTGGAGTGGACGTTCGAACCGGTGATCTTGTAAGGAGTTGTAATAGCTCGGTCACGCGGGGGATTTAGAGTAGGTACACAACCTGATGAGGAGACAGGCCATGACCTTGCAACACAGCAGCGATGCCAAAATCGAAGTAATCCGCCAGCCTCAGCAGCTGCCGTGCTGGTATGTCGATGCCGATGGCAACGATGTGCAGATTACCGAAGAGATGATCCAGCAAGCCTGCAGCGCGCTGGAGCAGCGACTGGTCAAGCCTGCCAAGCAAGGCTGAAGCGCCCACGCTCTTTCAAACCCGGCCCCGGTGGCCGGGTTTTTTATGCGTGGTGTTCCTACAAGGCTTCGGCACCGAGGGCAGTGACCAACTTGGCCAGCGCCGCCGACTCCCCGTTGATCCGCACTTTCAAACCCTCGATCTCGCGGCGCTCCGGGTAGTGCTTGCGCAGCCGGTCAAAGGCCAGGCGTTGCTCTTGCACGGTGCCGACAAGGCTGCGGCGAAAATCCGCATCGTCACGGCGCGGGTCGTACACGCTGCGGCACACAGTCGCCAGGGCCCAGGCCGGGTCCGTCGCGGCGTTCAGATGCACTTCGGCCAACCACGGTGGCGGCAGCAAATCACTCAGCTGGATACTCGGCACCTGCCCCAGATAGGTGCAAAACGCTTGATAGATCTGCGCCGTGCCGCGCTGTTTGCCGTCCAGGCTGTAACCGGCGATATGCGGCGTGGCCAGCACGCACAGATCGGCCAGTGCCACATCGACCTCAGGCTCGCCCTCCCACACATCGAGCACGGCTTGCAGATCTTCGCGTTCCAGCAGCACCTCGCGCAGCGCGGCGTTATCCACCACCGGACCGCGGCTGGCATTGATCAACCACGCGCCGTGCTTGAGCTGGTTGAGGCGCTGACGGTCGAACAAGTGCCAGGTTGCAGCGTTGCCGGACTTGATCAACGGCGTGTGCAAGCTGATCACATCGCACTGCTCAATGATCTGCCCCAGGCTGACGTAATCCCCGTCTTCGGCGACCTGGCGCGGCGGGTCGCACACCAGCACGTTCCAGCCCAGGCCCTTGAGCACCTGAACCAACCGCCCGCCCACTTCACCGGCGCCGACCACGCCATAGGTGCGCCGGGTGAGGTCCACCCCTTCGATCTCGGCCAGGGTCTGCAGGCTACCCAGCACATAGTCCACCACGCCGCGGGCGTTGCAACCGGGGGCGCTGGCCCACTGGATACCGGCCTGCTTGAAGTAATCCAGGTCCAAATGGTCGGTGCCGATGGTGCAGGTGCCGACAAAACGCACCGACGAGCCCTCAAGCAAGGCGCGGTTGACGTTGGTCACCGAGCGCACCAACAGCACGTCGGCCTGCTCGACGGTCGCACGGTCGATGGAACGGCCCGGCACTCGGCGAATCTCGCCGAACCCTTGGAAGAACGCGTCGAGCAGCGGGATATTTTCGTCGGCAACAATCAACATGGCAGGCTCCTTTGGCGGACAGGCAGTGTACAGGGATCGCGGGCCTCGCTTACAAATCCCTAACACAGCTTTTTTCCTGACCATTGCGTCAAGGCGTAGAATCCGCCGTCCTTGCGCACCTTTCGACTGGACACCCGTACGTGAACACTGCCACCGCTCCCCTCACCCGCCCCGCCCGCATCAGCCGGGAGGTGCGCGATCTGTTGACGCTCGCGCTGCCGATCATGATCGGCCAACTGGCGACCACCGCCATGAGCTTTGTCGACGCGGTGATGGCCGGACGCGTCAGCCCCCAGGATCTGGCGGCGGTGGGCCTGGGTAATTCGATCTGGATTCCGGTGTACCTGCTGATGACCGGCACACTGCTGGCCACCACGCCGAAAGTCGCCCAGCGTTACGGCGCCGGTCAGTTCAGCGAGATCGGGCCGTTGGTCCGTCAGTCATTGTGGTTGGCGGTGGTCGTCGGGGCCATCGGCGCATTATTGCTGCTGTGCGCCGAACCGATTTTGCATGCCATGAAGGTGGAACCCGACCTGATCGCGCCATCCATGGGTTATCTGCACGGCATCGCCGCGGGTATGCCGGCGGTGGCGTTGTATTACGTGTTGCGCTGTTTCAGCGACGGCCTGGGCCGCACGCGGCCAAGCATGGTCATGGGCCTGATCGGCCTGGCGCTGAATATTCCGCTGAACTACATCTTCATCTACGGCCATTTTGGCGTGCCGGCCATGGGCGGCGTAGGCTGCGGCTGGGCCACGGCCATTGCGATGTGGGTGATGATGCTCGGCCTGGCCGGCTGGACGCGCTGGGGCGCCGCGTACCAGAGCAGCGAGTTGTTCAAACGCTTCGATTGGCCACAATGGGCAGTGATCAAACGCGTGCTGGGCATTGGCTTGCCGATTGGCGTGGCGATCTTTGCCGAATCGAGCATCTTCGCGGTAATCGCCCTGCTGCTCGGCAGCCTGGGCGCCACGGTGGTGTCGGGGCATCAGATCGCGCTGAACGTCAGTTCCCTGGTGTTTATGATCCCCTACTCCCTGAGCATGGCGGTCACCGTGCGCGTCGGCCAGGCCCTGGGGCGTGGCGAGCCGCGTGAAGCGCGCTTCGCCGCCGGGGTCGGCATGGGCACGGCGCTGGCGTATGCGTGCCTGTCCTGCAGTTTGATGCTGCTGTTTCGCGAACAGATCGCAAGCATTTACACCCCAGACCCGGTGGTGATCCATCTGGCGTCCACTTTGATCGTGTTCTCGGCGCTGTTCCAGTTCTCAGACTCGATCCAAGTCACCGCCGCCGGTGCGCTGCGCGGCTACCAAGACACGCGGGTGACCATGGTGCTGACGCTGTTTGCCTATTGGGGCGTGGGATTGCCGGTGGGCTATGCCCTGGGGCTGACCCACTGGCTCGGCGAACCCAGCGGCCCGAGCGGCTTGTGGCAAGGGTTGATCGTGGGTCTGAGTTGTGCGGCGGGGATGTTGCTGGTGCGCCTGGCGCGTAGCGCGCGCCGGCGCATTCGGGCCGACAAGCTACGGGGTTAATCGGCTTTTTTGCGAATCCAGTACAGGTAGGTGCCGGCCTGCTCCTGCTGCTCCACCAGTTCGTGGTCCAGAAACACACAGAACTTGGGGATATCGCGACGGGTCGACGGGTCGGTCGCAATCACCTTGAGCAAGCCGCCTGCCGGCAAGTCGCGGATGTGCTGGTGCAGCATCATCACCGGTTCCGGGCAGTTGAGGCCGGTGGCGTCGAGGGTGGCGTCGACGGGCAATTCAAGACTCATATTTCACTCCTAAAACCAGCTCGATTTCCTGCGGGAGCGAGCTTGCTCGCGATGACGCGGGCACATTCAACATAAATTTCGACAGTTATACCGCTTTCGCGGGCCAGCCCGCTCCCACATTTTGAACGCTGGATCAGCGGGCCTTGGGTTTCTTTACGCTTTCCAGCCGACGCAGGTGGCAGGTCACCTCTTCACGGTCGTGGTACAGCTGCTTACAGCCGATTTCCACACGAATGCCACGCGCCTTGAAGCCTTCCTCGATGCGCTCCAGCAAGCGCTTGACCTCGGCATAGCGCTGTTTCATCGGCAACTTGAGGTTGACCACCGCTTCGCGGCAATGCCCTTCGCCGATCCAGGTTTCCAACAGCGCCGCATTACGCGCGGGTTTCTCGACGATGTCGCAGACCATCCAGTCCACCGGCTGCTTGGGCACGAAAGTGAAACCGTCGGCCATCAGGTGCTGCACCAGGCCGGTGTCCATCAAGCTCTCGGCCATGGGGCCGTTGTCGATGGCGGTCACCAGCATGCCACGGTTGACCAACTGCCAGGTCCAGCCACCCGGCGCGGCGCCAAGGTCGACGCCGGTCATGTCGCCATGCAGGCGCTCGTCCCACTGGTCGCGGGGGATAAAGTGGTGCCAGGCCTCTTCCAGCTTCAAGGTTGAGCGGCTGGGGGCTTCGCGGGGGAATTTCAGACGGGGGATGCCCATGGGCCACATCGCCGAGTTGTTCGACTCGGCCAGGCCCATAAACACTTCGCGGCCGCTCTTGAAGGTCAACAGCAGGCGCGGTTTGCTCGGGTCATCCACCAGCCGGCCGGCATTGAGCAGGGCTTTGCGCAGGTGTACTTCGAACTTCTTGCAGAAGTTGGACAGTTCTTTGCCGTCGTTGGTGTCGACCATTTCCAGCCACAGGCTGCCGCACACCGGAAATTCGCGCAGGTGGGCAAGGATCACACTGATGCGGTCGGTTTCCGGCAAGTCGATAAATACCCCACGCGCCCACTGCCGCGGGAAGATCAGCTCGGCAAAGCGCTGGCCGTGCATCAAGCGCTGGGCGCCGTCTTCTTCGGTGCAGACAAATTCGGCGCAGGCGCTGCCGGTCTTGGCCTTGGCGTAGCCGGACACGTTCAGGCGCGCGGCGTGTTCCGCGATCTCGGAACAGACTTCGCCTTCAAACCCTGGGCGGCAGTGCATAAAAAGGGTGTTCATCAACTCTCCTGGTGACTCGACGGACCTTGCGCTATCGCAATGTCTGTCATGAAAACGCGCGCATGATAGCCGAGTTCGGAACCTTGGACTTCACCATAGAGTCCAGTTATTAGCCTGCTAATCAAAACAGGGCTAACGTGATAGCTCTGTTCGTCCCGTCAGGTCCGTAGCCGTGCGGACCATAAGGAGTCGTGTCATGTCATCGCTTGATAGCCTGAGAACCCTTAAGACCCTTGAAATAGACAGCAAGACCTACCACTACTTCAGCCTGCCGGAAGCCGCCAAGAGCCTGGGTGACCTGGATAAGCTGCCGATGTCGCTCAAAGTGCTGCTGGAGAACCTGCTGCGCTGGGAAGACAACAAAACGGTCACCGGCGCCGACCTCAAGGCCATCGCCGCCTGGCTCAAAGAGCGCCAGTCCGACCGCGAGATCCAGTACCGCCCCGCCCGCGTGCTGATGCAAGACTTTACCGGCGTACCCGCCGTGGTCGATCTGGCCGCCATGCGCGCCGCCGTGGCCAAGGCCGGTGGCGACCCGCAACGCATCAACCCGCTCTCTTCCGTCGATTTGGTGATCGACCACTCGGTGATGGTCGACAAGTTCGGCAATGCCGACGCCTTCGAGCAGAACGTCGACATCGAAATGCAGCGCAACGGCGAACGCTATGCCTTCCTGCGTTGGGGCCAGAGCGCCTTCGACAATTTCAGCGTAGTGCCGCCGGGCACCGGTATCTGTCACCAGGTCAACCTCGAATACCTGGGCCGCACGGTCTGGACCAAAGACGAAGACGGCCGCACTTATGCGTTCCCCGACACCCTGGTGGGCACCGACTCCCACACCACCATGATCAACGGCCTGGGTGTGCTCGGCTGGGGCGTGGGTGGTATCGAAGCAGAGGCGGCGATGCTCGGCCAGCCGGTGTCGATGCTGATCCCCGAAGTGATCGGCTTCAAGCTCACCGGCAAACTCAAGGAAGGCATCACCGCCACCGACCTGGTGCTGACGGTGACCCAGATGCTGCGCAAGAAAGGCGTGGTGGGTAAGTTCGTCGAGTTCTATGGCGACGGCCTGGCCGACCTGCCCCTGGCGGACCGCGCCACTATCGCCAATATGGCCCCGGAATACGGCGCCACTTGCGGCTTTTTCCCGGTCGATGAAGTGACCCTGGACTACCTGCGCCTCTCGGGCCGTCCGACAGAAACCGTCAAACTGGTCGAGGCGTACACCAAGGCCCAAGGCCTGTGGCGTCAAGCGGGCCAGGAGCCGGTGTTCACCGACAGCCTGGCCCTGGACATGGGCAGCGTCGAAGCCAGCCTGGCCGGGCCGAAGCGTCCCCAGGACCGGGTGGCGCTGCCGAATGTCGGCCAGGCATTCAGCGACTTTCTCGACCTGCAATTCAAACCCACCAATAAAGAAGAAGGTCGCCTGGAAAGCGAAGGCGGCGGCGGCGTCGCCGTGGGCAATGCCGACCTGGTGGGGGAAGCCGATTACGACTTTGACGGTCAGACCTATCGCCTGAAAAACGGCGCCGTGGTGATCGCCGCGATCACCTCCTGCACCAACACCTCCAACCCCAGCGTGATGATGGCCGCCGGCCTGGTGGCCAAGAAGGCCGTGGAAAAAGGCCTGACGCGCAAACCCTGGGTGAAAAGCTCCCTGGCGCCCGGCTCCAAAGTGGTCACCGACTACTACAAGGCCGCAGGGCTCACGCAATACCTGGACAAGCTCGGTTTCGATCTGGTGGGTTATGGCTGCACCACCTGCATCGGCAACTCCGGGCCCTTGCCCGAGCCGATCGAGAAAGCCATCCAGAAAGCCGACCTCACCGTGGCATCGGTTTTGTCCGGCAACCGCAACTTCGAAGGCCGCGTGCATCCGCTGGTGAAAACCAACTGGCTGGCATCGCCGCCCCTGGTGGTGGCCTACGCCCTGGCGGGCACCGTGCGCATCGATATCAGCAGCGAGCCGTTGGGTAACGACCAGCAGGGCAACCCGGTATACCTCAAGGACATTTGGCCCAGCAGCCAGGAAATCGCCGACGCCGTGGCCCAGGTCAGCACTGGCATGTTCCACAAGGAGTACGCCGAAGTGTTTGCCGGGGATGAGCAATGGCAGGCCATTGAGGTGCCACAAGCCGCCACCTACGTGTGGCAGAAAGACTCGACCTACATCCAACACCCGCCGTTCTTCGACGACATTGCCGGGCCGCTGCCGGTCATCAAGGACATCAAAGGTGCGAACGTACTGGCGTTGCTGGGGGATTCGGTGACCACCGACCACATCTCCCCCGCCGGTAATATCAAAGTCGACAGCCCCGCCGGCCGCTACCTGCGCGAACAGGGCGTGGAACCGCGCGACTTCAACTCCTACGGCTCACGTCGGGGCAACCATGAGGTGATGATGCGCGGCACCTTTGCCAATATCCGCATCCGCAACGAAATGCTCGGCGGCGAGGAAGGTGGCAATACGCTGTATATCCCCACTGGCGAGAAGATGGCGATCTACGACGCCGCGATGAAATACCAGGCTACAGGCACGCCGCTGGTGGTGATCGCCGGGCAGGAATACGGCACCGGCTCCAGCCGCGATTGGGCGGCCAAAGGCACCAATCTGCTGGGGGTCAAAGCGGTGATTGCCGAGAGTTTCGAGCGCATCCACCGCTCCAACCTGGTGGGTATGGGCGTGTTGCCGTTGCAGTTCAAGCTGGACCAGAACCGCAAGGCGCTCAAACTCACCGGTAAGGAGAAGATCGATATTCTGGGGCTGAGCGACGTGGAGATCGTGCCGCGGATGAACCTGACACTGGTGATTACCCGGGAGGACGGCAGCAGCGAGAAGGTCGAGGTGCTGTGCCGGATCGATACCTTGAATGAAGTGGAGTACTTCAAGTCGGGGGGAATTCTGCACTATGTGCTGCGGCAGCTGATTGCCTCTTAAGAACACAGGAGATCAAATGTGGGAGGGGGCTTGCCCCCGATGGCGGTATGTCAGTCAAAACACCATGACTGATCCACTGAAGTGCGCCCCAAAAGTTGGACACCTATCCAACTCTTGGGGCTTTTTCATGAGCAAGTACACGACGCAGTTCAAGCTTTCCGCCATTACGGCTTTTCTTGAACGAGGCCGGGGTTTTCGCCGTATCGCCGCTCAATTTCAAATGGACCCCACCTTGCTTCGTCGTTGGGTGGAGGCTTACCGGCTGCACGGTGAGGCCAGCCTGAGCAGTGCCGGTGGGCGTTACAGCGCGCTGTTCAAGTTTTCCGTTCTGCAACGCATGTGGCGCGACTCCCTCTCCTTGCGCCGCGCAGCGGCGCTTTTCAACCTGGGTGACTCCACCCAAGTGGGCAGATGGCAGCAGCAGTATTACAGTGGCGGTATTGAAGCCCTGGCCTCAGGGAAAAAAGGACTGAATACCGCTATGCCAAAGCCACCTGCCAAACTGCGTAAATCTGCCGCCCCCCTTACAAAGGAGGAGCTTGCGCACAAAGCCCTGCTGGATGAACTTCAGTATTTGCGCATGGAGAACGCCTACCTAAAAAAGCTTGGGGAGTTAGGCGAGGCGGTGATCAGGCGGGAGAACGAAGCGAAGAAAAAGCTCGAATAGTCACTGAGCTGAGACAAGACTTTCCGCTGGCGGACCTGCTCAAACTGCTAAGGCTGGCGCGAAGCACGTACTACTACCAACTCAAGGTCATGGGCGTTGCGGACCGCTTCGTCTCAGTCAAAGCCTCGATCCAGAGCCTTCAGGAAGAGCATAAAGGGCGCCTGGGCTACCGCCGTATGACGCTGGAGCTGCGCAAAGAAAGACTACAGATCAACGGTAAAACGGTAAGACGATTGATGGGAGCGTTGGGGCTCAAATGCACGGTGCGACCCAAGAAATACAGAGCATATAAAGGGCCGATGGGAGAAGTCTCACCCAATACCTTGGCTCGTCGGTTCGAAGCCGAGAAGCCGAATCAGAAATGGGTGACGGATGTCACCGAGTTCAAAGTGGCAGGTAAAAAGCTGTATCTGTCGCCGATCTTGGACTTATACAACGGAGAAATCGTGGCTTATCAGACCGCCATACGCCCCCAATATGCCCTGGTTGGCGACATGCTGGAGCGAGCGCTCGAGCGCCTGCCTGAGGGCGCTAAACCCATGCTGCACTCGGATCAAGGCTGGCACTATCGATACTCGAAGTATCGCGAGCGACTAGAACAGGCGGGGCTGGAACAAAGTATGTCACGCAAAGGAAACTGCTATGACAACGCCACGATGGAGAGCTTCTTCGGCACGTTGAAGTCAGAGTTTTACTACCGCGAAAGCTTCGACAGCGCGGCTCAGTTGCAGGCTGGACTGGATCAATACATCCATTACTACAACCATAAGCGAATCAAAACGAAGCTTGGCGGACTGAGCCCTGTAGAGTACAGAGCCCGTTCCGCTGTAGCCTAGACAATTACTGTCCAACTTTTGGGGCGCACTTCACCACCGCTATCGGGAGCAAGCCCCCTCCCACATTTTGACCGCGCTTCAGATCAGCCGAACAACCACTTCCACAGCAGTACCAACACCACTACCGCCAGCACCGGCCGCGCAATGCGGTAGGCCTTGGGGTGTTTACGCTTCCATTGCTTGACCATGCCGCTGAACTTATCGCTGAAACGCTTGCTCCAGGCATACGCCTGGTTGATCCCACCCACGCGCTCGTCGTCGAGGTTCTGCGGTGCGGTGGCGCGGCCCAGCTGTTTGCTGACCCAACGGTTGACGCGGGTCATCAGGCGGTTACTCAGCGGACGCTCGATGTCGCAGAACAGGATCACGCGGGTCTGCTCGGTTTCGTTCTTGACCCAATGCACATAGGTTTCGTCGAACATCACGTCTTCACCGTCGCGCCAGGCGTACACCTGGCCGTCGACGAAGATGCGGCAGTCGTCGGAATTGGGCGTGGACAAGCCCAAGTGATAGCGCAGGGAACCGGCGAACGGGTCGCGGTGCGGGTTAAGGTGGCTGCCGCCCGGCAACAGCGCGAACATCGCGCCCTTGACGTTGGGGATGCTACTCACCAGCGCCACGGTCTTCGGGCACAGCGCCTCGGCCGACGGCAGGGGCTTGTCGTACCACTTGAGGTAGAAACGCTTCCAGCCCTTTTTGAAGAACGAACCGAAACCGGCGTCGTTGTTCTTTTCGGCGGCGCGGATGTAACCCTCGTCGAACAGGTGCATGGCCTCTTCGCGGATCACTTCCCAGTTGTCCTTGAGCACGTCCAGTTCGGGGAATTTGCTGCGGTCCAGGTACGGCTTGGACGGCACCGCCGAAAACAGGTACATCAAGGCGTTATACGGGGCGAACAGCGCCGAATGGTTGACGAACTGGCGCAACATCGGCAAACGCGCCTTACCGCGCAGGTGCACGTACAGCGTGCTGCCGATAAACAACAGCAGCACCGACAGTTTGGCGGTCAGAGAAAAGGTCATGCGGCAACTCCTGGAAATAAGCGTCTGGCCGACAGCACCCCGTTGGAGGGATGCCAGACGTAACAGCCGGCCATGATAAACAGTTGCGCCATTATGCAGAAGGCCCGCACCGACCAGCTGACCTGCATCAAGCCTGGTTTTCCTGCTCAGTGAACAGATCGCTGAACAGCATGCTCGACAGGTAACGCTCACCGGAATCCGGCAGCACCACCACGATAGTCTTGCCCTGCATCTCCGGTTTCTGTGCCAGGCGCACCGCCACCGCCATCGCGGCGCCGCAGGAAATCCCGCACAAGATCCCCTCTTCCTGCATCAAACGCAGGGCCATGGCCTTGGATTCCTCGTCGCTCACCAGTTCCACGCGGTCGACCATCGACAGGTCGAGGTTCTTCGGCACGAACCCGGCGCCGATCCCCTGGATCTTGTGCGGGCTGGGCTTGACCTCTTCACCGGCCAGGGTCTGGGTGATCACCGGCGAACCGATCGGCTCGACCGCCACCGACAGAATCGGCTTGCCTTGGATATTTTTGATATAGCGCGACACGCCGGTGATGGTGCCACCAGTGCCCACGCCCGCCACCAGCACATCCACGGCGCCATCGGTGTCGTTCCAGATTTCCGGACCGGTGGTTTTTTCGTGGATGGCCGGGTTGGCCGGGTTTTCGAACTGGGCCGGCATAAAGTACTGGGCCGGGTCGCTGGCGACGATCTCGCCGGCCTTCTCGATCGCGCCTTTCATGCCTTTGGCCGGCTCGGTCAGTACCAGCTCGGCGCCGAGGGCCTTGAGCACCTTGCGCCGTTCCAGGCTCATGGAGGCCGGCATGGTCAGCAGCAGCTTGTAGCCACGGGCGGCGGCGACGAACGCCAGGCCGATGCCGGTGTTGCCGGAGGTGGGTTCGACGATGGTCATGCCCGGCTTGAGTTTGCCGCTGCTTTCGGCGTCCCAGATCATGTTTGCACCGATGCGGCACTTCACCGAGTAACCGGGGTTGCGCCCTTCGATCTTGGCCAGAATGGTCACGCCGCGCGGAGCGATGCGGTTGATCTGAACCAGGGGCGTATTACCGATGGAGTGCGCGTTATCTGCAAAAATGCGGCTCATGGCGGGTCCTATTGGGCGATGTGCGAAAGGCTTCAAGGTTATGCCGGGTCGTACTAGGCGTCCAGTCGGAGGAACGTTGAGGCCAGCGCGACAGTCCATCTGCTTACGAGCAAGGAGAACTGCCCCATGAAACGTCGCTACAGTTGGCCGCTATGGACCGTCGCCGGGTTGGTGGTGGTGCTGATCGCCCTGAACATCGCCCTGCCCTACCTGGTGCGCAATTACCTGAATGACAAGCTGGCCAATATGGGCGACTACCGCGGCGAAATCGCCGACGTGGACCTGGCCCTGTGGCGCGGCGCCTACCGCATCAACGGCTTGCAGATCGTCAAGGTGGACGGCAAGGTGCCGGTGCCGTTCGTCAAGGCGCCACTGATCGAGTTCGCGGTGAGCTGGCATTCGCTGTGGTACGACCATGCGGTCGTCGCCGAAGGCCACTTTGTGCGGCCGGAAATCAATTTTGTCGACGGCGGCGCCAACAAGCAGGCGTCCCAGACCGGTAAGGGCACCGACTGGCGCGAGCAACTGGGCAAGTTGCTGCCGATCACCCTCAACGAGGTGCGCATCGAAGACGGCAAGATCGCGTTCCATAACTTCAATTCCAAACCGGCGGTGAACATCAACGCCACCGGGGTCAATGCCAGCTTCTATAACCTGACCAATGTGGTCGATACCGAAGGCAGGCGCGATGCGCGCTTCGACGGTAAAGCACTGCTGCTGGGCCAGGCCCCGCTAGAAGCCAGTGCCACCTTCGACCCCTTGAGCAATTTCGAAGACTTTGAATTCCGCTTCCGCGCCCGCGACTTGCAGCTCAAGCGCATGAACGACTTTGCCTCGGCCTACGGCAAGTTCGATTTCAAGGCCGGCACTGGCGATCTGGTCATTGAGGCCCAGGCTGAAAAGGGCCAACTGACCGGCTACATCAAGCCGTTGCTGCGGGATGTGGAAGTGTTCGACTGGCAGCAGGACGTGGAAAACAAAGACAAGAACATCTTCCGCTCGATCTGGGAGGCCGTGGTGGGCGCCAGCGAGACCGTGCTGAAGAACCAGCGCAAAAACCAGTTCGCCACCCGCGTGGAACTGAGCGGCAGCGTGCATCAGCAAGATGTCAGCGCGTTCTGGGCCGTGGTGGCGATTTTGCGCAACGGTTTTATCCAGGCGTTCAACGCGCGCTATGAACAACCCAAGCCGAGCGCCGACTGAGCGCGCAGAGTGACCGGTCATTCAGAGACTGAATAACCCGTCTGCGTTCACAGTCGCCGGGGCCGCGCGGTATAGTCCGGGCATTGATGAATTCGAGGAAACACCGATGAAGTTCGAAGGCACCCAGGCCTACGTTGCCACCGATGACCTGAAACTGGCCGTCAACGCTGCCATCACCCTGGAGCGTCCGCTGCTGGTCAAGGGCGAGCCGGGCACCGGCAAGACCATGCTCGCCGAGCAACTGGCCGAATCCTTCGGCGCCAAGCTGATTACCTGGCACATCAAGTCCACCACCAAGGCCCACCAAGGCTTGTACGAGTACGACGCGGTCAGCCGCCTGCGCGACTCGCAGTTGGGCGTGGACAAGGTGCACGACGTGCGCAACTACCTGAAGAAAGGCAAGCTCTGGGAGGCGTTCGAGTCCGAGGAGCGGGTGATTCTGCTGATCGACGAAATCGACAAGGCCGACATTGAGTTCCCCAACGACCTGCTGCAAGAACTCGACAAGATGGAGTTCTACGTCTACGAAATCGACGAGACCATCAAGGCCAAAAAACGCCCGATCATCATCATTACTTCCAACAACGAAAAAGAACTGCCGGACGCGTTCCTGCGCCGCTGCTTCTTCCACTACATCGCCTTTCCGGATCGCACCACCCTGCAAAAGATCGTCGATGTGCACTACCCCGACATCAAGAAAGACCTGGTCAGCGAAGCGCTGGACGTGTTCTTCGACGTGCGCAAAGTCCCCGGCCTGAAGAAAAAACCCTCCACTTCCGAACTGGTGGACTGGCTCAAGCTGCTGATGGCCGACAACATCGGCGAGGCGGTGCTGCGCGAGCGTGATCCGACCAAGGCGATTCCGCCATTGGCCGGCGCCCTGGTGAAGAACGAGCAGGACGTGCAGTTGCTGGAGCGTCTGGCGTTCATGAGCCGTCGCGGTAATCGCTGATGTTGCTCAACCTGTTCAATGAAATGCGCGCAGCCAAGGTGCCGGTGTCGGTACGTGAACTGCTCGACCTGATCAACGCGCTCAAACAACGCGTGACCTTCGCCGACATGGACGAGTTTTACTACTTGGCCCGGGCGATCCTGGTTAAGGACGAGCGGCATTTCGACAAGTTCGACCGGGCCTTCGGCGCGTATTTCAACGGCCTGGAAAAACTCGATGATCACCTACAGGCGCTGATCCCCGAAGACTGGCTGCGCAAGGAATTCGAGCGTTCGCTCAGCGATGAAGAGCGTGCGCAGATCCAGTCCCTGGGCGGCCTCGACAAGCTGATCGAGGAATTCAAGAAGCGCCTGGAAGAACAGAAAGAACGCCACGCGGGCGGCAACAAGTGGATCGGCACCGGCGGCACCAGCCCGTTCGGTTCCGGCGGTTATAACCCGGAAGGCATTCGCGTCGGCGACGCCGGCAAGCGCCAGGGCAAGGCCGTCAAAGTCTGGGACCAGCGCGAATACAAAAACCTCGACGACCAGGTGGAACTGGGCACGCGCAACATCAAAGTGGCCCTGCGCCGCCTGCGCAAATTCGCGCGCCAAGGGGCGGCGGAAGAGTTGGATATCGACGGCACCATCGACCACACCGCCCGCGATGCCGGCTTGCTGAACATTCAGATGCGCCCGGAACGGCGCAACACCATCAAGCTGCTATTGCTGTTCGATATCGGCGGCTCGATGGATGCCCATGTGAAGATCTGCGAAGAACTGTTCTCCGCGTGCAAGACCGAGTTCAAGCACCTGGAGTACTTTTACTTCCATAACTTCGTGTACGAGTCGGTGTGGAAAAACAACCAGCGCCGCACCTCGGAGCGCACCTCCACCCAGGACTTACTGCACAAGTACGGTGCCGACTACAAAGTGATTTTTATCGGCGACGCTTCGATGGCGCCGTACGAAATCACCCAGGCCGGCGGCAGCGTCGAGCACTGGAACGAAGAGCCCGGGTATGTATGGATGCAGCGCTTCATGGCCAAGTACAAGAAGCTGATCTGGATAAACCCATACCCCAAGGACACTTGGGGGTTTACGGCCTCCACCGGGATTGTGCGGGAGTTAGTGGAAGACCAGATGTACCCCCTGACGCTGCGCGGGCTGGAAGAAGGCATGCGCTACCTGTCTAAATAACACCAGATCCAATGTGAAGGCTTGCCCCCTGGAGCAATCTGCCTGCCCATCTGTCACTGACGCGCCGTCATCGGGGGCAAGCCCCCTCCCACAGTTTGGAAGCGGCGCAAGGGCTTTTTCCAAGTAATACCGACATCCAATGTGGGTGGGGCTTGCCCCCTTTAGCAGTCTGCCTGCCCCTCTGTCACTGATGCGCCGTCATCGGGGGCAAGCCCCCTCCCACAGTTTGGAAGCGGCGCAATTGCTTTCTCCAAGTAATACCGACATCCAATGTGGGTGGGGCTTGCCCCCTTTAGCAGTCTGCCAGCCTATCTGTCACTGACGCGCCGTCATCGGGGGCAAGCCCCCTCCCACAGTTTGGAAGCGGCGCAAATGCTTTCTCCAAGTAATACCGACATCCAATGTGGGTGGGGCTTGCCCCCTTCCTTTAGCAGTCTGCCTGCCCATCTGTCACTGACACGCCGTCATCGGGGGCAAACCCCCTCCCACAGTTTGGAAGCGGCGCAAATGCTTTCTCCAAGTAATACCGACATCCAATGTGGGTGGGGCTTGCCCCCTTTAGCAGTCTGCCTGCCCCTCTGTCACTGACGCGCCGTCATCGGGGGCAAGCCCCCTTGTATGTTTAGACTTGAAGGGGTGGGTGGGACTAAAAGCCCGATTCTGACTCTAACCAGTACAGACCGTGGGAGACTTCGTCCCACCCCTTCTACCCAAAAGCGCCAA
>Ga0302347_1001943_pt1 | contig 22624 bp, 19 predicted proteins | sample PhyWR1_FD_202178 | JGI IMG/M metagenome (GOLD analysis project Ga0302347, IMG submission 202178) | Leaf surface microbial communities from wheat plants in UC Gill Tract Community Farm, Albany, California, United States - DLSL W.R1 (v2)... | ecosystem: Host-associated > Plants > Phyllosphere >...
TTCTTCATACCATTTAAGGTACACTTCTTTAGAAAATTCTTTCATTGTAATTTCGAAATATGTAGCAAAAATAAGAAAAAAAATCTTTCTTTATTGTATGCATATTATCATATTTTTTATTGAATAGGAATCATTACTTAAAATTAATGCTGAAAATTACGCAATCGATTGCGCAAATATTGATTTTATTACAATTTTAGAAGTTTTTGGAAATTAAAATTATTTGTATATTGAAATCGAAATTTTTATCAATGGAAATCAAAAACCCAATTATTCTATCTATCTCGAAAGTGATTTCGAATTTTTTCAATCCGTTGGTTTCTCTTGTGATCTATTTTTTCTATTACAGCTACCAAAATTATTCTTGGGAAGAAGCATCGAAGAAATTTTTGCCGATTCTTTTGTTATTAATAATTCCTGTTGCACTTTGGATTTACAAGAATGTGAAAAACGGAAATTACACCAATATGGATGTCTCGAACAGGAAACAACGCCACTCGCTCTATATCTTCATTATTATAGCAACCTTTGTTTTCTTAGGAGTAGACTTCTATCTCCATAAAGAAATGGATTGGACGGTTTTTATGCTCTGTATTTTATTAATATTAATGCAAGTCAGTAATTTTTTCATCAAAAGTTCCATGCACACGAGTCTAAACATCTATGTTTCAGCATTATTTTTTGCGATAGAACCTGTGATTGGTTTTTGTTGGTTTTTATTATCAATAATAATCGGAGTTACGAGAGTTATTTTGAAAAGACATACTCCCAAAGAAGTTTTATCTGGTGCTGGTATCGCTATTTTTGTATCTTTAATTTATCTTGTGATGGTAAAAGCCATTATTTTCTAAACTATTTTTTATGATTTTACAATCTTTAACACCTTCCGAGGAAGAAATAATGCAGCTGGTCTGGAACAAAGGAAAAATCTATTTCCGCGAACTGATGGAGATATTTCCCGAGCCTAAACCTCATCAAAATACAGTTTCAACATTCCTGAAGATCCTGGTAGAGAAACATTATCTGACCACAGAAAAGCAAGGCAGAATCTATCTATATTCCCCGTCCATTAGTTTTGACGATTATAAAAAACATGTCCTAAAACGTTTTTTGGAAAATTATTTTGACAACTCTGGAACTGAATTGCTGAAAGTTTTAATTGATGAAAAGTATATAAATACCGAAGCTATCAATGATCTTTTAAGCAAAGAAGCGAGCAACTCTTCATCAAAAAAAACCGGTAAAAATCACATCAAAGATTTTATAAAAGAAATAACTGGTGATAAAAAATCTAAGAAGAAAGAAAAAGACAGGAAGAAAAAGAAGAAACATAAGTAAAATAACACTTCATTACTAAACAAAAAAAGCGATCAAAAATTTTGATCGCTTCTATTTTTCTCAGAGTAAGATATTACCAACGTCCTCCACCGCCTCCACGGTTTCCTCCTCTATCTCCACCTCCGTAACCACCACCGCCTCCACGGTTGTTATCGAAAGATCTTCTTGGTTTTTCTTCTCTTGGTCTAGCTTCAGTTACGTTTAGGATTTTTCCGCTAAATTCTTTTTGGTTTAAAGCATCTACAGCTTGTTTTCCTTCTTCGTCTCCCATTTCTACGAAACCAAATCCTTTTGATCTCCCAGAATCTCTGTCAGTAATGATCTTTGCAGAAGAAACTTCTCCAAATTCTTCGAATAATTCTTGCAACTGATAGTCCTTAGTTGCGTAATTGATGTTTGAAACAAAAATGTTCATTTTAAAAAAATTAAGTTATAAAAAAATGTTGTTTTAAAATTATAGATAAGGAAAAACAACAAAAATGAAGATTATTGATTTCAATTATAATTTGGTGCAAGTTACGATTATTTTCGAATAATCAACAACTTATACATTATTTTTAAAATTAATATTCTTTGCCCCTCAATCTACCTCTGTTCCACGACTGGCTTTCAATATTTTGAACCAATCTATTGTTTCCAAATCAATCAAAAATGATTCTTTCAGTTTTCTAACAGTATCTACTTTAGAAGTACCAATTACAGGTAATATCTTGGAAGGATGTTTCAGAATAAAAGCTAATAGAATCTGATTTTCCTCCGCATTATATTTCAAACAAAGATTTTTGATTATTATTTTCAATCTGATATTTTGTTCGGATGTTTCAGAAAAATAATTTCCCAAAACAGACCAAGCCATCGGTCTTAAATTTTTCAACATCAATTGATCTAGAGTTCCATCATCAAAAGAAGAAATCTGACTCACGGATACTTCTATTTGGTTGGTAATCAAAGGGAAATATTTGTCTATTAATTCAAATTGAGAAACAGAAAAGTTACTGACGCCAAAATGTTTTACTTTTCCGTTATCTTTAAGTGTCTGAAAAGTATTGGCGATTTCTTCAGGATTCATCAAAGGTGAAGGGCGATGCAATAACAGAACATCCAGATAATCTGTGTTTAGGTTACCCAGACTTTCATTAACACATTTCAGAATATAATTAGAATCGTAATTGTAATATTTGAGAGACGAAGGTTTTTTCTCAGAATCCATCACGATTCCACATTTGGAAATAAACTGTACCTTTTCTCTATCGAGATTCATTTCTTTCCACGCATTCCCAAAAAGTTCTTCTGTGGTATGACCGCCATAAATATCGGCATGGTCAAACGTCGTGATATCTTCTTCCAGGCAGATTTCTATCAATTCTTGCACCTGTTTTGGAGAATGATCAGCACCCCAAACGCCCCAACGCATCGTTCCTGCAATTAAATTTGAAAACATAATTGAATTTTTCACAAATATATTATGTTAAACACAAAATACATTAATAAATTTGATATTCGAAAAATTGATGTTTCTGCAATTGCAATGTTTGCGATTGAATAAGACCATTAATAAAATTAAATATTACTTATGAAAAAAATGACTTTACTATTTATGTCGATCTGTGCATTCGCCAATGCCCAATTCACATCGCCAGGTAACGGTACTAGCTACACTTTATCAAGTTTATCCGCAGCAGCGCCAACCGTTCTGGTAAACAACGGAACCAATTATACGCTGACAGCTGACCTTACTATTTCTGCTACAGATAAGTTGACCATTACAGAAGACACAACTCTGAAAGTCAACTCTGGCGTTACCATTTTTGTTTATGGCGAGTACAAAACTACGGCTGGGAATTTTACAATTACCGCCATAGAACCTGCTACTCCATTTAAAGGAATCCGTTTTGAAGATGGATCGGTCGCAGAAATGAGAAATACCAGAATAGAATATGGCGGCGGCGTAAGGGTTTTGTCTGCAAATTTCCTGATGGACAATTGCATCCTTTACAAAAATAATGGCGGTGTTTCTACAAGTGGTGCACTAAGTTTCTCCAAAGGAAGCCCGATTGTCAGCAATTCTCAATTCTTAGAGAACTCAAAAGCTGCCATAGGATCGGCTGCCAATTCAACTGTTTCCGGGACATTCAGTAATAATTATATTTTTGGGAATGTTACAGAGAACATCAATACACCTCAGATCAATATGGGACCTGGCGGGACAGACTCTTTAAAAATCATTAACAATACGATCATCGGAAACCGTGCTATGATCATGGCGGGCGGAATCTCTGCATCGGCTTTGGCTGGTGGCATGAACAGATTCCGAATAGAAGGCAATACAATCAAGGATAACCGTTATGGAATTACTTCTTACGCCTCCACTTCAACAGGAATCATCAGAAATAATATCATCGAGAACAACAATACTCAAAATAATCCTGACCTAGGAGGAAGCGGAATTTCTATCTATGGTGCAAAAGATGTTGTGATCACAGGAAACCAGATCAGAGGCAATCTTTGGGGAATCACCCTTCTCAGCAATGGAACGGCCATCATAGGAACCGAAGAAAAACACGGTAACAACATTTTCAAAAACAATGGAAATGGCGGAACCACCACGGCGTTATTCAATAACACCGCTCTTCCTGTCTCTGCGCTTTACAATTGCTGGAGAGAAGACGAACTATCATCAGATACAATGGTAGAAGCCGTTATCGGAAGTCTGACCGCTGGCACGGTTTCTTACAAACCTTATAACTGTGCGTTGCCTTTATCGGTTTCTGATGTTTCCAAATCCAAGTTAAATATCTATCCAAATCCAAGCAAAAATCATTTCTTTTTGGAAACTGAAAATGCAGGAAATATCGTGATCCAAGACTTGAGCGGAAAAGTGGTTTTCTCTTCCATCGTCACAAAAGGCAGAAACGAGATCAATACCAATTTACAATCAGGCGTCTATATCGTCACTCAACAATCTGAAGGTAAAAAATCAAACACCAAATTGATTATTAAATAATTTTTGGCTTTGGCAAATTGCTTTTAGCTTTTTCAAACTTTTAAAGCATCACAAATCGTGGTGCTTTTTTTTGATCAAATTTTCCAGTAAATTCGTGAGATGAAAATCGCTGTCAAAAATATGGTTTGTAACCGCTGCATTGCTGCGGTGGAATCGATATTTGAAGATTTAGGAATTAATATTGATCAAATTTCGCTTGGAGAAATTGAAACCGGGAATGAGATTTCTGACAAACAACTCGAAACTTTGAACCTTAAACTAAAATCAACAGGATTTGAAATTCTGGAAGATTCATCTAAAAAACAAATCGAGAAAATCAAAACCTTGATGATTCAGAAGATTTCGGAAGAAGATTTGGGTGATAATTTTATTTTGTCAGAATTTCTGAGTTCAGAATTACACAGAGATTACAGTTCTATTTCCAAGCTTTTTTCTCAGAATGAAAATGTGACTTTGGAGCAATATTTTATTCTCCAAAAGATTGAAAAAGTCAAAGAGTTGTTGCTTTATAAGGAATTTAATCTGACAGAGATTTCCCAGAAATTGGGTTACAAAAGTGTTCAGCATCTTTCCAATCAGTTCAAGAAAATCACAGGCTTCTCTCCTACTCAGTTTTTGAATTCTAAGGAGAAAAAAAGGATTGCGTTGGATAAGGTTTAATCACCTCCAAATGATGATAATGAAAGAAGAATTAGAAAGTATAATTAATCAGGTTTATAATAAGTCGAAAAGGAACAATTTCACCTTTCTGACAGGTGCCGGAATTTCCTCAGAAAGCGGAATTCCAACTTATCGTGGAATTGATGGAATTTGGGTAAAAGGAACCGAATTTCACAAGCCTGAAGAATTCGGAACTTTCAAATATTTTAGTCAACACCAAGAAGAGGTTTGGCAGTATTCTCTTTTCAGAAAAAAAATGTTTGAAAATGCAGAACCAAATGAAAGTCATAAATTACTTGTAGAAATTGAAAATAATTTGCAAAATAGATTTCAATTGATAACCCAGAACATTGATAATCTTCATAGAAAGGCAGGAACTAAAAACATCTACGAAATTCACGGAAATAATAGGGAAATAAAATGTTCAAATGATTGTAAGCCAATAAAAGGATTATCAAGTAAAATCTTAGGAAAAAATATTGATGAAGATTTATCGCTTGAAGAAATTGAACTTTTGAAATGTGAAGAATGTGGAAGTTGGATGAGACCCAATATTCTATGGTTTGATGAATATTATGATGAAAAAACAAATAAAAAGTTTAGCTCTTTAAAAGTTGCCAAGAATTCAGGCATTCTTTTTATCATCGGGACTTCTGGTGCAACCAATCTTCCTCTTTCAATTGCAGAAACTACCCTAAAATATGGAGGATATATCATAGACATCAATACAGAAGATAATAATTTCACAGACTTAATAAAGAATAAAAAGAACAAACTAATTGTAAGAGAAACATCAACCAATGCTTTGAATACAATAAATGAAATTATAAAAAATTTTGTATAGAATTTTCGTAATAAAATAGTGATCAATTGCCATCCAAAGTCAAACTCCTCTGCGAACAAAAAAACCTCACCCAAACAGAATTGGCTGAGAAATCCGGATTGTCTTTGCGCACGATTCAGAGAATTGAATTGTATTGATAATAAAATTGGAATTAATTAAAAATGATTTGAAATTGTTTTAAAATTCTTATTCAATGCTTATTTTTGGATATTATAAAACAAATAATCATTCAAAAATTAAATGGAAGAGAAATTCAAATCATTTGAAAAATCAATAAAAAAGAAACACAGCTTCAGTTTTACGCCAAAATACAAAGAAGAATTCAGAACTCAAGTCAGCGAAAAAGCTTTTATACCAATAGCTAAAGAAGTTTTTGAAAAACTTGATTGGGAAATTGGTTACATGGATGAAAATACTATTCAAGCCAAACGAAAGCAAATTTCATTAGGATTTTCGCAATTTACAGAAGCCATAAGTATCCACTTTGATTATGGAAAAGTCACAGTTAAAAGTGAATCACTAGGAAGCGAAATGTGGGATAATGGGAGAAATTCCAAAAGAGTAAAATTATTTATCTATGCTTTCAAAGAGACTGAAAAAAGTTACGATAGAAATGCACTCAAAGAACTCGAGAAAGAAGTAGAAAAACAACAAAATTGGGACGACTATCAAATTCCCGAAAATTTACCCCAAGAAAAAAAGTCTAAACTCCCTAAATTTTCAATTGTAATAATTGGCTCCGCAATAATATCAATAATATTAGGGTATTTACTCGCAAAAGTTTCGGTAAACGGAAAATACATTATTGGACTTTTCGAAGTTTTAATTGCAATAGCGATAACTTTTTCCTATAAATATCTAATCAAACTTTCAAATTTTGTTGATTTTAATAAATTGCTTTATGTTTTAGCTGGGACAATTTTATCAACATATATATTAAATCAGTATATTCAATATGAACTGATTTTAAGAGAAAATAATTATGAAAGAATTGGCTTCTTTAATTTTATTATTATAAGACTTCAAGCCGGACTAAAAATTAAAAACTTAGACACTGGCTGGATTGGATTAATCATAAGTTGGATAATTCAAATTGGTTTGACTTACATTATTTCTTATTTGAGGTTAGCATCGATTGTTACTAGATATAAGATTGAAAGAGTTCCAACAGAAGTTGTAGATTTTGCTTTTTATAATGCTGTTAAAGAAAAAACAGAGCAAGAAATAAGAAATGAATTATCTGCAAAAGGATGGAAAAACAAACAGAATCAAGACGAAGTTTTCGAAGCAATTGGAGCAATACAAGATGCAAATGAATTGAATAAAATAAGTTAAAAAAGTCGAAGATGAATTAGGTGATATTCCACCAAAAGTTATCTACTTTTGCAATTGATTCCAAACGAAACAATATTGAACAATCTTAGACATTATCTCGCCGCTATTTTAGCATTTTCACTTTGGGGAACTTTCAGTCTGGTACTGAAACCACTGCATTCTTACGCTTCTTCTGACATTCTTTTTTACAGGGTTTTCAGTTGTGCATTGATCATGTCATTGGTCTCGATCCTCTTCAAAAGAGAAAAACTGAAACAGAATCTGGATTATTTCAAATCGATTTCTCAAAAAGAAAAGAGAAAAACGATTATCATTAATGTCGGAAGCAGCATTTTACTGACGGCAAATTGGTTCTCGTTTATCTATGTGATGAATCATGTGAGCGTCCGGGCAACATCGGTAGCATATCTTGTTTGTCCAATTATCACCACGATTCTGGCGTATTTTATATTGAAAGACAAACTGAGCAGACTCCAGTGGCTATCCGTCTTTCTGAGTTTGGTCGGTTGTATTTTGTTGTCTTACACCAATATTCTGGATATGTTTTACAGCAGTTTGATTGGTTCCACTTATGCCGCATATTTAGTTTGCCAAAGCCAGAATAAACAATTCGATAAGTTTCTGATCCTGAATTTCCACATCGTTATCTCGGCTTTGATTTTGTTGCCGTTTTTTCCGGCATATTCCGGACCGGTTCCCACAGAATTCAAGTTCTATTTCTTTATAGAGATCATTGCCGTGATGTACACGATTGTTCCATTATTACTGAATTTGTTTGCGTTATCCGGCATCGCATCTTCCAAAGTCGGGATGATATTGAACATCAACCCCATCATCGCATTCATCTTAGCCAGCACGGTTTACGGAGAACCATTGAACCCGATTCAGATCTGTGCTTACTCATTGATATTTGTTGCGGTGATTGTTTTCAATGGGAAAGAGATTTTTGGAATGAAAGCAGCAAAAGCCTGAATTGTTTATGATTTTTTTAACCAACATGCGTCAGAGTAGATTGTATTAATCTTTTATCTTTACAGTAATAACTAATCAATCTTAACTCTACCAATGAAAAGCATCCAAATTTTAATTTTATTATTACTATCCCACTTTGTTCCAGGACAAAACAAACAATTTCTCTACGAATACAAATTCATCCCGGACTCTACCAACAAAGGAAATATCCGAACCGAAATAATGGTTTTGAATGTCCAAAAAGACCGTTCAGAATATTACAGTTCGGTGAGATATGCATCAGATTCCGCACAAATGGCAGACAGCAAGAAAGGGATCAACTCTATGCCATCTGATAAAGAAATGGTGAATGAATGGGTCACCAAATATCCAAACTCCAATCAGATTGTTCATACCACCTTCCTGATGTGGGACAAATACAAAGTGAAACAGGACATCCAACTGGACTGGAAGCTGACCAACGAATTTTCTAAAATCCTGAATTATGATGTTCAGAAAGCAACCACAGTATATGGAGGCAGAAAATGGACCGCGTGGTTCACAAAAGAGATCCCCATCCAAGATGGGCCTTACAAATTCAAAGGATTACCTGGTCTGATCTTGAAAATTGAGGACGCTAGCAAGAGTCATATTTTTGAATTAAAAGGAATCAGATCCAATCCAGAAGAATTTGTTTATCCTGACCTTGGCGATTACAGCATCGTTGAATTAAACTATAATCAGTTCATCAAGAAATTTAAAAATTATCGCCAAAATCCTACCGCAGATTTGGTTGATAGAATCCCTGATCAAAGAGATTCCAATGGAACCATGAGATCGTCTACAGAAGTTATCAGAGAGCTGAACCAAATGGCATTAGAAAGACTGGCAAAAGACAATAATCTGATCGAGCTAGATCTCCTTAAATAAACTAGTAGATAAAAACACCGATAAGAAAATCAAAAGCAACCTGTATCAGGTTGCTTTTTGGTTTTACTGAGGATTTTTTTCATCTTTATTTCCCGATGGTGGCAGGTTAGAGTTCTTCGCCGCCTTCACCAGCTCGTTCACATCGCCGTAGAAAAGTTGCCAGTCTGGGACGTCTTTCATAGCGGTGATCAGGTTCAGCAAGGATTTCAAAGATTTTTCCAGATCCCTGCGGATGCCCGAGGCACTTTTCTGGTTTCTAAGATCCGCATTGGCACCAGCCTGAACGGCAAAGATCTGTTCAAAAGCCGTTTGCTTATCCTTCATATCATCAAACGCCGTCATGATCTTCAGGTCTTTGAATTTGTTGGCATTTTCCGCTTTTTCCAGTTCCTCGATCAGCTTTTTCATCTGTGCGGTTTGGGAGGAGTAGCTCAATTTGTACAGTTCCAGACCAAACAATTTGAAAATCTGATACAAGTCTTCCGCAGATTGGTGGTTGGCAACAGAAGATAGTTTTCTGTAACCATTGAGAAAAGCTTTCAGATTGGAGAAAGACGTGTCTCTCTCTTTGTCAGCAGTGGCGACCTCATCGCCTTTTCCGCTGTAGATCTGTTTGGCATAGACGGCATCATAATCGGCATACTTGGTTTTGAGATCAGCAAGCAGCGGATGATTTGTGATGACGGCATAAGTCCCGGAGTCTGAAACATTGATGGTTCTTTGGGTAAGCGTAGCCAAATCTTTGGTACTCAATTTTGATAGTGTAATTTTCATACAATAAGTGTTTTTGTTGTTAATATTTTAATTTTTAAACGTTTTAAATGTATAAAAAATATTCTTTAGTTACAAAACTATTGTCGGGAAACAAAAGTAAAAGTCATTTGGTTTCCCGCAGACCGCAGGAGACCTCCGCCAAAGTTGTTTGGTTACAAAACCCTCGTTTGGAAACCAAAGTAAAAGTTGTTTGGTTACAAAACGAGGGTTTTGTGACTTCCGGCGGAGTTGTGTAGGTTGGAAAACGAGGGTTTTTGGGTTTTGGAAAGTTTATTAATTGCAGTAGAAATACGGAAGGATGGGAATTGGGATTGGTTTATTTTTGAGATTACGGAAAACCGTAAATGTTTTTTATAATTTATAAGTAATTTTATCAAAAATAAAACAAACTAATCTATATGGGAATCATTTTAATCTTGATTTTATCTTTTCTTGCAATCTACTTTTACAGTAAGTTGAACAAACTTAAAAATGAACTTAAAACAAAGGATGCAAAAATTAATGAATTAACAGCAAAAAACAGTCTTCTTGAAACTCAAATTCAGTCTGTTAATAGAGAAAAATCTAATCTTCAAACAACCAATCGCGGACTGAGTGATAAAATTGCAGAATTAAGCAAATATCAAAGCATTATTGATGTAAAAATCGAATGCGAATATCTTCTCAAAAAAGCTCAGAAAGATTATGAAAAACTCAGAGAAAGAGGCAATCAAGAACTATTAGAAGCGCAGGACAACGCAAGGGAGTCTAGAAAAAATGTCAAAGAATTAACAGAAAAGAAACAACGAGAAATCGAATTGTTATATGAGAATGCTGTAAGAGAATCGAAAAGAATCATCGAAAATGCAGAAAATAAAGCTGAAACAATTGGCGGAGATGCCTACCGGAGTCTCAGAGAAGCCAATGAAATTGCAGACAGAATTCAGGCAATGAAAAATGTGATCAAAGGATATGGAAATGAATATTTAGTACCGAATTACACACTTCTGGATCAGCTTGCGGAAGATTTCAGTCATAAAGAGGCAGGAGAAAATCTCAAAAAACTACGTCAGAATAATAAGATGATGATTGTCAACAGACAGGCTGGAATCTGTGATTATGTGGATAGAGAGCGACAATTAACTGCAGTCGATTTTGTAATTGATGCTTATAACGGAAAAGTTGATTCTATTCTAGCGACTGTAAGAAAAGATAACTATGGAATTTTAAAACAAAAAATTGAAGATGCTTTTCAATTAGTCAACTTTAATGGAAAAGCTTTCAGAAATGCAAGAATATCTGAAATTTATCATCAAGCAAGATTAGAAGAACTAAGATGGGCAGTTGTTGCACAGGAATTAAGAGCTATGGAACTTGAAGAGCAAAGAGAAATCCGTGAACAAATCCGTGAAGAAGAAAAAGCCCGTAGAGAGTTTGAAAAAGCGATGAAAGACGCTGAAAAAGAAGAACAGACTTTAAAAAGATTAATTGAAAAAGCAGAATCACAGGTTTCAAGAGCTAATGAAGAGCAGAAAGCACTTTTCCAGCAAAAACTGGAAGAACTTCAAGGAAAACTATTAGCAGCCGAAGAAAAAAATCAACGAGCAATTTCGATGGCTCAACAAACTAAAACCGGTAATGTTTATATTATTTCAAATGTTGGTTCGTTTGGTGAAGACGTTTATAAGATTGGAATGACGAGACGCTTGGAACCTTTGGATAGAGTTCGTGAATTAGGTGATGCAAGTGTTCCGTTTGAGTTTGATGTTCATGCGATGATTTATTGCGATGATGCACCGGCTTTGGAAAGACAACTTCATAAGAAGTTTCTCAAAAATCAACTTAATAAAATCAATCCTCGAAAAGAATTTTTCAGACTCGAACTTAATGATCTAAAAAATCATATTGAAAGAATTGGGATCAATTGTAAATGGACACTTCTTGCCGAAGCAAAGCAGTATAGAGAAACTTTGAAACTAGAGGAAGAAATGAAAACAAACAAAGCAATGGAAGCAGAATGGGAACGTTTCCAAGAGGTTGTGGATCCAGTTACATATGATGAAATAATTGAAGAAGTCTAATTCTTAATAATTTGTTTCCTCATCGCTGGCGCGAGTTTCCAGCGAGTGCCGATTTAGTAAAACTACAATCACAAAAAAACCTGCTTCATAGCAGGTTTTCCATTTATATAAAGCAAAAATTTTAATGTCCAGACTTAGCATCCGCATCTTGCTTCACGTGGCTAAGATACTTAGTACAATAAGCCCCAAAAACCAAAATCACAAGATAACAGAACACAGGAATTACAAAAGAATGTTGAACTCCAAAAGTATCTGCCAAATAGCCTTGGAAAATCGGAACAATGGCACCTCCTAAGATGGCCATTACGACCAAAGAAGAACCTTGGCTTGTGTATTTTCCTAAACCAGAAATCGCTAATGTATAGATATTAGAGAACATAATAGAGTTGAAAATCCCGATGCCTAAAACGCTGTACATTGCCAGTTCGCCGTGGTTCAGCATTGTTGAGATCAATAACAAAACGTTGATTCCTGCAAAGATAGACAATGTTCTTGCCGGAGCAGATTTCCCAATGAAGAACGCAATGAAATTCAAAGCAATAAATACAAGGAAGAAACTGATCTGCGCAAACGTCAAATCTACAATACCATAAATCACCAGGAAAACAGCAATCGCCGCTCCCAGCATATAGATGGCTTTTTTACTTTGACTAATCGAATGATTCAGAGAGATTGCTCCAAGAAAACGCCCAATCATCGCACCACCCCAATATAGAGACAGGTAGTTTTTACTTACAGATTCGGTAAGGTTCATTACTTGTGGCTGTTCCAGAAAACTGATGATAAAACTTCCAACCGCAACTTCCCCACCTACATAGCAGAACATCGCCAAAACCCCGAATTTCAAATGATTGTGCTTCAAAGCACCGAAACCTTTTACCACTTCTTCCCCAGCTACTTTGAAATCAGGTAATTTAACTCTCGAGATAATCAAAGCCACCAATAAAAGAATGCCTGCAAAAATCAAATAAGGAATTTTAGTTGCTGCTGCAGAGAAAGAGCCGTCTGCCTCAGAGAACAATTCGAAGATCAAATGTCCACCCAAAACCGGTGCAATGGTTGTTCCGAAAGCGTTGAAAGCCTGCGTCATATTCAGTCGGCTGGATGCAGAATCTTCCGGTCCCAAAAGAGAAACGTAAGCATTCGCCGTGATTTGTAATACTGTGAATCCCAATCCTAAGATAAATAAAGCGCCTAGAAACAAAGGATAAGACGACAAACTCGCCGCAGGAAAGAATAAAACACACCCGAATGCCGCCAGGAAAATCCCGAAAAGAATTCCTTTCTTATAACCGACTTTATCAATCGGGTCGCCTTGTGTGGTAGAAATTATAAAGTAAATTAAAGAGCCGATAAAATACGCTCCAAAGAAACAAAACTGAACCAGCATCGATTGGAAGAACGTCAGATTGAACAGCTGTTTCAGGTAAGGAATAAGAATGTCATTCATACACGTAATGAATCCCCACATAAAGAACAAAAGGGTAATCGTAATCAGCGGAACGGTGTAACTCCTTTTGGTTCCTACTTCATTATTTATCATATATTTTAATTTTAAAAGAGCCTAAAGATAGCCCCTTTTGTTGATTATATATTATTTTGAGACATTAAATTTGTCATCTGCTTATCATATTTTTTATCGCAAAGAAAAACAAAGGTTTTAATCTTTAGACAATATTTTCACATCAACCGTCACTTCTAATTTGTTATTAAAAGTTTTAGAATTCAGTTTTAAATTACCGTAAGCAAAGTCGGTGTAATTTCAAAGTGGATTTTCTCATTTCAAGTCTATATTTAATTTTCCTTTCTTATTTGAAGAGCTGCTTTCATAAAATTGCTAACCACATCAATTTTTATCCTAGACAATCCTGTTGTTTTTTTTGTTAAAATCCGACGTGCACATATGGCACTGATTTGAAATTTTAAAAAAAATAACAAGAAAATTCATTAATTTATAACAAAGCTTATAATAGTACATTCTTTATTTTAATAGAACAAGTATATTAACTAAATTGAATATAATCATCTGAATTCAAATTAATTAAATTCAAATTAAAAAATACATTATTATTGATTCTTAGAAACAATGAAAAACCATGTTAAAAATTATCCTAAAAGATGTTCAATATCTTAAAATTTGCTTTTGTTCAATATTTTTATTAATATTTTTGTAACATTGATATCAGAAACTCATATAATGGACTCTAAAGAATTAATTTTACAAAGATCAAATGAAGCAAAAGAGATATTTCTACCCAACCTTTCTGTCGATCCAGTTATCTTTGGTTTCGACCAAAATGAACTGAAAGTCTTACTATTGAAAATGAACTATCGCAAACAATGGATTTTGCCTGGAGGTTATGTGAAAAAAGATGAAGATCTGGATGATGCAGTTATTAGAATACTGAAAGAAAGAGCCGGCGTGAATGCTGTTTCTTACCTGGAGGAATTTAGTGTATTTGGAAGAAAGAACAGAAGTGAAGCCTATTTTGAAGATTTTGATGAAACTTTGTTCCATAAACAGAGATTCATTACGATCGGGTATTACGCTTTATATAATCCTTCAAAAATTGATTTGACTGCTGATGAATTTAGTGAGAGCTGTGAATGGGTCTACCTTAGCCAACTTCCTGATATAGAAATGGCAATGGACCATAAAGAGATTGTAGAAAAAGCCTTATTGACTTTGAGAGAAAAAATATCGATCAAACCTATTGGTCTCAATCTTTTGCCAGAAAAATTCACACTTTCTGAACTTCAGAAATTATATGAGGCCATCTTAGGAAAAGAACTAAATCGTGGTAATTTCTACAGAAAAATAAAAAATCTCGGAATCTTAAAAAAACTAGACGAACAGAGACGCGGAGGTGCCCATAAAGCACCAGACCTTTATTCTTTTGATGAAGATAATTATAACAAAGCTTTGGAAAATGGTTTGAATAACTGGTAGATCATAAAAAAATCTGATAGAGCTTCTATCAGATTTTTTTATGATCTGGTTATGGAATTCAAAAAATCGAAATCAATAATTCCAAAAACTCCATTGTGTTCCATTGAAGACCGCAAGTATCTTTACTGCCTCGCCCCCTGATAGCAAAACCATGGTTCCCGGTGCCGGATTGACAATATTTTGATAAGAATTTGCCATTGGCAGAACCATTGCTTTCGTAGCAGATTCCAAAACCAATATCCCGTCTGTTGTAGATGTTTCGCTACCTATAACCACCTTAGCATTTGTATTTTCTTTAGCTACAGGCTGTATGGTCAGATAGGAAGACACATTGGACGGTTGTACACTCAGATCTATCCAAGTAGAATTAGCTGCAAGATATTTTACTTTTGCGTCCGTGGGTACCGATGCATCCAATATGATGCTACCTGGTGTTGTAATATTTGTTTTGTTCGTAACATAAGGAAGAATCATTCCTCTGTTGCCAGCGTTGGGAAACTCCATCAGAACCGATGTCTTGTTAGCAGCCGTACCAATAGCATTACCAAAAATTACTTGTGCGGATGTATTACTTTGTATAAATATAAGAACCAGGACAATTAATATTTTCTTCATCTTATGGACAGGTTTTTTTGTTAAAACATTTCCAGCCAACTGTGGAGCTCACATATATTTTCAAACAATTTTCTGTGGTGTCGTATACCATCATCCCTTCTACAGGATTTGTGATATTCACAAGATTAGCTGTTGATACCCTTGTTGGTACAAAAGGTTTTGTGTTGGATTCCAAGGCAAGGTATCCTCCATTTCTTACCATCGGCCAGTTATCATTGGCAGCTTCTGAACCGGCTCTTCCTAAAGCGGTAATACCGGTTTTGGTAGGCAATGCAGTCCCAGTGGTCACCGCACTTTCCAGACAGTATAGCGACATAGAGTTGGTACTGTAAGCAGAAAAAGCCACGTCACTTTCTCCTGACAGAACCTGAACAAACCTAACAGCACTGGTATAGTTCGCAGATGTAATTCCAAAATCACTTAACTTAAAGGTCAGAATTCTAATATCTCTAGTGGTATTTGAAAAACTGCCTCCTGAATTATAACCATGAGGGCAAGTACCTGCATAATAAAAATTCCAAAGTGCTTTTCCTGAAGATGCTACTGAAGAAAAATTAACTTGTTTTTGAACACCAATCGTATTACCAGCCAAATCCGTGAATTTAAAAATATCAAAGCTTGCACTGGGATCTCCTACTTGTGTGACAATAATGTCTGGAATTTCATCATTGATACAATTCGGGTTGATATCTGCCAAGACATTTACATAGAATGCCAACTCTTGTTTTGGGATATTGAAAATAGCTGTACCCAAATTCAAACCATTCAATCCGTCTCTTAGATAATAACCTAAAGAATTATCACAACTAAGATTGGGCGCAATAGCTTGAGTTTGCTGAACACCATTTATATACCTTGGCATTCCTATAAGAAAATTGTCAGCTGTACTTAACACAGAAAAAGATGAGGGAAATGCTTTATAATTTTCATTCACAAAACTAATCCCATTGGAGGTCAATGCTGCGTTATTCACTCCCGTAGCATAATTTGTAGTTCCAATCCTGAAACCGATCAAATTATTATTATCACGAGAAGTGACGTATGTACTTTCATTTGTCTGTGAGGTCCAGTAACCATTATAGTCCCCAAAAATAGCAGCAGGTCTTACTTGGGCATTTGAAAAGACGGTCATAAAAAAAGCAATCAATAGATATGCTTTTGTAATTGAATTTTTCTTCATTTCGATCGTATTCAGATATGTTTTAGAATTTCATGAATTTGTTTTATAAAAAAGTTCAATTTCAAGATCATATAAATTTCTGAGATCTATATTAAAAATCCAGTCCAGGAACTTCTTAAAAATCGTGGTCTACAACTATTTCTATAAATAAAAAACTATCTATAATTAGTTCATACAAAATTCCGATATCATTCTAAGAAAAAATAATTTTTACCAGATAGTTAAGGAGTAGTCATGCACCTACCTAGCGGATAGTTTGTGAAATTAAAGAAAAAACACGACCATACATACCCCATACAAGTGCCTAAAATGGTCACTTGCAAGAGTCTTGAGATAAATATTGTAAAAAAAAATGAGGTTTTCCCTAACTCTGAAAATGAGAAAAAAAGGAACTATAATTTGCGAACTCACAGATAAAAAAAACGCAGAATATTCTGCGTTTTTTTTAACTTTTATCCCTGCAATTGAAATCTGTTTTCCAAATCCAATATTGTGTAAATAGATTTCAGATGGTACTTCACCGTGTTTTCAGAAATACAGAGCTCATTACCAATTTCTTTATTAGTTTTGCCTTGTCTGGCAAGTTCAAAAATTTGTAATTGCCTTTCAGTTAGTTCACGCTTCCTAATTTCCAGGTCACTTCCTTCGATTTCGTTTTTTTGTAAAATCGCATGAAGCTCTTTTCTTATTTTAAGATTTTCCCTTTCAAATTCTATCCGCTTTCTTCTGTTAATCCTGGATTGCTTATAATAATAAAAAGTCAATACGCCTAACAGCAAGAATATGATAGAAAATATAACTTTGAAACGTTCTTCGTACTCTTGTTTTACGTAAAGCTGATTGTCCTTTAACCTTTGTTCAAGATTTTTTAGTTTTTCACTCTCATTGAGGGTTTTATAGGTGGCAATAGATGTTTTTTCTGATAAATCAACATAAAATCTTGCCGTTTCCTGATCAGACTTTTCCCGGTAATATTGGGCCATACTTTCATAAAGACCTTTTTCATAGACCTTTACTTTATATTTGTTCGCATAATAAAGTCCTTTTTCATAAGAATCCAAAACCATTGCTTCATTACCCATTTCTTTATACAAATCAATTTTCTTACGATAAACGTTTGCCAAGTGCTTGGGATTGTTCTTTTGGAAAATATGTATCGCATCGTTCAGATGAATCTCTGCTTGGGGAAAATTTTTGTCGAATATATCTATTATCCCAAGTGTGGAAAAGTAAAACCCCTGCGTATCTGCGTCTAATAATTTTAAATTGATTCTATGCTGCTTGTCAGCTAATATTTTTTTTACCTGAGCAAATTCCTGAACCTCAACTTTTATCAATATATCCTCTACGGCAATTCTAGTTTCAACTTCTTCCTTTCTATCACTTTGCTTACCTTCATTTTCTGCCGCCTTCAGGAATTCTAAAGCAGTTGTAAAATCTGAAACTCTTTTATAGGTAAAATATTTTTGCAGATAAGCATTATAGCGATCATAATGCGATGCTCTAGAATCATTCAGGACATATTGGAGACGTAAAATACTTTTTTCATACAAATGTCTGTCATTCAATGATGAGATCTCATCATCTAATTTTTTCGCATCTATGATCTGACCAAAGAGGCCATTAAAAAAAGGAGAAAATATAAAAAAAACTAAAATCCATTTTTTCATTGTAATGATTTTATAAAAATCCACATTATGAAAATTGCAATTCTCTAGAGAGAACTCTTCATCAGCATCTGTTCGTTGTTTTTTGCGAAATTATGGATTTAGCCGCAAAGAATCAAACTAAATATCCATTTTTGTGATTTATCATAATAGAAACTTTCGTTTCATATTTCTTATTAATTTCTATTTTTCAAAAGTATCCATCCAGTAACTGTTCTGTCAGGTAATACCATAACATACCAGTAACTTGCAGTGGGCAGACTCCTTCCATTAATTTTTCCTGTCCAGATAAAACTCTCTGTACTTTCTTGCTCATAGACCAAGATACCATTTCTATCATATATCTTGAGATTGGAGGGTAAATTTTTAAAAACCTCCAGATTTTTGAATGACCACCTGTCATTGAAATTATCGCCATTTGGGGTAATCACATTCATTACCTTTACAGACAAACCATCTTTATTATCGCCCAAACATTCAGAATCCTCATACCTTATATAGAAAGTAACACGACCTGGAGGCAAATTTTCAAAAATATTGGAGTCTTGCCAATTCTTGCCATCAATAGAATAAACAATTTTTCTGCTTCCGGTTGCAATGACCTGATAGGAGGTAAAGGACAGACCAATCAACTGTGTGATAACAGGAAGCTCATAAGGTTTGACATCAAAATAATCTGTGTGGGTACAATCATTATTTCCACGAATCGTAAGAGAATATTTGCCTTCTAGTTTAATATTATCTATGTATTTTTCTTTTGAAATAATTTCTCCAGCTGGATTTCTCCATATATATTCTTTCGGATCAAGAAAAGATAGATCCGGCTCTATATTTATTGCAGCACCTGGGCAAAAATAATAGACTCCTAAATCAAATATCGGTGCCTTTTTCAAAGTAATATTTATTTTCACTAATGCCGGACAAAATCCAGACCCAATATCCTCAACCTTTACAAAAATGACAGGTGAATACAAACCGTTATCATACTCATAAGCTGCAGGCGTCGTAATCTCATTCGTATCTCTATTCAGGTCATCTAATGTTGGGTAGTAGGAATAGACAGCTGCTTGCTTATATATTTTCTCTTCAAATTGAGAAATATCGATTGTTTCTTTTCCATCATTGGCATTGTCACATTGTATTAGAGTGTAATCATTGTTACTGACAGAAAGCGAGGCACCTAATATAAAATCCACTGTTGACGGCAAAGTGAAACATCCTGCAATATTCTCTACCAGAACATATATTCTTTTTGGGAAAGGTTTAGAGGAAAACCGTTCAGGATCCTGAATGGGTTTATTTGCCGCAACATCGGCCAACGTAAGATAAAACCTGAAATTGTTTTCCGGATCTGTCTCGCTTACCATATTTTCTGTAAATTCTGGCAACAATAGGTTAACTTCCGGATTTCCGTCTATATTACTATCGCAAACCTTAATAGTAGATGGAATTGCTTTTGGCGGAAAATAGGTTTTAAGAACAATGGGCGCAACAGAAAAACAAGACGACTTCTTTGACTGGAATCTGGCCCAAAATGTCGCAGTATTATAATAGGTGGTTTGAAATTCACTAATTTTCCCAATACCTTTATTGGCGTCTTCCTGAGTTGCATGGTAAGTAATCTCCATATCAATAAGTGCATCTGCGTTCTGCGCTACTGGAAACATTTTTTCTACTGCATCATTCAGATCATATGTTTCGCCATAATCATAACCTGTATCACATTTTGAAACAATACCAGATTGAAGCCTGACTGACTGTAAAAAATTAAAATTAAGAGTGATCTTCGCAACCGCAAAACATGCACCTCTGGCAACCCTGGCATAGACATCAGTATTTTTACTTATTTTAAAAGCTTTCGGGTCAGCAATTCTGGTGGATAAGACACCAGTTGTAGAATTATAATTTTCATAATAGATATAGGTAAATTGTTCTGTGCCAGTATATATTTCTTTTTGAAATTGTGTTAGATCGACCAGTTCAAAACCATCATTATTGTTATCACAGATGGAACCTAGGTCTGCACTTAAAAAATCTTTTGTAAGAATTGGGCTAGCGGTCAATCTAAGCGAAACAGGATAAACCCTGAAACAATTGCCGTTATCTGCGGTCATATCCAATCGCACGTATATGATTGCTGGTCCGCTGGAGCTATCAAGCTGATAAGTTGTTATAGCACCGGTATTTGCGTTTGCTGTAGCAGCATCCGGAAAGTAACTTACCTTTACAGGCTGACCAGCCACAACCGCACTATTCAAACTGCTCAGCACAACATTCTCTAAACCATCATTTCGGAAATCGCAAATATTCTGACTGGCTGCAGTAAACGGATTTCTGAGTTCTATTGTGATTTTTTTGACCGTAAAACAACCATCAGCATTTTCGAAGCGCACGAAAAAGGTATAAGTCACCACATTACCGTCTTTGGTAAGAATTTGATTTGGTGAGACAGATACTGCTTCATTTGGCAATGTTGCATCAGCCTGAGTAGTGTAAAAACTAACTTTTGTTATTTTCGATATAGGGGTAAGCAACATCTCAGGATAGAGCGTATTAAGATCTACTAGAAAATCTTCCGTGCCATCAAAACAGTATAGCTTTTTGACATCAGTGGCTTCAATCTTGTCGAGAAAAGTAATATTCATATTAACTATTCCTATGGTATAGCAGCCACTTAGATTAGTTACCCTTGCATAGACATTGTACTTTCCTCCTCTTATATTGGATATTCCGGCGCCACCTTGTTCTGCTGCGGAAAGTGAATTGTAGTATCTCACATTCACCGTGGGATCTGTCGTAATCAACGGTGTAACCATTGCGTTCCAATCGAAAAGTTCCGTATTATCTGCATTATTATCGCATAAAGTATAATTAAAAATTACAGGGCTGTTTATTATTGGTGCACTTCCACCACTTTGGCTATACGTTACATCGATATCATCACTTATGATGAAACTTTTCGAACAAACCGAATAATCTAAGGTCACAGTATATTTTTCAGTTTTTGTTGGACATGCAATGATGGTAGCGGTATTGCCAACGACTTGTCCAGATGAGTTTTTCCAGATTATATTAGGTTGTATCGGCGCACCTGAAGGGCTGAATTTCCAACTCTCGTTACCAGATTGCCAAACAACCGCGTTTCTTCCAGATGGCGACAAGCCATCAACCCCATCTGCATCTATAATACCAATAAGCGATTCCTTGAATTTTGCACTTGTACAAGGCAAAGGTTTATTTTCTACAATAACATCTATTTCATTGGTAAACTCAGATAATACAATTTGCGAAGTGGAAGTTTCTGTACAACCAGTTATCCTTGCTTTGTAGAAATTAACAATAAATTTTCTACAAGGAGCAGTACCTACCACTGTGTAAAAGATCTCTCCTTCTCCAGTTTTAGAAAAGATCAAATCCTGCATTACCCCGAATATGGAATTTTTAGGTAACAGGTCATTGGGATTATTTGCTAATATATTGGGATTGCTGGCCAAACCAACCTGTTTCGTATCAAAGGTTATAAATCCATTTGTACTGATTACCAATTTATCATAGGCCTCCCCATAAAAACAAAAATTAAAAGGAAGAGGAATAACATTAGAAAAAGTATCGTCAGAATCAGCATTTAGAGGTGTGCCTTGATTGAAAGGAATAATCGGTGAATAAGATTGTGATTCCACTTGGTAAGAAGTGGTAAGAAATGTTGTGGGAATATTGGTAGTTGTTAATTCTACACATGCTCCGATTCCGCAACTCAGCTGAGCGGTTGTATTTCCAAAAACATCAGTTGCTGTGACATTAGAACAACTTTGTGAATATAGAAACTGACTATAGATTAATGAAATCAGTATTATTAAACTTCTCATATCCGAAGATTTAGTAGATTAGTTACTTAATAAACATCACATTTTTCCATCAATACACGTGTCATAATTGCTAATTAATAAAATATCAATACTAATATTTAAATATTAATAAACAATTCTCAATAATCATTTATACAGATATTATACCACAATAATTCCATATTGTTGATGATCATCTTTATCTGTTGATAACCAATCCAAAAAAGGTTATATAATTAACATTAAAGAAAATCTAATTGAATAACTGGTAAGAAACCTGGAGAAATAAAAATAAGTTATCAGAGAACAAAACCACTGTGAAACACCAAAAGCAAATCAGTGTTTTTCAACGAATTACAAATCATTAAAACAAAAAAAAGACTTTAAATACTATTATTTAAAGTCTTCTGACGCAAATTGATTGCTGCATTTGCAGAGAGGAAGGGATTCGAACCCTCGGTACAGTTACCC
>Ga0302347_1001950_pt1 | contig 22576 bp, 24 predicted proteins | sample PhyWR1_FD_202178 | JGI IMG/M metagenome (GOLD analysis project Ga0302347, IMG submission 202178) | Leaf surface microbial communities from wheat plants in UC Gill Tract Community Farm, Albany, California, United States - DLSL W.R1 (v2)... | ecosystem: Host-associated > Plants > Phyllosphere >...
GGCTTCGATGCAGCTGTAATTTTGTTTGAGTACGAGGTCAGCAGCCTCGCGTTTGAATTCAGCGGAAAAGACACGACGTTGCTTGGTCATCTGACACCTCGATATGGCGAGCATTCTCGCCTAAATGAGTGTCCGGTTTCATTAGACCACTACACGCATTCCTTGCATTTCAATTTTGAGATAGCCATTATTCCGCCATCTTGCCATTAGGCACCAGATTGACCAAGGTTCGTAGGACAAATCATTGCGCGCAGGACTCTGCATCGAGATACGAGCAAGGCATGCATATGGCTCGAGCTTAGCCGTTCTCTCAGCCAATATCTGACACCAACACCAAAATCAGTCGCTGCTGTCCATGGTCTCATAGGGAAGGGGTGGGGCGTGCTTCAGAAAATTTTTGGCTGGTTTAGCGCTAGCAGCAAGCACCATAGAAGTGAAAACCCTTTTCTATATCCTCTCGACCTTGACGAACTGAAAGCAGAGCTAAAGGTTGAGTACCATGCCAAGCGATTAGGCGAGCTTGGCCTACCTACTGCAAACGACGAAAAATTGACTGGCGCCGAAGAGGCCATTAAGGGACGACTCGAGAACGCCCGCCGTGATGCCCTGTCCTGGGCGACGCACCGGCTCAAGACCATCCATAACCGACTGGCAGAGCTAGACATCACGCCTATCGTCAATCGGTCTCTGCAGGCGGATGAAGAGTTTGAGCGCCAGGCGAACTCGATGCTGTCCGACGAAGAACCGGCGTTACGGTCTACCCATCAAGCTGCAGTAACAGCTACCAGGGAACTTGAGCAGTTCAAGATTAAGCACAGACTCCAGAGAACTGCGAAGACACAGTCAGGAACAAGGGTTTTTACCCTCTCTATGGTGCTGATCCTCATGGTGTTGGTCGAAGCGGCTGTCAACGCCAAACTTTTCGCTGCAAGCTTCGACGGCGGCATCATGGAGGGCGGTACCTGGGCGTTAGGCCTCGCGGTGTTAAACGTAGCCTGGAGCTATTCCTGGGGACGTTTCTGTCTTCCGAACGCGCTCCACGTAAACGCTGCACGAAAGATACTTGGATGGTTTTCGATCATTCCGGCATTTTCCGGTGCCGTCGCCGTAGGGTTGATCACTTCACACTTCCGAGATGCGCTCTCAGCCGGCGCCGATATCGGCTCGAACGAGGCTGCCAAGATAGCGCTTGATACGCTAACTCAGACCCCATTCCATTTTGCAGATGCTTTCTCGATGTTGTTGTTCGGCCTAAGCGTAGGCTTCGCAATCTTTAGCTACTTCGACGGATTCTATTGGAAGGACGGTTATCCCGGTTATACCGCCGTCCAACAGCAAGCTAACGAAGCTGTCGACGCCTATGAGGGTGAGGTGGAAGAGGTACGCGCAAAGCTGAATGATCTGAAGGAGCAGTTCCTGAGGGAGCTCGACGACGACAGGGATACCTCCAAAAATCACGTCGTGGCCTACACACATGAAATCGAGGAGAAGCGGGTAACCCAGCAGCGTGTGCAGGCTCTTCTGCATCAGGCACAGAACCTGTCGAGTTCTCTCATAGCTCTCTTCCGCTCGGAGAACGAGGTGTATCGTAAAGGCGCTCCTACCCCAGATTATTTCAACCAAGGGATTCTGTTCCAGGACATCACCCTGCCTGACTTCGACACGGAGCCTCAGGAGATACTGCTCGGTAGGCAGCAAACTCTGCTTTCTAGCCTACATAGCAGGACGGAAGTGATTCGCCAACGGATTCAATCCTCATTCAATAGTAAATTCGATCAGTTGCAACCGTTCCGTGACCAGATCAACAAGGAAGGTAAAAGTAATGGCCAGGCGTAGTCGGGCAGCTCAGAAAAAGAAAAGTCGCGAGATGATTGCTGCGATTGTCACTGGTGCAATTGTGGTTGCGGTTATATTAGGTTGCATATGGGCGTATACCGACAGGGACATCGCGCCTGATAAAGCGACCCTTTGCCCAGCCTCCGGCCCTTTAGGCCACTATGTCATCTTGGTGGATAATACAGATCCATATCGCTTCATACAGCGGGAAGCATTTCTCCAGCGAATTAAAACGCTCGCGACGACTCGAATTACTGAGGGCTATCTAGTGTCTGTATATCTGCTTGGCGCAGATTTCACACAGAATGCGAGACCTGTTTTTGAGAAGTGTAATCCGGGCCTCGGCACAGGCAAGAGTGAACTCAACTCAAACATTCAGCGCATCAAGAAGCGCTACCAGAGCGAGTTCATTGATCCATTGGTGATGGTAGCAGACTCCCTTCTGCTCAAGGAAAGTTCGGCTCAGTCACCGATTTTTGAGATGCTTAAGCTCGTAGGCATAGGCTTTGAGCGCTCCAATGCTCAAGGCCAGCGCACACTGATCATGTTCTCCGACATGATTCCGAACACAAAAGAACTAATGATGTACAAGGGTATCCCGGACTTCACCGCTTTCGATAAGACTGCTTATGGCCAGATCTCGCGCTCAGACCTCAAAAATGTACGGGTCGAAATTGAGATGCTTAAAAATAGGCCTGACATTCAAACTGGAAAACTAAGAATGTTTTGGGAAAGCTATTTCGACAACTCCGGCGCGACCTTGGCGTCCGTCCATGGCATGGAAGGATAACCCATGAGATCGCTCAAGATTCTCCCGCTATTTATTGTTACCTGCTCCCTAAAGATCGGGCTTGCTGTATTGGCCTGGTATGTACAGAGCATGTTGATACTGGGATCGATAATCCCGCTCTCGCTGATGATTTTGTACATATTTATTGGCTACCGTTACCGCGAATCCGTTGTGTCCGATGAAAAATTTGCCGACTCCTGTTATTACTTAGGCTTTATTTTTACGATTGTATCGATCATCTTGTGTTTAGCCGACTTGCCAAACATTGGCAGCGAAATCTATATTATTGCTGCTCGATTCGGCGCTGCGATGATTAGTACCGTCCTTGGCCTCTTTGTCAGGGTGTGTCTGGTGAGTTTCAGGCCTACCCTGGAAGACGCAGTCCGGAACATGGAGGATCACTCCGTCGAAGCCTCAAGAAGGCTTATCGATTCCTATCAACGCTCGTTCGATGAACTGGAGCATTTTCGCGGTGAAGTGGCAGCCGCAGCCAAAGAGACAGTTCTGGGTGTCACGAGAGAAGTCCAAAGCATCACTGAGCAAACCGCGAAACGGATGGATGAGTTTTTCGTTGAGGTGTCGACAAGAAATACACAGGCGATGGCTGAGATCGTTCAGGATGTGAAAACTACGACCTTAGATCTTAAAAAGGCAGTTGAGGCGTTCACCAAGGCCGCCATGGGCTCCGTGAATAAGGTGGATAAGACGGTCGATACTTTCGCAACAGGTGTGGTTGAAAAGCTAGACAGCATCGACTTTCCGCAAGATTTGTTCTCCAAAAAACTCGATACGGCTATCAATGCACTCAACGGTTCTACCGATGCCTTGACGCAAGGCGTGACAGCTATTTCTGGCCAAGTTCTTGATGCGGCTCGCCTTGTGGAGAAAAGCATCACCAAGATTAACCTTAAAACCGATTCGATCACCAACACCCTAGAAGTCGCTGAGCAAATCGCGGCCCAGCAAAAGGCGCTCCTCGAAATCATCGAAGACCGAAATGAGGGCATGATCGAAAGCCTGCGTGCCCAGCAAGAGCAGATCGTTAATGCTCTTGAGCATCAACGTCAGGCCACTGCCGAAGGGGCCTCGAGACAGCTCGACGTATTGACTGAAATCTCCGGCACATTCCTGGAGATCGGCAACACAATGAAAGCGGTTAACGAGAACGTCGCCCTATCCACTGATCTATCTGCTGAGATCAAGGGCGGCATCGTTAGCTCCGCCCATGAGGAAGCGCGTGCCCAGTTGGCCATACAGGAAAACCTGGCAACTTTGGAGCAAGCAATCAAGGCAAACCTCGACAATACTGCAGATCTTTCGGCTGATAGAAAAAGCCTGATTGATAGCCAGGAAGCTTATCAGGCGCGCTTGAGCGAAACCCTCAACGAGATCGACCGCGCAGCCTCGGCTAGCACTGAGACTCTTCTAGCTGCTCAAGCAGTGCTAACTGCGACGCCGCCATCATCGGCTCAGATCGAACCGCCTATTCACCGTGTCGAGCCGGCAACAAAGGATCTCGAGGACAACAGTAATTCAAAATTGCCTGACCAAACAAAAGGTTCATGGTTCGGACGTAAGGAAGCCCCCTAATGGCGGGTCAGAAGAACGATCAGATATTCCAGCTTTCGCTTACAGAACTCGCGTTCATGATTTCGTTTTTACTGATGCTGATATTGGGGATGATGGTGTTCAAAACCACCAAGGAGAACGAGTCCCTTAAAGCATCTATCGAAAGTAGCGGAGACGCTCAGCGGCAAACGGACATGCTGACCCAGATTAGCCAGACCCTAAAAACGCAACTGCAGGCTGCGGGCGTAAAAAAACCCGAAGATACCATCAAGAAGCTGACCCTAGCGGCGGAAGCCAAGGCCGAAACTGACCGTCTTAAAGTTCTCCTTGAGGAGAAAAACAAGGAGGTCACAGCCCTCATGGAAATTGATAAGGCTTTGGCCGAGGTATCGGACGAGAAGAAAAAAGATCAAGCCAAGGAAGTTCTTAGGCAGGCTATGCTGACGCTTGCAGATCTCAAAAAGGCCCTCCAAAACCAACAAGATGAATCAACGGGCCCGTTGAGTAACGAAGCCATCCTCGCGAAGGTTCAAGAGTTGCAGCAGACCAAGCAACGTCTGGCCGACGTTTTGAACGTGAAGGTAAGCGACCTCGACGGATCCAAGATTGAAAAGCTAGTGAGCGACGCCACTGCATACGGTGAGTTGCAGAAAAAAGACGTCAACCCGGCTCAACTTAAAAAGGAAAATAGCGACCTCCAAGGCCAGATCGCTTTCCTTCAGCACAAGCTTGATGCCAGAGGTGGGATGGACTATCCGCCTTGCTGGGCGGATCCAGTCAGCGGGAAAATCCAGATGCTGTTCTTTGTCGAGCTAAATGATACCGGCCTGGTGTCGTCACCCGACTGGCCTGAATCTAGGCAGCAGGATGCCATGGATCTTCCAGGCATCCAGTCAATCCTGGCCAAGCAGGCTTACGGGTATGAAGAGTTCTTGCAAACGGTACGTCCCATATTTGATATGAGCAAAGCCAAAGGTTGCCGTTTCTACGTGCGTATGAAAAACAATGTTACGACTGGCGTTGAATCAGATCGTAAACGCCGCTCGATTGAAAACCTTTTTTATAAGCAGGAAATGCGACGCTGAGATCATGAGATCAAGTGCTGGTTTGCGCGATAAACGATCCATTTTTTTGATATGAGGCTACGCGTGGATCTAGCTACCAGTGGCCACGGCCAAAGGCTAGTAACCTTCCTTTCCAGTTGCCAGCGAAGGCGCTTGTTTGTAAGCGTCCGCCGAAGTCATTTTGCGTGACTCAGGCCTGCATCTACTGATGCGGCAGCAGTTGATCAATCTCACTGGCACGCTGCGTCGGCATGGGGGCCACGCCTCTACTGCAGTAGGTGCGGGGACAGATGGTGCTGACCGCTAGATAACCGCAGAAACTGACGAAGGCTCGCACGTCCGTTGTCGCGCTGGAACGTAGCGAGGACGTACCTGGAGTTCACTGTGGTCAGTACCCAAAATTTGCCCTCGCGCTCCGCTTTAATCACGTCAGATGTTCGGATTAGATGACCATCGCTGAACCGCCCATACTGGTCTTTACGGTTGTGACCAAACACTACGCCTATGCCCGCTCGGGCTTTGATCGAGGCGCCGCAGAGATACGCGGTGACGGGTCTATCGAAGCCTTGCGCCTGAGCCTTTATGATTCGTGTTAGGTCGAATTCTGTGTGGCGCTTACCATGAAAATTCAGGTCAATCATGTTCAGCATTGTTGCACTCCGTTGGCGGTGTGTACGACTTAACCAGGAATTCCACACGGAACCATCCGAGCTGGTAGCGTGCAAGAATCCTGGTAAATTTCAGGCTGATCGAATCATGTTTGCGTGATAGATGGGACGAAGATTGCTCAGTGCATCGCAACTGAAGCCAGGCTGGTGTGAGCTGTGATATTCGGAGCCTGTCTCGACCTCCAGCAAGCACACAACGCACTCGTTTTGGTCTTCGCCAAGTGTCACCTTGGTCAGCGTCTCCATGCGCCAACCTGCCGTCCCATTCATGTGCGCCGGCGTGACGACCTGAACGTCGGTGATGATCGTATCGGCGTCTTGGGCGATCAGGATTCGCTGCAGGCGAGGCTCGCTGTCGACCATCAAAACCGCCTCGCTGATTCGGCCCCGTTGCTTGGCTCGGATGGTGACGTGATACCAGTGAGTACGGAGCACTCTAGATATCTGATGCCATTGGCACTGACCTTCGCCAAACATACCCGGCAGGCCGAGCATATCGTCGTCGTGTGTTCTGAACATCGTATGTCCTTGGGACTCAGCAAGCTCCTATGCGGAGCGTGGTTAGCAGAAAGAGAAAACTTCCTTCAGGGTTGCGGGCTGTTCGTGACCGGGGCCAATTAAGGCGTAAACGGTGTTTCTGGTTTCGAACAGAACACCTTCGTTGAAGCTGGTGCACATGGTCGAACGAACCCAATCGCCACGCTCGAAACGGCCCTGGCTGTCCTCGGCCACGCTGTGAGCAAACACGACCATCGGGAGCTGGCCCGTTGCATGAACCTTGGAGAGTTCGTCTGCCGTGACTTCGATGTGAAATATTGTCCAGTCCCGAATCAAGCAGTATGGCTTTCGGGGGAAACGCTGACTCACCAAGGCTCGTGCTTCTGAGCTGCCAGACAAGCCCTCTCGGGGCGTCCGTGGCCCTTTCATAAAATCGGGTTCTACGACGCTAGCCATAAGGCATCCCCTCAGTAATTACCATCAAATTGACAATTCCAACCCTCGTTTCCTACTGCTCACGACGGCTTGGCTGATCCACAACAGCGCTGCGTTCTCTAGGCCAAGACGCATGGGCAAAGCCATTAAACCTCTACACAAGCACGAAGGCAATCATAATGAACCCAATTAGGCGTGTTATGACGCTATCGAGTGTGGCTTTATCCTCAGATTTGATTGGGGAAAAAACCGATGGATGCCGCAGAAGCACTGGCTGTCGTGGTTCGCGGGATTCGCAGAGGCCAAGGTTTGTCCCAAGAGGACATCAACAATCTCGGGCGCTCTCATTTCAGCCGGATAGAGCGGGGGGAAGTAAGTATCGGACTCGATGTCTTGGTGAAGCTCGCCGGAATCCTAGACCTCGATCCGGCTACGCTCCTGCTTATGGCGACCTCCATGCAGAATCACGAATCATTCAAAGACGGTCAAAAACGTCTTTCGAAGCAGCTGGCAAGGATCAGAAAGGCAGGGATTGACCTTGAGATTGAGTCGCAGGCTCGGGTTGGGAAGCCACGTCCTGGTCGACCAGCTCGCCCTGAGGCGGCTATTAATGCCATTGAGGCCAATCGATTGAAGCAGTCGGGAATGCCTGTCGCTGAGATCGCGGAAAGGTTGGGACTTTCTAAAGCGACTGTTCGTAGATATTTGAAAACAACCAAGCCCGAACAGCCGTGACTTTTGAATGACCAGCACTAGGCTGAAAATGTCCCAAGAAGGTTTGCTGTGGAAGACTGCCCTAAGCCATCTTGGTGCCACAGACCCACTGCGCTCAGTACCTTGTTGATGGAGCAAGCTCATGGACAGAACATATGCTTTCGTGGATGAGTCCGGGAATTCCGACCTTGATACGTCAAAGGGAGGAAGCTCGGGCTTCTTCATCGTGTGCTCCATTCTGGTGGCAGAGAAAGATCTGGAAGCTGCTTACTCCCAAGCTGAAGCACTCCGCATGCGTCATTTTCAAACAGGCGAGATCAAATCCAGCAATCTGAAGCCCAAAGATTCAGATCGCCGTGCCCGAATCCTCAACGACCTAGCTGAGCTGCCATTCAAGCTCTATTTCACCGTCGTTGATAAGTCCCGAATTCACAAAGACGGCGGCCTCCGCATCAAGACCTCGTTCATAAAATACGTGAACGGGTTGCTCTATGAACGTTTGTTCCGCGCATACCCTGACCTCCAGATGATCGTAGACGAGCATGGTGGCCAGGAATTTCAGGAGAGCCTCAAAAGCTACGTAGCAGAACGATTCGTGGACGACCTATTTGGCGATAAGGATGCCTTCCAGACGATAGCCAGTAAGGACAACGTTTTGGTTCAGGTTGCAGATTTTTTTGCTGGCTCAGTCGCTCAGATCTACGAAGAGAAAGCATCGGAAGAAGCAGTTCTTGCCTACAAAAAGATCCTGCGCAGCCTGACTCTTGGAATGCTGGAGTGGCCATCCAAGCACCAGTCTCTCCTGCCACCGCCGACGGATGAATCTGGGTATGCTGACTACCAGGTACACCAGGAAGCTCTCCGCCAGGCCGACCGCTTTAGCGAGCGCGTTGGTAAGCACCCCGATGAAGATGAGCGACTGCAGCTAAGCATCTTGAGGTTCTTGAGATTCCAGAGCGAATTCGTCACCAAGGATTACGTGCTGACTACGGAGATCATGGCCCATCTAAAAGATAGCGGACTGGGAGAGGTCAACGGCCAGAGAGTCCGCTCCAGTGGCATTGCCAAACTCCGCGATGCGGACGTCATCATCACAAGTGCGGCGAAGGGTTACAAAATTCCCCAGACACGTGCGGACATCAACGACTTCCTAGAGCGGGCATCCGGCATCGTCGTCCCTCTTCTCGACCGCGTTAAAAAAGCGCGCGATGTGTATCGGCTGAGCAGTCGAGGAGAATATGACATCGTCACTGCCAACCTTGCTGAGCTAGCCAAGCTGCTCGCTGCGCTCGATGCATTTGCCGATGATTGAGACATGCCACCCACTCAAGTAACAATTGAGCAGCAATGAACGCAAAATCATTATTAATGTAAAGAACCTATCTTCAAGGACTTCTGCGTATGACCAAGCATTACGTCAAGACACAGCCGCTAACCGATTCGCAAATTAATATCCTTACTCAAGGTGCTTCTACTTCCTATTACGGTGAAGAACTCCAGTACATGGTAGAAGCCGGATTGATGGAGATGACACTTTACGGCCAGAAAAAATTTGAAGAAGCCTTCAAAGGCCCGGGCATCAGTAGGCGGTTTCGCCCCAGCGCACGCGGTCTCGCCAGCCTTTCACTGGTGGCACCCGAGCGATTTCCTGATGCTGGTTTTCCGGCTCGAGTACAAACGCCGCCTCCGAAGCAGGAGATTTCCTGCTTGGCCCTTGGGTTATTGCTGTACAGCCTAGAATCGGACTGCATGCGCTTTTCCATGACCAGTGCATGCCCAGATGGCATGTATTCTGCGAAGCATGACCTCATTCGGATGGGTTACCTCCATGACCCCATCTCTAACGACCTTTCCTATGGATCTGACGTAGTTGAGTACACGCCAGAGGGCGCCGCAGTGATTACCGGTATTTTGGAGGCTGCGTCTCGCCATTACGGGGCCGATCTGGCCGAGACACGTGAAACGCTTTCGGTGCTCTTCCTTGCAACTGGCGGCTATCACTCAGACCCAGATGCCACCTTTGATACCACACGCGAGCAATGGGCAATCCTGGAAAAGTACAATTTTGCCTCCGTTTCCCGCTCAGACTCAGGGCATGACCAGAGCCTAAAGGTTCATGCTCCTTTTGTGATCACTTGGTTTGAGGGCATCAGCAAACCGTACCCCTACTCGACCTTGGGACAATTTAATCTGAAGATCACAGAGGTTCAAAAAATCTATCCAGAAGTGGTTGCCCATTTCACAGCTAATCAGGCCGTGGGCGAACTTTGAGCACCAGATGATGGCCCCTATGGTCGACTTCTGCCTGCGCTGACCAAACGTAATCAGTCGAAAGTAGCCATTGTAGGCACGCAGTGGCTCCTCCCAAGTAGTAGCATAAGCATCGAGCGCAAGCGGAGCGCGCTGGCCCTCTGGGCCCAAGACTTGAGGATGTAAGCCCGCAGGGCCGAAACCTGGCGCAGCCAGGGTTTGGTTCACGTCAGCCGTGCCAGAGGGCCAAGCCCAAGCAAAAATGATGTGGATCGCCGGCGACTACGAATCAGGATGGTTGCCGAACGCCTCGCGAAGAAGGCTCTGCATCATCACAGAGGCGGGGCCTTCGAGAAAGTGCTCTTGGTTGCTGACATCGAAGCGCACAGGATTGATGTGTGCGACAGTCGCTCCCTGACCCAAAGCGCGTAACGGAAGCTCTGCTGCCGGGTAGACAACCCCGGACGTTCCAATCGACAGGAACACATCGCACTCCTCTGCAGCTGCGAGCCCTGCACTCCATGCATCCTCGGGCAGCATCTCACCGAACCAAACAACGCCTGGCCGAACATATCCGTTACATGCGGTGCATCGTGGCGGCTCAATCCGACGTTCATTCTCAGGCAAAGCGTCAGTCGTGAGGGGCAAGGTATGCGCGATCCCGCAATCGATGCACTTGGGAGAGTGCAGGCTGCCATGCAGATGAATCACATCCTGGTTGCCGGCTCGCTCATGAAGGTCATCAACGTTTTGGGTGACCACAGTTAGCTTGGATACATGGCTGGCGAGCTCGGCGATAGCGATATGCGCACCGTTCGGCTGCGCATGGATGACTTTGTTTCGACGCCATTCATACCATCCCCAACACAGGCTCGGGTCTGCTCGAAAGGCTTCGGGAGTTGCAAGTTGTGCAGGATCAAAACGCTCCCAAAGGCCAACCAGCGCATCTCTGAAAGTTGGGATGCCGCTCTCAGCTGATGCACCAGCGCCAGTGAAGACCACGACGTGCTTAGCTTCCAGCAATCGCTGAGTCACGGTATCAGTGGCCATGAATATATTCCTCGGGGTTGGATTGGGGCATATTATTAAATGAATTTTTCAACACTATCTTGGCTTGGCATCTGAGTGTCGGGCAAATGAAGACCGAGGAAAGGTGTGGCGAATTTCAAATCGACTGAGATGCGGTTCCTTGATTCGATCTTCGACATGGGCGGCGGATACGTTCTCGACTTCTCCAACCGCACGATGGATGAGTTTTTCATGGAGGAGCTTGAGATCGACATCTCTCACGAGATTTTTTCCAGGGATGGCACCTCCAAGGCCAGGCGTGTCAAATGCCTCCTCCAAAACGCCGATCACCCCACGGTTGTCCGGGTGCTCCAAGCTCTTTGGAAATACCGGCAATCTAGGCGGGAGGAAACCAAGGCTAAGGAAGACGTCGTAAACGCCGAAGGCCGATTTCTCTCTCTGCTCGAGTCAATAAGGTCGCCAGGGCAGCAGGCAGAGGTAGTACGAAAACCTTTTACTGCGGCCACGGTCATTGATCAGGGCCAAGTTCTCGATGCTTTAAAGCAGCGCCTGTACGACCTGCGTGATCTGCCTCCGCAGAAGCGTGGCTACGAATTTGAAGGATTTCTCAAAGAGCTTTTTGACTCATCCAGGCTTCAGGCGCGCTCGCCATTCAGCCTGGTTGGCGAGCAAATAGACGGCAGCTTCCAGCTAGGAAACGAAACATACTTGATCGAGGCCAAGTGGGTCAGAGATCCGATTGGGGCAGCTGAACTTTATACTTTTCAAGGCAAGCTCGATCAAAAGGCTGCCTGGGCGCGTGGCGTTTTCATCAGCTATGGCGGGTTCACCCAAGAAGGCCTCCACGCGTTTGGCAGAGGCCGAAAGGTGATCTGCATGTCCGGCGAGGACATCTACAAAGCATTGGGGCGACGGATACCCATCGCTGAGGTGATTGAGCGGAAGGTCAGGACTGCCGCAGAGACGGGCGCTGCGTTCGTTCCGCTGGATGACTTGTTCAAACCGTGACCTGACGCAGCCACGTGACCAGCAGCTTGAGGTCAAGCGCGGGCCAGAATCAGGAGGCCCGACCTAATTCTGACCCTTGCTCAATGAGCCATGTTAGCTGGCTCTCGATCCAAACTCTGCTATCCACTTCTGCAGGGCTATCGCGTCGGCTTCAAAGATCTCCAGCTCGAGAGCGCTGCTGGGCAATTCCTCCGACTGGGCATGCTCAAACACCGAGTAGCGTGTCATCAGGTCATCAATGAATACGCAGTCCTCATTCGTCACCTTGGCGACCTTGTGCAGCTTGCCCTGGGTGTTGATTGCACGTCTGAAGCGTCCTACGACATCTGCCAGCAAAATGTACTCAACCGTCTTTTCAACGATTATCCTGAAGTCACTGCAAGCGCTCTTGCCAAGCGACTCATACGCCTCGACCTCGGCCTTCTCCAGATGTTTTTTAAGCCGTGTGATCGTATTGTCGATCAACCCCCTGACAGCATTTTCCGGCCTCAGGTCTCTAGCGCTTGCAGTCGCGACGATGCCGGCAGTTTTCGCCATCCGTTGAAGTGACGTCAGCGTTGGCTTGATGGTAGGCATCCCGGGGGTCTGCTCCCATTTTTTGGTGACGGCTTCCACCTGCGCTACGAGAGAAAGCCGATGAGTGAAAATGATGACCTGCCTCGTCTGAGACAGAGCCACGAGACGCTCGACCACTTTTTCTTCAAAGTCCTGATCCAGCGAAGAAATCGGGTCATCGAAAATAAACGGGGCCAGTTGGTTTGAGCCCGTGGTGTCCGCGAGGAACGCCGCCAGCGCAGCGATCCTGGTTTCTCCTTCGCTCAAGATGTAGTCCAGGCCATGGGTGCCATTCGCGCCCACTAGGTTCAAACCAAAGGTAATCTTGCCCTTGCCCCCAGATTTACTCTGCGGCGCAATTGGAAGGCGGTGACCGCCGAGGCGCTTCAACTCATCAAGGAATCGAGATTGATAGCCGGCATCAAGCTCGGTCTTCGCTAGCTCGTTTTTCTTCGTAGTCAGGGCATTTGTGGCGGCTGAGCGCGAAGCTTTATCAATCGCTGCAACGGCGATCAACCTAGTCCTCTCAGCAAAAATTGACGCCTTGTTTTGAGAGAGCCACTGCTTGGCTTTGAGCTGCTGGACTCGACTCTGCATTACCTGGCGATGCTCGTCTTTCAACAGAGCCGACAGGCTTGCCTCCTCTTCGACCAAGCCTGTCGACTTGGTCTTCGCCGCTTCGTTGATGGTCGACCAGTCGAATGGGTGCAATGTGTTGACAGGGCTTCCGAGTACGATCTGATCACGCCTGGATTTGAGGGTGCCAAGCCAGGTGATCCCATCGGTTTCCTCGAAGCCCAAGGTGGACATGTGAACAATCCAGTCCGCTTGTCCCGGAAGCGTTGGCAGCCGCTTTTTACGATCAGCGAAACCATTTTCAGCTTTCTTCGCGGTGGTCTCGAGGCCGTCAGTTACGAACTTCTCAAACCCTGCCAGCCGGACTTTTGCATCCTCGCTGAGGGTTTGGTGACAAAGGACACATCGTGAACCAGCTGAAATGTTGGGGAAACCAATTTCGACATAGGCCGTACCGGTGGAATAGGCGCGTGCTTGCTCCCACATTTGCTGCCAGGTAGCTGTGCCGACACCTTCAAGCTCTGCCTTCCCGAAAATGGCTGCTGCCGCTTCATCGCAGACACTCCTTGCCTTGGCAGCTGTGTTTTTCAGGTTTTCCAGCTCGGATCCCACCGCATCATTTAACCCCAGTTGAAGCGCGGAGAGTGCTGCTACAACATTGGTTAGAGCAGTTTTTTCTTTGCCGATGGCCAAAAGGCGACCGGCAATATCTTTCTCTGCGAGCAAGGCTTCGCTATCTATCCGCTCACGATCAAGCTGATCGGTATACAGGCATTCCTTTTCAATGGCCGCAGGAGTCGTCGTACCCTTCAGGCTCAAAAGCCATTTCGCTTCAGCCGTTTGATTTAGGCTCTCAGGCACGGCGGGTAGCGCTTTACTGAGTAATGCCTTTTCTCCTGCAAGCTCTGCGCTAACGGCGTCTGCTGTGGCTATCAGCGCGGATACAAACTTCATCCGGCTTGGCTCATAACACGCTTCCGTTCTGCCCATGTACTGCTGGGCGGCTTTGCTGTCGAACACCTGCGCGTGCCGTAGGGCCTTGTGAGGGCCACTGGGAATATCCCAGTGAACATCAGCAGACTTTCCGTCGATGGACACCTTGAAGTGAGCACGGCATGCCGTAGGGGCCGGATCGAAGACGTTGCTGTGAATCTCGTCCTTGGAACGTGATCCGCAGATCTGCTTGAGCAACCTTGCAAATCCGCTCTTGCCGGTTCCATTTTGTCCATAGATAACAGACAGATTGCTTTTGCCGAATGGGAGATTGGCGCCGGGCTTGATCGCGTTTAACCCATGCACGTCAAGAATCTCATCAATCCGAAGCAAAGGTCTATTAGCCGCCTGGGATAACGTACCAAGGGTAACGGTCAGAAATCCTGGGGCAGCCTCGTCCTTGGCTTCGAGCTTGCAGAGCCTTGCCAACGACTGGATTTCCACTTGGTTCAACTGACGCTTCGAGTCGATCAGCATACGAGCTGCAGTCTGCAACCATTTGGGGCGACCGCTCAGCCAAATCTCGAAGTCATCAGCTATTACCGGCTCAATCTCAATCGTCGACATCGTGTGCTTACCTCAGGAAGTAATCCCTGAGCATAGGAAAGAAGTGGCTATTCGCATTGTTTTGCCGCCCAAGTGGTTGCTGAATGTGACCGTAAGAGTCTGTCGGCGACCGTGGGCTGAGGAGCGGTTAAGCTCTCATCCACCGATGTGCCGTCAGCGCTCTTGACGCGATAGCCGTTGCCTCCGCTGGTCTCAGCACATTATGAAACCATCTAGGCGGGTGATCTTAGCGTTGCATCCAGGCAGAATATGAAGCTATATATGATCTATTTTGGATAACAAAGTGCTCGTGATCGCGCCTCAGGATCACGCCCAGCGACCCCATGCGATTGGCTCAGTAGAGCTACATCTTAAATTGTTAAGGATGGCAGATGGAAAAACTACTATGTTTCAGATCTTCATGCCCTCGGTGTGAAAAGTACGGAGACATTCAGGTTGTCGCTTGTAGTCAAGAGAATGAGTCATTCTATCTTGATAAGTTTCACTGTGATGAGTGGCGCGCGTTCGATTTCGGGTTGTTTTCGGTCGCTTGTTATTGCCCTGAGTGTAAGAATTTTGTCAGCGCAAGCGTCTCCGTGGCTCATAATGAAGTTATAAACGCCACTGCTAAGCTTGTAGATTTTGCCGACGAAAACAATCGGATTAAACCGGGGCCGAAGCTCATTATTGATTTCGATGTTCCGGCTCTGCTCCCCCCGCAGCACTTTTCTTCCCCGCCCATCGTCAGTGTCTTGGATCTCTACCAACAAGCAAGCAAATGCTATAGCCTGCAGGCTTGGGAGGCTGTTGGTATTCTTTGTCGTAAAATCGTCGATATTCAGTCGATTTTCATGTGGAAAATCAGATATCCAGACAAAGATCATCCGGACAAGCTAGCTCAACGTCTTGAAGAACTTCTCGTTAAAGGCGTTAAGAAAAAAAACAAGGTTGGGCACTCCGAGCTCGCAGATGTTTTGAATTTTTATAGTATAAAACATAGGTTATTTTATGACATGGATCGAATTAGAGAGAGCGGCAATGATGCAGCTCATGAGATTCTCGCCTATCACGATGATGACGCCGAAGCGATGTTGATTTTTACACAGAACTTCTTGGAAGAATCTGAACGATGGATGTCCTCCCTTCGTAGAGCACGAATCAATCCGACTTCAAACAAGGAATCTAAGGAGGATGAGGGGCACCCGTGTGGACACGACAGAGTTGTCAGTTAGCTGCGGTGCGCCCAGACTTAATTTTCCCCGACACCATCCTGCAACTTTTAGCCAAAAGCGCAAGCGGAGCTCGCCGGCCCACGACGGGCCATAGGCTTGAGTATGTAAGCCTGCAGAGCCAAATCCCGCGCAACAGGGGTTTGTTCACGACAGCTGTATCCCGACAGGTGCAAGCCCAAAGCCTTCGACATAATGTCCCCGAAAAGGATCATTAATGCGATTTATGAATTTTAATGACCCCAAAAGGGGACATTAGGAGTTACGCTGCCTTGCGAAGGCTAAACTAAGCTCCTGGCGTAAGACCCTCTGCAGGCTATACTTGAAGTTTAGTTAAACCACAGGTAGCAGCCATGTTGACTCTGGGCCAGATCCAACTGCGAGGATTCTTCATTCTTAACCAACAATTGGTTATAGAGTGGCTGGAATCGTATGCTGCCGATGAAAAAAATGATCAATGGGGCATGCGTCAAGTTCTTGAAATCCACGATGCATATCTGACCATCACAGGATATGACCCGACCACTCTATGCTTGGACGACTTCGCGGGCTTCAGAGGTTTTCTGAATACAGAGATGGGGTAACCGAAGAAGCTGCCAAGGGCACTACATCGCATCTGCTTAACATCTTTCCCGCAGACGTCTTAAGTGAAGAAAAGGCTTCATTAGTTTTAGACGAACCACAATCTCGCTGCAACGAGAAGTACCTGGAACGTGAACCCTCGAGAACTCAGTTGCTCATTTATCAATCGCTATTCTCAACCATGGAACCGGGCGGTGTCTTATACGTGGATTTAGCCTCCCTTGGCTCCGCACTCAACGAATCAACATTACAATTCCTGAGTGGTTTGCTTTCAAAACACTTTGCTTCACTTACCACTAAGCAGGCAGAAACTGATGCCGGTCTCATCATCGCATTAACGCAAAGCCTGCTGCATCAAAACCCTAGCGTCGACTTCGGCGATATCCGCCTCTCCATGGCGGCAAATGCACAACGCAGGCTACTTCCGTGGAGACGTATATGAAAACTGGAAGCTCATATCAGGTGTAATCCTAAACTTCTTCGTAGCCAACAACATCCTACGCATTAGTAAATCTGGCTAGCAACTGCTAGCAACCAACTAACTCAACATCGCATTGAAATTCTGCGCTTGGCATCAACCGCTTTAATTAAAAAATCAATGGCGTAGGTTTGCGACTGGAGAGCCTTACGGCATCGTTCTCCATCGCGAACAGAACTTGCCGACAGGGCTTCAACCTGAAACTCCAGATCTCGGCAGAGCATCCTGGTGGCCCGACTTCGACCCGGAGGCCGTTGCCGACACTGAGCTAACGAGTAAACCTCGTGCGAGCCACGTCGTCCTTGCAGTTCAACCCTACAGGCGGGCAGCGGCACCGGGCACAGGGCACCCACCTCCCTATCGAGGAGCTTGCAAACCTTGTGCCCTTGGACTGCTATGTACTCCACCCAGGTACGCGTCGAGTACCGGTACCTAGAGCGCCCTTGTGGAGCAATACGTGAAATCTGTAATATCACACTGCCGGCACTCGGTGCCGAGTGACCCACTACCATGGAGAAAGGGATGTTCAGCTTTTTGAAGGTTGTCGCAGGTACAGGTGGAACCTTCGCAGCCCTGGGAGCTGCGATGCTCTACTCACTGTACGCCGGTTGGTTCAAGTCTGACTTGCTCAAAGGCCTACCAAGCGAATCAATCTATAAGCTATTCCTGTACTCCATTGGAAGCTGCGTCTTCTGCTTTGTGTTATTAGTAATTTTGCAAGCTTGTAGCAGAAAACCGTCCATCGTCACAAAGGCGGATAACGGAAGCACTGCAGTTACCTCCACGGGGAGCGGCAGCGTTACTGTACATAAGACATGAGTCTCTTCACGCCGAATCTTGGAGCCGAGGCGTCGAACGGCAGCATAGCGGTAGTCAATAACGGAAGTGGGCCTGTCACGATTGCAGCAACGGCGGCTGCGATTTCATCCTTGCTCAACCCGCTATTGATGAAAATCGTATCGACTCATACTCCGTATGATGAGATCCCAGATTTTGAACTGGACTACCCTGAGGTCGACGAAAAGATCGAATACAACAGAGTATCGGTGTATTCAGAAGTCATCATGGACAATGTAGGCTACATGGATCTAATTGAAAGCCTTATATCGACTTTCGACGACGAAGATCCTGGTGCACAAAACAGATTTCTTTACGCAATAAATCAAAAATACAAAACCGCTAAGCGCGAATTGTTTATGAACATGTCTGAGCGGCCAGTTACACCCGAGCAAAAACTCAATGCAGTCCGGGTCGGATCAGACGAGCTTGTTCTGAAAGTTTCAGAGCTTATTGTAGACATCAAGACAGGCTTCCCTGGCGTACCAACTGAGCTTGTTGAATGGGCCAGACAACTCATAGTCTGCTATGGCTTCATTCACTGCAAAATATTGGAGCCTCCTAAATGATCATTCAGAACACCAGCTCCCCACTCAAAAGCCTTTACATCATCGGCGGTCGGGTATTGATGGTCTTAAAGTCCAGTGAACTTGGCGCCATGAGCCCACTGGCACTGTTCGAAAAATATCAAGAAAGATTTGAGCGCGCCTCGTTTGCTTATATATTGTACGCGCTCGACTGGCTCTACATAACTGGATGTATAGAGCTCACGAAGCAGGGTGACATTTCTTTATGCAACTACTAAATTTATCTGTATTTGATGAAAACGTAGTGATACGCACCATCAAATTCAAGGAAGGGATAAATATAATTACCAACCTGGGAGAAACTGGCAACCAGATCGGTAAAAGCACGTCACTTCGAGCACTGGCATTTTGCTTGGGCGGTAAATTTGAACCGCTTTGGAAAGATCCAGACAATAACAAAATCAACGACAAAGTCAAAGAGTTCCTTACCAAAGGCGATGTAAGGTTTGAGCTAACTTTAAAGATTGCCTCTATTACTCACACCATCACTCGAGTGCTCTCGAAAAAAATGGCCCCCCGCCGCGAGAGCATCATCGTTTCCAGCACTATCGATGGTGTAGTACATAAGAGCAGCGCAGCTTTCACTCGTGAACTACCACGCCTATTTGGATATACGAGAGAGCAGCCTAAATTCAACTCAATTCGGAGTAAATTTTTTCGTACCAACAGAGCCACTAGCAACAACACATTGAAATATCTACACACCTACACAAGCGACAATGATTACGACCTGATTTACGCCTTCCTTTTTGACTTCGAATTTATTGATTCCGTTCGGCAGATCAATCTAATTGAGCAGCAAATACAATTAGAAGACAACCGGATCAGAACACTGCTTGGCGGGTTGCCTCTGGAGACCCGCCAGGAAGACATTTATGAGATCGATTCAAAAATTGCCGAATTGCAAATCAAAGAAGACGAATACGACATCTTTGAATCGCAAAGTTATGCCATTTCTGAACTTCGTGAATCACGAAGAAGCGTAGCAGCATTAACATCGCGCATTGTAAATCTGGAAACAAAACTATATTACAACAATAAAACAATTGAGCGCTACAAAAACAACCTGGTAGCGGTAAACGTAGGGGAGATCACGGCGCTCTACAACGAAGCCAAGTCATTAGTACCAAACCTAAGCAAAACACTAGAACAAACAATTGAGTTCCATAACTCAATAATGAGTCGCAAGGCTGCTTATGTTCAGGAGATGTCCGCAGAGACGTCAGATGAACTCGACGATTTAAGAGTCAGTTTAGAGCAACTACTTACTGAAGAAAAAAGTAAGGTAAAAGATCTTTCCAGAGACAGCCACGTCAGTGGGTTGATTCTAGTGGAAAAGCAGATGCAAGACTTGCGGGAAGCTCGAGGCAGGCTTGCTTATGTGATAAGCGAGGTAGAACTTTCTAGCAAGAGAATAACGGATTTTGAAAACACAGTTGAAGTAGTGAAGCGGAGTATTGCAGTCCACTTCTCAGACCTTAATTCAAAGCTTGATGTTTTCAATGAGGCCTATGCCGAAATCACCAAACGATTGTTTGTAACCCACCACAACGAACTGGTTGTTACAGCAGGCCAAGATGGCAAGGCAGACTTTTCAATCAGCAACGAAGAACTGAATACTGGCGACGGGGTTCCTAGGGCGGCCGCGATGGCTTTCGACATGGCTTATGTCTACTTCGTCAACAGATTTAAATCCAAGCTACCTGCTTTCACTGTCCAAGATTATCTCGAGGTTGTAGACGAAGATAAGCTGACCAAGCTGTTCAATTTCGCCAACGAGAAGAAAATCCAGACTATCGTGGCCATATTGAATGACAAGCTAGGAGGATTCGACAAAAAATTCCTAGAGAAAAACATCATCCTTGAGCTTACTAAGGACGAGAAGTTTTTTAAACTTTAGCAAGTCTTCATAGGCACAGCAAAACGGGCGCAAAAGCGCCCTTAGTCCATTCGCCAGCTGATTAAGCCATCAGTCTCCGATGCTCCAGCCAGAAGTGATTGGGTAGCGACGGTCACGGCCAAAGCCACGCTCAGTCACACGTGGGCCCACTGCCGCCTGGCGCCGTTTGTACTCATTCAGGTCGACCAAACGAATCACCTTCCGTACAACCTCTTGGTCAAAACCTTTCTCAGTGATGGCATCGGCGGACAAGTCCTGCTCGATGTACAGGCGAAGGATCTCATCAAGGATTGGGTATGGAGGCAGGGAATCTTCGTCTTTCTGATCAGGTGCCAGCTCAGCAGATGGCGGACGATCAATGACACGTTGCGGAATAACGTAGCCTAGGGTGTTGCGATATTCGCAGAGGCGAAATACCAGAGTCTTCGGCACATCCTTCAGGACGTCGTAGCCACCAGCCATATCACCGTACAAGGTCGCATAACCGACAGCCATCTCACTCTTGTTGCCAGTGGTCAAGACGAGATAACGCTTCTTGTTAGAGATCGCCATCAGCATGGTGCCGCGACACCGCGCCTGGAGATTCTCCTCGGTGGTGTCCTTACCCAGACCTTCGAACATTGGCGCCAGCGTAGACAGGAAGGCTTCTACCATGGACGCGATGGGCAGTACGCTGTACTTCACACCCAGAATGTCGGCTTCTTCTTTCGCATCATCCTGACTCATCTGGGCTGTGTAATGGTACGGCATCATCACGGCTTCAACGTTTTCTGCGCCCAGCGCATCAACGGCAACCGCAAGCACCAGCGCCGAGTCAATACCGCCCGAAAGGCCCAGAACAACACCTTTGAAGCCATTACGCCGCACATAGTCCTTAACGCCGGCTACCAGTGCCTGGTAGACGCTGGCCTCTAGACTCAGAAGCTCATTGGTTTGAGCAAGAACCGGCACTAAGGCACCTTCCTTGATCTCAAACTCCGAGACAAAGAGTCCTTCTTCGAAAGCCGGGGCACGCTGGGTGACCTTGCCGCCGCCATCCACCACAAAGCTATTGCCGTCAAATACCAGCTCGTCTTGACCACCAACCTGGTTGACGTAGAGCATGGGGATGGAGCACTCGCTAGCACGCTCCGCCAGCAGCTCTTCACGCTCAGCCTGCTTCCCACGATGGAACGGTGAGGCGTTCAGGGTCAGCATGATCTGAGCACCGGCATCACAGGCCTGCTTCAGAGGCTCGGAGAACCAGATGTCCTCACAGATGGTGATACCGACCGGCACGCCGAATATGTTGACCACGCAAGGGCCGCTGCCTGGCTCAAAATACCGCTTCTCGTCGAAAACACGATAATTGGGCAGGCGCTGTTTGTTGTAGCGGGCGAGTTCCTTCCCGTCTGAGATCACAGCGCAGCTGTTGTAGCGCGCTCCATTCTCTACCCATGGGAAACCGATCACAGTCACGATGCCCTGGACTGCGTCCTTGACATGCTGCAGCGCTTTTTCGATACGGCTCTGCATGCTAGAGCGAAGGAGCAGATCCTCTGGTGGGTATCCGCAAAGGGTCAGTTCTGGGAAAACAATGACCTGGGCTTTGAGGTCGTCGCGGGCCTTACTGGCTGCTTCGATGACCTTCTCGACGTTGCCGTACACATCCCCGACTCGGATGTTTAGCTGGGCCATTACCACTCTCAAACGTTGCTCCATGGTTCCTCCAGAAATGCCTAGATCGAGATTGGCAAGATGCAGCGCTGTCCTGAAATCTGCGATCAAGGGAAGCACCATCTGAAGCTCCATGCTGAGCAAGGGGCTATCGGACTACTGCCAGCCAGTTCGGATCATTGAGCCTAGGTCAGGACTGCCCGGAGGGTCGCGGGCATCTTGCGAACTAGGACATTATGCCCTATCCAAGCTACGCCCCCTTGACCGAATTTGGGCGGGGTTAGGAGTGATGAAAATCGACGAGTTTCCATATTGGGCAGGTGCAGAATCTGCACAATAGGAAAGTCAGTGGTTGACCCAGCATCCACGGTGCATTGGGCACTATTTTGGGGGCAGGAAGGTGATGGGCTTCTTCACCAAGTTCGGCGACGGCTCCTGCGACCTGGCGCCGCTCAGCGGGCTGGTGAAAAATCAGGTACGGGCCATTGCGCGGTATTTTGGTGCGCCGGAATCGCTGGTGGAGAAAGTCCCGACTGCCGACCTTGAAGACCTGGAACCGGGCAAGCCAGACGAAACGTCCCACGGCGTGACCTATGCCGAGATCGATGCCTTCTTGCATGGCGAGCCGGTGAGCGAAGAAGCGTTCAATATCATCCGCAGCACCTACGAAAAGACCCATCACAAGCGTGAGATGCCGTTCGCGCCTTGAGCCGCGCGGCTGCACTTCTTGTGGGAGCGGGCTTGCTCGCGATGGCATCACCGCGAAATGCCTGACA
>Ga0302347_1001951_pt1 | contig 22556 bp, 19 predicted proteins | sample PhyWR1_FD_202178 | JGI IMG/M metagenome (GOLD analysis project Ga0302347, IMG submission 202178) | Leaf surface microbial communities from wheat plants in UC Gill Tract Community Farm, Albany, California, United States - DLSL W.R1 (v2)... | ecosystem: Host-associated > Plants > Phyllosphere >...
CCAAGGGCGTGCGTTGATGCGGAAGTAGGTGCTCAGTTCCATCGGGCAACGCACGCCCTTGGGGATGAACACGAAGCTGCCGTCGGAGAACACCGCCGAGTTGAGCGCGGCGAAGTAGTTGTCGCCGACCGGCACCACGGTCCCCAGGTACTGCTTGACCAGTTCCGGGTGTTCCTTGATCGCTTCGGACATCGAGCAGAAGATCACGCCCTTCTCGGCCAGTTCCTTGCGGAACGTGGTGCCGACCGAAACCGAATCGAACACCGCATCCACGGCCACGCCGGCCAGCTTGGCGCGCTCATGCAGCGGCACGCCGAGCTTGTCGTAGGTGTCCAGCAGTTCCTTGGGCACATCGTCCAGCGAGGCGTACTTCGGGCCCTTCGGCGCGGAGTAATAGCTCAGCGCCTGCAGGTCGATCTGCGCGATCTGCAGCTTGGCCCAGTCCGGCATCGGCATGGTCAGGAAGTGGCGGTAGGCGTCCAGCCGCCACTGCGTCATCCACTCCGGCTCGTCCTTCTTGGCCGACAGGGCACGGATGGTGTCCTCGTCCAGGCCGGGCGGCAACGAGTCCGATTCGATGTCCGTGATGAAGCCCGCCGAATACTTGCGGCCGAGCTGCTCATGGATCTCGCGGTTGGGGGTATCGCCGGTGGCGACGGTATCGAGGGTATCGGTGGCCATGGGGGCTGCCTGATCAGGAGACGACATCCGCCGCGATCGCGCGGCGGTGGGCGTCAACAAGGGGAAGAGGGGGCAGGATCTGCGCCAGGGTGACCGCGCGCAGCGCTTCGGACACCACGTCGTTGATCATCCGCCAGCTGCTGCGCGCGCCACACTGCAGCTCGCGGCCGCACTGGCTGTGGTCGTGGGCGCACTCGGTCAGGCCCAGCGGCCCTTCCATGGCTTCCACGATCTCGAACAGCGTGATCTGGTCTGCCGCGCGGGTCAGCCGGTAGCCGCCACGGACGCCGCGCAGGCCTTCGACCAAGCCGGCCTGGGCCAGCGGCTTGAGCAGCTTGCTGACGGTGGGCGGTTCCAGACGGGCGAACTCGGCCAGTTCAGTGGCACTGAGCACCTCGCCCGGGCGGGCAGCGAGCACGGTCAGCACGACGGTGGCGTAATCGGTGAGCTTGGTGACGCGGAGCATGTGGGGTGCAGAACCATAAAGCGGACTGAAATTGTACGCTTTTCTCCGGCGGCATCCAACCCGCCCGTTCAGGCGCCCGCAGGGCGGCCTGGGACGCGTATTGAACCGCATCGCTTTGGCAATCACAAAGATTAAGCGAGAATCGGGGCTTCCCACCGCAACGGTCAGCCAGATGCCCAAGAAGATCCAGGCCCGCAAGTCCACCATCCATGGCAATGGCGTGTTCGCGCTGGCGCCGATCAAGAAGGGCGAGCGGGTCATCCAGTACAAGGGTCTGCTGCGCAGCCACGCCGACGTGGATGCCGACGACACCGGGGATGTGGAGAGCGGTCATACCTTCCTGTTCACCCTCAACGACGACTACGTCATCGATGCGAACTACAAGGGCAACGACGCGCGCTGGCTCAACCACAGCTGCCATCCGAACTGCGAAGCGGTGATCGAGGAAGCCGAGGGTGACAACCGCCGCGAGGACAAGGTGTTCATCGAGGCGATCAAGGACATCAAGCCGGGCGATGAATTGACCTACAACTACGGCATCACCCTGGCCGAGCGTCACACCGCGCGCCTGAAGAAGATCTGGGAATGCCGCTGCGGGTCGAAGAAGTGCACCGGCACGATGCTGCAGCCCAAGCGCTGATCCCTCCGGTCGCCACCGGCCGTGGGCCGGTGGCTGTCCCGACACGATGTGCACATTGTGGTCACCGCCGCCCAATGCGGCCGTGGCCACACTGAGCGCTCCTACTTACTGGAGCCGCTCCATGGCACACGTACTCAACGGCAAGCACATCGCGATCCTCGCCACCGATGGCTTCGAACAGTCCGAGCTGCAGGAACCCAAGCGCCTGCTGGAATCCTGGGGCGCTTCGGTCAAGGTGATCGCCCCGGGTGACGCCCGCACGATCCGCGGCTGGAAAGACAAGGACTGGGGCGAGGAGGTCACGGTCGATGCACCGCTGAAAGGCGCCAAGGCCGACGATTACGACGCGCTGGTACTGCCCGGCGGTGTGATCAATCCTGACAAACTGCGCATCGACACCGATGCGGTCGCGCTGATCAAGGCCTTCGGTGGGGCGGGCAAGCCGGTGGCCGCGATCTGCCACGGCCCGTGGCTGCTGGTCGAGTCTGGCCTGGCCAAGGGCCGCAAGGTGACCTCGTGGCCGTCGCTGAAAACCGATCTGGGCAATGCCGGTGCGGAGTGGACCGATGCCGAAGTGGTGGTGGATGGTGGCCTGATCACCAGCCGCAAGCCGGGTGATATTCCCGCCTTCGCCGATGCGGTGGCCAAGGCGTTGGCCGGTTGATCGTGTGGGCACCGACCCAGGTCGGTGCCCACCATCGCGTTAGTTGCTGAGCAGCCCGGCCGGCACCAGCGCGCCGAGATCCTGGTTGAAGGTGACCACCAGCTTGCCGTTCTCCACCTGCGCCGACTGCACCTGCAGCGTGCCGAGCACCGCGGCCACGCTCGGGTCGATCTTGTAGATCGGCTCGCGCTGGGCGTAATCGGTGAGCCAGGCATTGAGCAGGCCGCGCGTACGCGAATCCAGCTTGCCGCCGTTGTTGGCCGGGGTGAAATCGTCGACCGTCGGCTCCTGCAGGTGGAAGCCCTGGGTCTGCGCGTCATAGCGCAGGCCGCTGCTCAGCTTCACTTTGCCCAGCGGCGCCGGGTTGCCGCCGGCGGTCGCCATGGCGACATCGAAGCCCAGGTCCAGCCGGCTGCCCTGCGGAAGGGTCAGCTGCGGATGGCTCATCGTCATTGCGATCAGGCCCCCCAGCGCATTCTGCGTGCGCGGGAAGCTGCCATCGAGGTACTGCTGCACATCGGCGGCGCCGACCGACAACTGGCGGCCGGAGACGCTGGGCGCGGCCTGCGCGCCGATGGCGGCAGCCAGCAGCACGGTGCAGGCGGCGAGGCGGGACAACAGCGGGCGAACGTTCATGGCGGCAGGCCGTGGGGAATGAGATGCCAACAATAGCGCGCGCGGCTGAATCCAGCTTTGACGTACGCGGTCAGGATGCGCCGGTGCGCCCTGCCGATGCAGTCAGTTCAGTACCGGCTGGATCGAGGCGCCGTGGATCTCCCACCCGCTCCCATCCGGGCGAGGCTGCAGCCGATACCAGCCCTCGAAACGCAGCGTGCTGGTCCCGGTGCTGACCCGGATCTGGACCGGCACTTCGCGCAGCCGGGAGGGCTCGGCGGTGTCCCGTGCGATCGGGGCGCTGGTCTTGATGCGGAGCCCGCGGAAGTCGGGCAGTGCGCGAAGAGCGGCATCGTCCGGGTGGCCGCCCGGGCCGCCGCCGGTCCACTGTGCGTCGGCGGTGGCGACGTCGCCCTGCGCCAATGCACTCAGATAGCGATGCACCAGCGAGGGCTCATCCAGTGCGTCCGCGGCCACTGCGCTGAGTGGGGTCGGTGCCGCGGCGGTGGGTGGGGGCGTCGGTGCACTGTGCTGTGGCACGTCATCGGCGTGCGCTGCGCCTTCGCGCGCCGCAGCTGACTCGGTCAGGGGCGGCTGCTGCTGGCAGGAGCAGCCGTGCAGGAACAGCAACGGAAGCAACAGGACGGCGCGGCGCATGCAGGACTCTCCCCGGAGAGCGCCGAGTGTAGCGCCACGCCCGGCGCTTGGCTCAGGGCGTGCCCTGGATCGACTCCAGCGCGGCGAGCACCTCATCCAGCTGCGGTTGCAGCATGGTGAGCGGGTGGCTGGGTTCCTCGGCGTGGCGCTGGGCGAGATCGCGCAGCAGCTGGGTGGCCACGATGGCCGCGGCACGTTCGTCACCGCTGAGCCCGGTGTTGCGCCGCGCGATTTCCAGCAGGCGCATCCAATCCTGCTGCGCACGATGCTCCAGCTCGATGGTGCAGCGCCCGCTGCACTGCAGGCCGTCCTTTTCGATCGGGGTGACGGTGATGCGGTAACGCTGGGAAGAAGAGCTGGCCATGGCTGCCTGCGCGGTGGGGGACAAGGCCACCATAGGCTGCGATGTGTGCCGCGGCGACAGGCGCGGTCGCACGCAGTGTTCCACCCTGTGCGTTCCGCTCGGTTCTGCGATGCCGTGGATCGCGGCAGGACAGGCATCTTCGCGCCACGTGGGCGCCGCACACGTCTCTGGCAACGCTGTGTTTCGCTGCGCGCGCGTCACCAAAAAAAACGGGACGGCATATGCCGTCCCGTCCGGGTGCTGCAGGAAGCGCGCAGATTAGAGCGCGGCATCCTTGAGCTTCTTGAGCGGACGCACCTTCAGCTTGGTGGACGCCGGCTTGGCGGCGAACCACTGCTCTTCCTTGGTGAACGGGTTGATGCCCTTGCGCTTCGGCTTGGCCGGCACGCTGACGGTGGAGATCTTCAGCAGGCCCGGCAGGGTGAAGCTGCCCGCGCCCTTCTTGTGCACCGAAGCGGCGACGGCGCCTTCCAGCGAGGCGAGCACGGCGCGCACGTCCTTGGCGACAACGCCGGACGCTTCAACGATGTGTGCAACCAGACCAGACTTGCTCAGCACTTCCTTGATCGGCTTGGGAGCGGCCGGCTTCGCGGCTGCCTTCGTAGCGACTTTCTTTACTGCCTTCTTCGGGGCAGCCTTCTTAGCGGTCTTTGCCATGGTTTCCTGTTCCGTGAACGGTTGGTTGTTTGGTCGCGCCGAACCCCGTCGGCAAGCGAAATGTAGGGCAACTATGGGGCGCCGCCAATAGGCAAACGCATAAAAATTGGTGATTTCCACGCCCTTCGTTACCGCAGTGCATCAGGTCATAGCCAAAAAACAGGGTCCGCCCTCGCGGCGGAGGCCATCGGTCATGGACCGTCGCACCCCGACTGTCGCACGAAAACTACTTGAAAACAGCATCGATCTTGATGGCCGATTCAGCTGGGAGCGCCGCCTGCCGTGGCGCTGACGGCGGCCAGACACGGTGCTAACGCGGGGCGGTCTAGGCTGGCTTGGCCATTCATCCCGCAGGAGATCAACGATGGGTATTTCGCGTCATGCCACCGCGCATTGGGAAGGTGACCTCAAGACAGGCAAGGGACAATTGAGCACGCCCCAGAGCGGCTTGATGGACAAAACCCGCTATGCCTTCAGCAGCCGCTTCGGTGATGAGAAGGGCACCAACCCGGAAGAACTGATCGCCGCCGCACACGCCGGCTGCTTCACGATGGCGCTGTCGGCCAAGCTCACCGAGGCCGGTTTCGTGCCGACCTCGCTGGATACCGAAGCCAAGGTGGACCTCTCGATGGAGGGGGGCCCCCAGCTGTCGCAGATCACGTTGAAGGTGAAGGCCGTAGTGCCGAACATCGAGGCCACCCAGTTCCGTGCCATCGCCGATGACGCCAAGCAGAACTGTCCGGTGTCCAAGGCGCTGAGTGCGGTACCGATCAGCCTTGAGGCCGAGTTGGCCGGCTGATCCGCGCCCGCCATTGGTGCACAGCAGATTGTGATGGGAAAGCGGCGGCCGCATAGTCGCCGCTTTCCTGTTGTGGGGTATCTGCATGCGTCCGACCGCTCTTGCCGCCCTGATGGCCTGCCTGCTGGCCGGCACCGCGCAGGCCGATGTGCGCCTGCTGACCGCCGCGACCATCCATACCGGGGATCCCGACGCCCCCGCCGCCACCGCGCTGGCGTGGGATACCAACACCGGGCGCGTGCTCGCCGTCGGTGATCGCCAGGCACTGTTGACGCTGTATCCGCTGGCAGCGCTGACCGACGTCGGCCACGCCACCGTGATCCCGGGGCTGATCGATGCGCATGCACACCTGATGTTCCTGGGCGGCACCCTGATGCAGGCCGACCTGACCGGCGCGGCCGGCACCCAGGACATCGTGGCGCGCCTGCAGCGCTTTGCGGCCGACAATCCCGAGGGCTGGCTGCTGGGCAGCGGCTGGGACCAGAACCGGTGGCCGGACAAACGGTTCCCGACGGTGGCCGATCTCGACGCGGCGTTCCCGGACCGGCCGGTCTGGCTGGGTCGCATCGATGGTCACGCGGGCTGGGGCAACAGTGCGGCACTGCGCGCGGTCGCACGGCAGCCGGGCCAACGCGCGTTGAAGGGCAACTGGCAGCCGGCCGGTGGGCGCATCGTGCGCGATGCCAAGGGGCAGCCGAGCGGGGTGTTCATCGATGAAGCGATGAGCCTGGTGCAGGCGGCGATCCCAACGCCCAGCGACGCCGCCCGCGAGCAGATGCTGACCCGCGCACTGGATAAAGCGGTCAGCCAAGGCCTGACCGGTGTGCACGACATGGGCGTATCGCGCGCCGATCTGGCCCTGATGCGCCGCTTCGCCGATGCCGGCGCGCTGCCGCTGCGCATCGATGCGTATGCCGATGGCAATGGCGATGCCCTCGCGGATCTGTGTGCGCAGGGCGCGTACCAGCATGCCGGTGGCCGCCTGGAAATGCGCGGGGTCAAGCTCTTCATGGACGGCGCGCTGGGCAGCCGCGGTGCCGCACTGCTGGCCGATTACAGCGACGATCCGCACAACCGTGGGCTGCTGGTGACCTCGCCGGCCGATTTCGAAACGGCGGTGCGCAAAGCCGATAGCTGTCATGTCCAGGTCGCCACCCATGCGATCGGGGATCGTGGCAACCGGATCGCACTGGATACCTATGCCAGGGTGCTGGGCGAGCGCCGTGGCAGCGACCATCGCTGGCGGATCGAGCATGCGCAGGTGGTGGCGCTGGAGGACATTCCGCGCTTTGCCCACCTCGGCGTGATCGCCTCGATGCAACCTGCCCACGCCACCTCGGACATGGGCTGGGCGCAGGATCGGGTCGGTCCCGAGCGGATCCTCGGGGCCTATGCGTGGCGGCGGATGCTGGGCTCCGGTGCCCGTCTTGCGCTTGGTTCGGATTTCCCGGTGGAACAGGTGGATCCCCGCCTGGGCCTGTATGCCGCGGTCACCCGCCAGGACCGTGCCGGCCAACCGCCGGCGGGCTGGCAGCCCGATCAGCGCCTGACCGCGGCCGAAGCGCTGCGGGGGTTCACTGCCGACGCCGCGTGGGCAGGCCATGACGAGGCCCAGGTCGGCCGGTTGCAGCCCGGCCTGCGCGCGGATTTCGTCGTGCTCGATCGCGATCCGCTCAGCATCGCGCCTACCGAACTGGCGGACCTGCAGGTGCGCTCGACCTGGGTCGATGGCGCACCGGTGTACGACGCGGCGCGTTGACGCGCCGCCGCCGGGATCACCAGTCCAGTGTGCCGCGGATGACGGTCTGCACCTGGCCGCCGGACCAGACATCGCCATGGTCATCGATGCGCAGGGTCAGGCGCGCATCGTGGCCCACTTCGCGACCCTGGCTGACCACATAGCCGTGCGCGGTGCCAGGCAGCGCGTCGCGGCTGTCCAGCCACGCAGCCAGCACCGCATTGGCCGCACCGGAGGCGGCATCTTCAAAGCGGCGACCGTTGCCGACGAACGCACGCACCGCAAGATCCCACGCCTGGCCCTGGCTGCGTGCATAGGCGAAGACCCCCATGCTGTCGGTGGCCTCGGCCAAGGTGGCCACGGCATCCCAATCCGGGGTGAGCGCGCGCAGGGCGGCCTCGTCAGCGAGTTCGACCACCCACCAGCTGCGGCCACCGGCCATGCGCGCCGGCGGCAGATGGCCCAGCGGCCAGCCCGCCAGCGCGGCCTGCAGGCGCGGGTCGGCGGCCGTGGTCACTTCGGCCACCGCGGCGCGCGGGGTACGGATCGCGATGGTGCGGGCCTCACCGCTGCCGTCCACGCGTAGCGGCAGGGCCCCGGCGATGCCGTCCTGGACCAGCATGCCCTCGACCGGTGCGGCCACGCCCAGCTCCAGCACGGCATGCGCGGTGCCCACGCTGGGGTGGCCGGCGAACGGGACTTCCTTCTGCGGGCTGAACATGCGGATGCCGTAGCTCGCGCCCGGGGCTGCAGGCGGGAACACGAAGGTGGTCTCCGGCAGCCGGGTCCAGCGGGCGATGGCCTGCATCGCCGTCTCGTCCAGGCCCTGTGCATCGAGCACGACGGCCAGCGGGTTGCCGGCGCCGGGGTAGGGCGAGAACACATCCAGCTGCAGGAAACGACGGGAGGTCATGGCGGGGCGCTCAACGAAAAACGGGCGGGCAGCTTACCAACCGGGGCCGTGTTCCGGGCCCTGTGTGGCGGCCTGCGCACCGGTCCGGGGACAAATCCACCCGACCTGGGCCGCCCTGGCCCTGCAACGGGCAGGCTTGGCATAGAATCGGGGGTTCGGCCCGGCGTGCCGGGCGATCCCCCTCACTACCCAAACCTCCACCTCCATGTCAGCTTCCCCCCTTGTCGATCGCTGGATCGTACTGAAGTTCGGCGGCACCTCCGTGTCGCGTCGTCACCGCTGGGACACCATCGGCAAACTGGCGAAAAAACGGGCGGAAGAAACGGGCTCGCGCGTGCTGGTGGTGGTATCGGCGCTGTCCGGGGTGACCAATGAACTCACCGCGATCGCCGATGGCGCCGCCGACAGCCGCGACCGTATCGCCGCGCTGGTCGCGCGCCACCGCGAATTCCTGACCGAGCTGGAGCTGGACGCCACCGCGCTGGACGTGCGTCTGGACGCGCTGGCCGGGCTGCTGGACGATCCGCGTGCCGCCGGTCGGCCGCTGGAGTGGCAGGCCGAGGTGCTGGGCCAGGGCGAACTGCTGTCCTCCACCGTCGGTGCGGCCTACCTGCGCGCCAGTGGCCTGGATTTCGGCTGGATGGACGCGCGCGAGTGGCTCGATGCGCTGCCGCCGCAGCCCAGCCAGAGCGAGTGGTCGCAGCGCCTGTCGGTGAACTGTCAGTGGCGTGCCGAGGCCGATTGGGCCACGCGTTTCCGCGCCCAGCCGACCCGCATGCTGATCACCCAGGGCTTCATCTCCCGCCACGCCGATGGCGGCACCGCCATCCTCGGTCGCGGCGGTTCGGATACCTCGGCGGCGTACTTCGGTGCGCTGCTCGGTGCCAGCCGCGTGGAGATCTGGACGGATGTGCCGGGCATGTTCAGCGCCAACCCGAAGGACGTGCCTGACGCGCGCCTGCTGACCCGATTGGACTATTACGAAGCACAGGAAATCGCGACGACCGGCGCCAAGGTGCTGCACCCGCGTTCGATCAAGCCGTGCCGCGATGCCGGCGTGCCGATGGCCATCCTGGATACCGAGCGCCCCGAGCTGCCGGGCACCAGCATCGACGGCAATGCCGCGGCGGTGCCGGGCGTAAAGGCGATCAGCCGCCGCAACGGCATCGTGCTGGTCTCGATGGAAGGCATCGGCATGTGGCAGCAGGTCGGCTTCCTGGCCGACGTGTTCGGGCTGTTCAAGAAGCATGGCCTCTCCGTGGACCTGATCGGTTCGGCCGAAACCAACGTGACCGTCTCGCTGGACCCGTCCGAAAACCTGGTCAGCACCGATGTGCTGGCCGCGCTGTCGGCCGATCTGTCGCAGATCTGCAAGGTCAAGATCATCGTGCCGTGCGCGGCGATCACCCTGGTCGGCCGCGGCATGCGCTCGATGCTGCACAAGCTCTCGGACGTGTGGGCCACCTTCGGCCGCGAACGTGTGCACATGATTTCGCAGTCTTCCAACGACTTGAACCTGACCTTCGTCATCGACGAAGCGGATGCGGACGGCCTGCTGCCGATCCTGCACGCCGAGCTGATCGACAGCGGCGCGATGCCGGTGGAAGAGGGCGAAGTGTTCGGCCCGCGCTGGCGCGAAATCGCCGGCACCATCCGCCCGCGCGAAACCGCCTGGTGGCGGGGCCAGCGCGAGCACCTGCTGACGCTTGCCCAGGCCGGTACGCCGCGCTACGTCTACAACCTGCCGACGGTACGGGCGCGTGCGCGCGCGCTGAACGCGATCAAGGCGATCGACCAGCGCTACTACGCGATCAAGGCCAACTCGCACCCGGCCATCCTGGAGGTGCTGGAGCAGGAAGGCTTCGGCCTGGAGTGCGTGTCGCACGGCGAGCTCAAGCACGTGTTCAACACGCTGCCGACGCTGTCGCCCAAGCGCGTGCTGTTCACCCCCAGCTTCGCGCCGCATGCCGAGTACGATGCCGCGTTCGCGCTGGGCGTGACCGTTACCCTGGACAACGTGGAAGCCCTGCAGCGCTGGCCGGAACTGTTCAGCAACCGCGAGCTGTGGCTGCGCGTGGACCTGGGCCGTGGCGAAGGCCACCATGCCAAGGTCCGCACCGGCGGCAAGGACTCCAAGTTCGGCCTGCCGATCGCCCGCGTGGATGAGTTCGTGCGCATTGCCGGCGAGCTGGGCACCCGCGTGGTCGGCCTGCATGCGCACCTGGGCAGCGGCGTGGAAACCGCGCAGCACTGGCGCCTGATGTGCGATGAACTGGCTGGGTTCGCCCGCCGCATCGGCAGCATCGAGACCATCGATATCGGCGGTGGCCTGCCGATCCCGTACAGCGCCGACGACGAGCCGTTCGATCTGGAGGCCTGGGCGATCGGCCTGGCCGAAGTGAAGGCCGTGCACCCGGCGTTCCGTTTGGCGATCGAACCGGGTCGCTACCTGGTGGCCGAGTCCGGCGTGCTGCTGGCGCGGGCCACCCAGGTGGTGGAGAAGGATGGCATCCGCCGCGTCGGCCTGGATGCAGGCATGAACACGCTGATGCGTCCGGCGCTGTACGACGCCTGGCATGACATCGAGAACCTCAGCCGCCTGAGCGGCTACTCCGAAGCGATGTTCGATGTGGTCGGCCCGATCTGCGAATCCAGCGATGTGTTCGGCAAGCGCCGCCGCCTGCCGGCCTCGACCGCGCCGGACGATGTGATGCTGATCGCCGACGCCGGCGCGTATGGCTACGTCATGGCCAACACTTACAACCAGCGCGAGCTGCCGCGCGAGGACGTCATCGATGATGGTCCTTGACCGCTGCCTGCCGCCTTCCAAACCGGATACACCATGACTGCTTTTGATAAACACCAGGTTGCCGTTTTCCGCTTCGTCCGCTGCGACTTCGCCGCGGACACCGGCGTGGCGCAGCTGGTCTACGCCTTCGATGACGGCCCGGAATTGATCGAGACGGTGACCATTCCGGGCGCGCCGTTCGCGCTCGAGGGTGACCGCGCCGAGGCAGTGCAGCGCGCCCTGCGCCTGCTGCACCTGATGGCCGGCGTGAGCTACTACAAGGCCGGCGTGCCCGAACAGGTGCGTATCGACAGCTACACGATCGATGCGGCCACCGCTGCGCTGGTCGAGACGGTGTACCTCAACGGTCTGGGCGAATTCGCCTACCGCAATGGCCTGAACCTGCGTGGCCGCTTCCGCCTGCCGGTGGAGGGCGAGGCCTTCACCGCACCGGTGCTGGGCCTGCGCGAACACGCGCTGGTCGCCATCGGCGGCGGCAAGGATTCGCTGGTCAGCATCGAAGCGCTGCGCAGCCTGGGCATCGCCGAAACGGTCACGTGGATCGGCGGCTCGCAGCTGATCCGTGCCTGCGCCGAGCGCACCGGCCTGCCGATCCTCAACATCGGCCGCACGCTGGCCCCGGAGCTGTTCGAGCTCAACCGCCAGGGTGCCTGGAACGGCCATATCCCGGTCACCGCGGTGAACTCGGCGATCCTGGTGCTGGCCGCGCTGCTGCAGGGCGTGGACCAGGTGGTGTTCTCCAACGAGCGCTCGGCCAGCTATGGCAGCCAGATTCCGGGCACCGGCGAGGTCAATCACCAGTGGTCGAAGGGCTGGGCGTTCGAGCAGGCCTTCGGTGAGCACCTGGAGCAGCATGTCGCCGCAGACCTGCATTACTACTCGCTGCTGCGCCCGCTCTCGGAGCTGGCGGTGGCGCGTCAGTTCGCCAAGCGCGATGTCTACGACGCGCATTTCTCCAGCTGCAACCGCAATTTCCACATCCTGGGCGAGCGCCCGGTGAACCGCTGGTGCGGCGTCTGCCCGAAGTGCCACTTCGTGTTCCTGGCGCTGGCCCCGTTCATGCCCAAGATGCGCCTGGTCGGCATCTTCGGCCGCAACCTGCTCGACGATATCGAGCAGGCCCCGGGCTTCGATGCGCTGCTGGAATTCCAGGACCACAAGCCGTTCGAGTGCGTGGGCGAAGGCCGCGAATCGCGCGCCGCGATGGCGACCCTGGCCGCGCGCCCGGAGTGGAATGAAGACGCATTGGTGAAGCGCTTCGTCCACGAGATCCGCCCGCAGCTGGACGCCACTGAACTGCAGATCGAACCGCTGCTGGCACTGGAAGGCGAGCACCGCATTCCGCCGGCGATCTGGGAGCGTCTGCGTGCGAATTTCGCAGCTTGATGGCAAACGCGTTGCATTGTGGGGATGGGGACGTGAGGGACGCGCCGCGTTTCGCGTCCTGCAGCAGCGGCTGCCGTCGCTGCCGCTGACCCTGTTCTGCCCGGAGGCCGAGGCCACCGGTGCGCGCGAGGAAACCCACGGCGCGCTGACGGTCCGTTCGGATGTCACCGGCGAGGCGCTGGCCGCGTTCGAGGTGGTGATCAAGTCGCCGGGCATCAGCCCGTATGGCGACGCTGCGTTGCACGCCACGGCGCAGGGCACGCAGTTCATCGGCGGTACCTCGCTGTGGTTCGCCGAACAGGCCGCCGCCGACGGCATCGTGCACGATACCGTGTGCGTGACCGGCACCAAGGGCAAGAGCACCACCACCGCGCTGCTGGCGCATCTGCTGCGCGCCTCGGGCGCGCGCACCGGGCTGATCGGCAACATCGGCCTGCCGCTGCTGGAAGTGCTCGACCCGCAGCCGGTGCCGCAGTACTGGGCGGTGGAGCTCTCCAGCTACCAGACCGGCGAGGTTGCGCGCAGTGGCGCGCACCCGCAGGTCGCCATCGTGCTGAACCTGTTCCCCGAGCACCTGGATTGGCACGGCAGCGAAGCACGCTACATCGACGACAAGCTGCAGCTGGTCACCGGGGCCGCGCCGTGGATCGCGGTGCTCAATGCGGCCGACCCGCACCTGGCAGCGTTGTCGCTGCCGGAGAGCGAGGTCATCTGGTTCAACCAGCCGCTGGGCTGGCATATGCGCGGCGATGTCGTGCATCGCGGCGAGCAGGCCGTGTTCGACACCTCACACACGCCGCTGCCCGGCCGACACAACCGCGGCAACCTGTGCGCGGTGCTGGCGGCGATCGAGGCGCTGGGCCTGGACGCGGTGGCCCTGGCCCCGGCGGTGCAGGCCTTCCGCCCGCTGCCCAACCGCCTGCAGACCATCGGTGCGCGCGAGGGGATCACCTTCGTCAACGATTCGATCAGCACCACGCCGCATGCAAGCCTGGCGGCGCTGGAATGCTTCGCCGGTCGCCGCATCGCGCTGCTGGTGGGCGGCCATGATCGTGGCCTGGACTGGCACGACTTCGTCGCGCACATGGCCCACGACGTGCCGCCGGTGGAGATCGTCACCATGGGCGCCAACGGCCCGCGCATCCACGCGCTGCTGCAGCCGCTGGCCGATGCCGGCCGTTTCGGTCTGCATGCCGCTACCGATCTGCCCGAGGCCATGCGGCTGGCGCAGGCCGCGCTCGGCGGGCAGGGCGGGGTGGTGCTGCTGTCGCCGGGTGCGCCGAGCTACGGCGTGTACCGCGACTACGTCGCGCGTGGCCGGCACTTCGCCGAACTGGCGGGGTTTGATCCCGATGCGATCACGGCGATCCCGGGCATCGGGATCGCATAACGTGCCACGGTAGAGCCGACCGTTGGTCGGCTGCGTGGGATCCTGCGATCAGGCTTCTTCCTCATCGATGAACGCGTAATCCCCGTCGATGAGCTGCTGCAGGTACGCATCGAAACCCGGTGCGATCACGGCATAGCTGTCCGGGTCGTGCAGGTAGCGCACCACCTGGCCGACCGTGCCGCCCGGCGCGGGGTCGAAATCCAGGTACAGCATCGACGTGCCGCCGTTGTTCATGCAGTGCGAGAAGCACAGGCGCTTGCCCATCGGCAGATCCGCATCGATGCCCTCGCCGAGGATCTCGGGGTCTTCCTCCAGCCATTCCTCGTAGATCGAGCGGATGCTGTCATCCCACTGCGCGCTGTCCTCGAATATCTGGTCCACCGAACGCAGGTAGTAGGGGTAATGCCCCTCCTCGACATCCGAGCCCAGCATCAGCACCACCGCCTCGCCACCCGGGTAGGGGCGGAAATGCGTGCCATCGACCCGCCCCAGCAGCGCCACCAGGCTCTCGGGCACCTGCGGCCAGCGCTCGCGCAGGCGCTGCAGATCGGCCGTGCTGGCGCCCTCGACCCAGGCCCACATCCGCGCATCGTCGTCGGGCAGGCGCGGCACCAGGCCGGAAAGGAAACGATCGACAAGGCTCATGCGGGGTTCCATGCAAAGGGGGCGGCCAGCCTGCCATAACAGGGACGCAGGTAGTCAATTCACGGGGTTGCACGTCGCGCCGGCGCTTCTACACGGTCTCGTCAACCGGCCGTCATACACTCGGGGCTCTTTCTGTCGGGAGCAGACGCATGAACAGGCAATGGCGGTGGGGTGCGGCGGTGCTGTTGGGCATGACGGCGCTGCCCGCGCTGGCGGCGATGCAGGCCAAGCCGGTGGAGTGGACCCAGGACGGCACCACCTTCAGCGGGGTGCTGGTCTACGACGACAGCGACAACGACAAACGCCCGGGCCTGGTGATGGTGCCCAACTGGAAGGGGGTCAACGATTCGGCCATCGCCAAGGCCAAGCAGCTGGCCGGCGATGACTATGTGGTGCTGGTGGCCGATGTGTACGGCAAGGGTGTGCGTCCGAAGACCGATGCCGAGGCCGGTCCGGTGGCGACCAAGCTGCGCAATGACCGTCCGGTGCTGCGGGCGCGTGCGCTCAAGGCGATCGAGGTGTTGAAGGCGCAGGCCGGCAAGGCACCGCTGGATGCCAGCCGGATCGGCGCGGTCGGGTTCTGCTTCGGCGGCACCACGGTGCTGGAGATGGCGCGCGCTGGCGCACCGCTGGCCGGTGTGGTCAGCCTGCACGGTGGGCTGGGCTCGCCGCTGCCGGCCAAGGCCGGTGGCCCCCATCCCGCCGTGCTGGTGCTCAATGGCGCCGACGACAAGAGCGTGAGCAAGGACGACATCGCCAGCTTCGAGCAGGAAATGAACGCCGCCCAGGTCGACTGGGCGTTCACCAACTACAGCGGGGCGGTGCACTGCTTTGCCGAGTCGGATGCGAACAGTCCGCCGGGGTGCCAGTACAACGAGCGCGCGGCCAAGCGCGCGTGGAAGGCGCTGGATGAGTTCTTCGAGGAGCGGTTCGAGACGACACGTCGGTAGGTGCCGACCGTTGGTCGGCACGCTTTCCGATCAATGCGAGCGCTGCACCGCGTAACGGGCCAGCCCGCGAAGCGCGGCCACGGCATCGTTGTCGGCCAGGCCGTCGAGCGCACGCTCGGCGGCATCGGCGTATTCCTCGGCACGGGCGCGGCTGTACTCCAGCCCGCCGGTGGCGTGGATGGCCGCCAGCACTTCCGGCATCGCCTCGGCGTCACCGTTCTGCACGATCTCGCGCAGGCGCTCACGGGTGGTCGCATCGGAATGCGCCATCGCGTGGATCAGCGGCAGGGTGGCCTTGCCCTCGGCAAGATCGTCGCCCAGGTTCTTGCCCAGCTCATCGGCATTGGCCGAGTAGTCCAGCACGTCATCGGCGATCTGGAAGGCGTAGCCCAGGTTCATGCCGTAGTCGTACAGCGCCTGCTGGGTGGCTTCGTCCACGCCGCTGGCCAGCGCGCCCAGACGGGTGCCGGCAGCGAACAGCACCGCGGTCTTGCGCTCGATCACGCGCAGGTAAGCGGCTTCGTCCGTATCCGGGTTGTGGACATGCAGCAGCTGCAGTACCTCACCCTCGGCGATCCGGTTGGTGGTGTCGGCCAGGATGCGCATGACCGGCATGCGGTCCAGTTCGACCATCAGCTGGAAGCTGCGCGAGTACAGGAAATCGCCTACCAGCACGCTCGGGGCATTGCCCCACAGCGCATTGGCGGTGCTGCGGCCACGCCGCAGGCTGGATTCGTCCACCACGTCGTCATGCAGCAGGGTCGAGGTGTGGATGAACTCGATGATGGCCGCCAGCTGGTGGTGTTCCGGGCCGGCCTGGCCGACCGCGTGGCCAGCCAGCATCACCAGCATCGGGCGCAGGCGCTTGCCGCCGGCCGAGATGATGTGGTCGGCGATCTGGTTGATCAGCACGACATCCGAGGACAGTCGGCGACGAATCAGCGCATCGACGGCGTCCATGTCGGGCGCGGCGAGCGTCTGGATCTGGGGCAGGCCCAGCGCGGGGCGGGTGTCTTCGGTGATGGTCATGCGGTCTGACTTTCAGGCTTGGGCGGAATTATAGGCGGTGCGCTCGTATTCCGCCTGCGAAGACGCGCCGGCGGCCCGATCAAGGCGCGGGGCAGGGCGCCGGATCGTGCCGACCTTGGCCGCCGGCCCCCGGCCATATGCCGGGCGAGCCGCCGCCTGACCGGAGGCCCGGAACGCCCCGCGCACCGCGATCCGGCGTGAATACGTATGCATGCGACCCCACCGCTGGAGGCACCCCGCTAAGCTTGTCGGGTTCGTTTCTGGCCCCCTCGCGGGTGCCGTGGAAGCCCGAAGGGGGGCCCCAATGTCGCAGTCTCCATGGTGGCGCGGTGCCGTCATCTATCAGATCTACCCGCGCAGTTTCCTGGACGCCAACGGCGATGGCGTGGGCGACCTGCCCGGCATCATCGAGCGCCTGGACTATGTCGCCGCGCTCGGCGTCGACGCGATCTGGGTGTCGCCGTTCTTCAAATCGCCGATGGCCGACTTCGGCTATGACATCGCCGACCACCGCGACGTCGATCCGTTGTTCGGCACGCTCGCCGATTTTGACCAGTTGCTCGCCAAAGCGCACGCGCTGGGTTTGAAGGTGATGATCGACCAGGTGTTCAGCCATACCTCGATCGACCATGCCTGGTTCCAGGAGAGCCGGCAGGACCGCACCAATCCCAAGGCGGACTGGTACGTGTGGGCCGATCCACGCGAGGACGGCACCCCGCCCAACAACTGGATGTCGATCTTCGGCGGCGTGGCCTGGCAGTGGGAGCCGCGCCGCGAGCAGTATTTCCTGCACAACTTCCTGGCCGACCAGCCCGACCTGAACTTCCACAATCCGGCGGTGCAGCAGGCCACGTTGGATTACGTGCGGTTCTGGCTCGACCGTGGCGTGGATGGCTTCCGCCTGGATTCGATCAACTTCTGTTTCCACGACGCACAACTGCGTGACAACCCGGCCAAGCCGCTGGAAAAGCGCCTCGGCCGTGGCTTCAGCGCGGACAATCCGTACGCCTATCAGTACCACTACTACAACAACACCCAGCCGGAGAACATCGGCTTCATCGAGCGGCTGCGCGTGCTGCTGGACGCGTACCCGGGCTCGGTCAGCCTGGGCGAGATCTCCGCGGAAGATTCGCTGGCGACCACGGCCGAGTACACCGCCCCGGGCCGCCTGCACATGGGCTACAGCTTCGAGCTGCTGGTGAAGGATTTCAGCGCCGGTTACATCCGCGACACCGTGTCACGGCTGGAAGCCACCATGACCGAAGGCTGGCCGTGCTGGGCGATCTCCAACCACGATGTAGAGCGTGCGGTGACGCGCTGGGGTGGCCATCCGGCCCAACCGCGCCTGGCGCGGATGCTGGTGGCCATGCTGTGCTCGCTGCGCGGTTCGATCTGCCTGTACCAGGGCGAGGAACTGGGGTTGGGCGAGGCGGACGTGCCGTTCGAGGCGCTGCAGGACCCGTACGGCATTACGTTCTGGCCGAACTTCAAGGGCCGCGACGGTTGCCGTACGCCGATGCCGTGGCTGGATGCGCCGAAGGCGGGCTTCACGACGGGCGAGCCGTGGCTGCCGATTCCGGCGGAGCATCAGGCCGCGTCGGTGGCGACGCAGGAACAGGATCCGCATTCGGTGTTGAACGCGTTCCGTCAGTTCCTGGCATGGCGGCGGACGATGCCGACGCTGTTGGTGGGGGATATTCGTTTCCTGGAGTGCGCCGAGCCGGTGTTGATGTTCGAGCGGGTGCACGGGGAGGAGACGTTGCTGTTGGCGTTCAATCTGTCGGCCGGGACGGCTCGGGTTGCGCTGCCGGTGGGTGATTGGCAGGCGATGCATGTGCCGGGTCCGGATGTCGGCGAGGTGGTCGGTGGTGAGTTGGTGTTGCCGGCGCAGTCGATGTTTTGCGCGCGACGCGGCTGAGTGGGTTTCCGGTGGTATTGAGAGGGCGGGGCCGGGTGCCTCGCCCTTTTTTTGTCTTGCGTTCGTGCGTTGGGCCACATCAATAGCAACAGCAACAGCCACGGCAACGGCAACGGCGCGTTGGGCTGCGCTTGTGCTGGTTTGGGCGGGCACGGGTGGGTTGGCGGGACCCGCCGCAAGTACGTCCGTGTAGGCTCATGTCGCGCCATCCATGGCGCTCATGGTCCCGCCAACCCACCCGTGCCCGCCCTTTGACAATGGGCTGGTGCGCAAGGGAAAAGCGACGCTAGCAGCTGAAGCATGCGCAATGGTCGGATCGGCCAGCGCGGTCGAGATGATCGGGTTGATCGGTCTGGTCGGTGGGAGCGGAACAGTCCGGGCGGTCAGGGCAATCGGGGCGTTCGACGTGGTCGGCACGGTCAAAAGTGTCGAGGCGGCGGAACTGCTCGAGCTGGCCCTAACCGCAGATACCGCGTTCGATCCTCCGCCGCGTCGCGTCGCGTCGCGTTGCTTCGCTTCGCACTGCACTGCCATGGCAACCAACCACCTGTCGAAGGGCGGGGGTGTGTGGGTTGGCGGGACCGTTGTGCCGCATGGATGCGGCTCACGAGCCCCCAAGGATGGGTTTACGGCGCGTCCCGCGAACCCACACACCCCCGACCAGGCCACGGACAGTCGGCACTAACGCTTTTGAGGGGGCGGGGTAAACCAACAAAAAACCCGCTGCACAAGCAGCGGGTTCTTCGATGTTGCCATTACGTCGCTGAAGCAAGCTCAATCAGAACTTGTAGTTCACACCCAGCATGTACGTGCGGCCCCACTCCACGTACTCCAGCGGTCGATCCTTCGTGCCAGCGTAGGTGCGATACGGCTCGTTGGTCAGATTGCTTCCCTGCAGCAACAGCGTCAGCCCATGCAGACTGCTGCTGTCCGCGAAGGTGTAGCTGACCTGCGCATCCGTCACGTTCTCACCGACCACATACCGCAGCGTCCGGTTGCCGTTGAAGTTGCCGATCTCACCGATGAAATCCGAACGGCGGCGTTGGCTCACGCGGGCCTCGAACCCACTGCGCTCGTAGTACGCCGTGAAGTTGTACACGCGCTCGGACAGGCCGGGCAGGCTGATCGGATCGCTGCCCACGCTGGACGCGCTTTCCGGATCCAGGATCTTGATGTCGCTGTCGTTGAACGTCGCACTGGCCTGCACGCCGAAGCCACGCAAGGTCTCGGTCAGCATCTCCAGCGGGAACGAGGCGGTCAGCTCCAGGCCCTTGAGCTTGCCACCCTGGCCGTTCTGCGGGGCCGAGAAGGTGCCGGTCGGCAGTACCGGCACGATCATGCCCGGCGGCGGTACGTAGCTGGCCAGCAGATCGCTGAAGTCGTAGTCATCGCGCGACTGCGTGTAGACGTAGGACTTCAGGTCCTTGAAGAACACCGCAGCCGCCACATACGCCTTTTCACCGAAGTACTTTTCGTAGGACAGATCGATCGCATTGGCGCGCCACGGATCCAGCAGCGGGTTGCCGCCGCTGCCGCCGGGCTTGCCGGTGGCGGTGTCCACGCCGAACTCCAGGCCGGCGCGCATCTGGTCCACGCGCGGGCGTGCCACCTGCTTGGCCACGGCGAAACGCAGCGTCTGCTGGTGCGGGAACATGAAGGCCAGGTTCAAGCTCGGCAGCCAATCGGTGTAGGTCTTGCCGTCATCGATCGGCAGGATGTTCTGGCCGTCCGGACGCGAGCGGTCGAAGTAGTTGGACTGCGAGCTCTGGTCGGTGCGCACCATCTGCACGCCGATGTTGCCGCGCAGGCCCACCTCGCCCAGGTCGGTGTTGATGTTGGCGCGGATCCAGGCGGTGCTGGTCTTTTCCTGCACCGTCCAGGCCTTGGGAATCAGGTAGTCCAGGTTGGTGACCGGGTTGAAGACCATGTAGCGGTCCACCGCGGCCGGGACGTTCCAGGCGGGGATGTAGCCGATGCCGGCGAAGCCCAGGTTGACCGGTGCGTACTGCAGGTCACCGGCGATGTTGGCATCGCCCTGGTCGCCGAGCAGGATGTTGCCCTCGGCCTGGGTCTTGTCCTTGCGGCGGTCGGCGTAGTTCACGCCCACGTCCACATCGGAGAACCACGGCAGCGAATCGGGCATCGCAAAGGTGGCCTGCAGGCGGGCGCCCTTCAGGCGGTCTTCGACCATCGGCACCTTGCCGTAGCCGGAGCCGTAGATGGTGTTGGTCAGGAACAGCGCGTCCGGGTTGGAATAGTCCAGCCCCGGGCTGATCTGCGAGAACCCCTCCGGCTTGACCACCACCCCGACCGAATCCAGCTGCGGCATCGGCGTGAGCTGCAGGTTGTTCTCCAGGTTCAGTTCGTTGCGCGTGGCCTTGGAGTAGTTCACATCGGCGACAACCTTGACCCGCTCGAAGTTGAACTCGTTGTTCCAGCCGAACGCGTCGATCTTGTCCTTGCGCTTGTTGTACATGCCGCGCACCAGCGGATACACGCCGGTCGCCACGCCGCCGGCGAAGGTGCCATCGGCGTTGATCTGCGGGTTGGTGATCAGCAGGCCCGGGGTATAGCCGCCGTTGTAGTTGCTGAGGTTGACCTCGAACTGGTTGGCGGTATCGATCTGCTCGGCTTCGGTGTGGAACGCATCCAGGGTGCTGGTCCACACGTTCGACGGGCGGAACTGGACGGTGGCCATCACGCCGTCGCGCTCGTTGTTACCGGTGCGGCGCAGCGCCTTGATGCCGTCGGAGAACACCGTGCCCGGGGCCAGGCCGGGGCGGTTGCCCTGGTCGGTCTGCTCGGTGGTCCACGGTTCGTACAGCCCGACCTGGTTCTCCTGGATGGGCATGTCGCTGTGCGCGTAGCCGATCGAGATGCCCAAGGTGTTGTCGAGGAACTGGTCGATGTAGCTGGCGCTGAAGCGGTTGCCGTACGGATCGACATTGGCGGCCTTGCCCAGCGAGCTCTTCTGGTAGCGGCCGCTGATCGCGATCACGCGCTCGGCGAAGCTCAGCGGGCGCACGGTCTGCATGTCGATGGTGCCCGACAGGCCCTGGCCGACCAGGGCGGCGTCCGGGGTCTTGTACACGGTCACGCCGTTGACCAGCTCCGAAGGGTACTGATCGAACTCGACGCTGCGGTTGTCACCGGTGCTGACCACTTCGCGTCCATTGAGCAGCGTGGTGGCAAAGTCGGGCGACAGGCCGCGCACGCTGATCACCTGGGCACGCCCGGCCACCCGCTGGGCGGCCAGACCGGGCAGGCGGCCCAGCGATTCGGCGATGCTCACGTCGGGCAGCTTGCCGATGTCCTCGGCCGAAATCGCTTCGACCACCGAGGTCGCGTCCTGCTTGATCGCGATCGCGTTCTCGATGCCGCGGCGGATGCCGGTGACCTGGACGGTGTCCAGATTGGTCGCCGCGGTGCCGGTCCGTGCAGTGGTGGTACTGGGTTCGGCGGTCTGCGCCGACGCCATCAACGGCGTCAGGGCGACGGCCAGCGCGAGACTCAGCGCGCTGCGCTTGCGGTTCAACATTTTCCCCTCCCAGGCAATGTTGCCAATCGATTTTTTGGTTGCCCGGAGGACCCGGGAGCGTCATGGCGCGGTGGCCGTTGACTGCGTGGCTATGGTAGGCAGCGCATCGGCTGTGGGAATCACCCTGCATACGTATTCAATGACGTTTGCAGCGTTGGAAGCGATTACAGGTGCGTTATTGCAGCCGCACCGGCGTACACGCGCCCGGTAGGTGCCGACCGTTGGTCGGCACGCCGCATCCACGCACGCGGCGCTGGCTGAGCGACTTACAACGGGGTAAAGCGGATCGCCTGGCCGCCGCCCGGTGCAAGCACCAGCGTCAGCGCATCGGCGCTGGTGACCTCGCGCGTTTCGCGCACGAAGGCGAAGGGATTGCGGCGGAAATCCGCGCCGTCGCCATCGCGGTAGATCTCCGCGCGGTAGCGCACACCCGGCGCCAGGAAGCCCAGCGAGACCGGGAGCACGCGGCCGTGTTCATCGGTGATGCTGCCCAGGAACCAGTCGCGGCTGTGGCGGTCCTTGCGCACGATGGTGACGTAGTCGCCCACCTCGCCGTTGAGCACGCGGCTGTCGTCCCAGTCCACCGCGACGTCCTCGATGAAGCGGAAGGCTTCGCGGTGCTGCTCGTAGTGCTCGGGCAGGTCGGCCGCCATCTGGATTGGGCTGTAGATCGTCACGTACAGCGCGAGCTGCCGGG
>Ga0302347_1001952_pt1 | contig 22555 bp, 24 predicted proteins | sample PhyWR1_FD_202178 | JGI IMG/M metagenome (GOLD analysis project Ga0302347, IMG submission 202178) | Leaf surface microbial communities from wheat plants in UC Gill Tract Community Farm, Albany, California, United States - DLSL W.R1 (v2)... | ecosystem: Host-associated > Plants > Phyllosphere >...
CACCGCCCGAGTTACTGTGGTTGATAATCCCATCGGGCAACGTACACGATTTGGCGAAAACGCAGCCAACTGGCCTGACTTCCTCTGGTTTCTTGATCGCCTTTCTACGTTCGTCAGCTTCCCATTCATTCCTGGCGTTCGCGGCCACAGTCCTGTCCCACGCGGCCTGTGCTGCCTCTGTCGCCTCGGCATGTCGCCTGTTGCGGTCTATCCCATTACATCCCTTATAACTCGGGAAAAGGTTTTCAGCCGCCATGCTACTTCCTGTAATTGACTCGATTAAGAGGCGTCTAAAGTCTCACACCTGTGCGGGCCGATTCAGCTTTTAAGTGTATGTAAACGCGATTTGAGTTGGAAGAACGCCGGTGGCGGCGTATCGCCTTCAAGCCTTAGGCGATGCAGATGTCCCAGCTCGCTCAGTACATCGACAAGGTCCGAGTCAAAAGATGGGTTGAGACGCTCGAGGTCGTGATGCGTAAACGTAGGCATATAGAAAATATCTCAAGACGGCTGAGAGATTATCTTGAAAAAAACCAAGGAGAGCACCGCAATTTAAAGGTATGTGCTTAGCATGCGCTAAACATTATCTTGAATTCAGTCTTGAGCTCACTCAAAAGTGAGTAATGATTAAGTGAGAAATATTGGTGGTTTGCGGGGTATTCATGGCCAGAGAACGGCGCTTTAAGTCACAGCGCTTCATCCATGTATCCCAAAGTTCGATATTTTCCTCAGGATGCAAGCGGGTAGGCAGGGACAAATCGCAGGCACAAAAAAACCGGCACGGTGGCCGGTTTCTCTGTGTATCCAAGGTGCATTGAGCGGCACCTTGAATCTATGTTTGGTGCCCCGAGGGAGAATCGAACTCCCACTTCTTTCGAAAACGGATTTTGAATCCGCCGCGTCTACCAATTCCGCCATCAGGGCTCAATGGCGGCGAAGTATAGAGATGAGGTTTAGGTCGGTCAACAACTTATTGGTCTATTTTTGCCAAGTCCGTTAAACTCCCCGGCCCTGCTAGACGAAACCTATCATGCGCGTTGCTGACTTTACTTTCGAACTCCCTGATTCGCTCATCGCACGCCATCCTTTGGCGGAGCGCCGCAACAGTCGCCTGCTGACCCTGGACGGGGAGAGCGGCGTACTGGCACATCGTCAATTTACTGATTTGCTTGAACATTTGCGTCCAGGCGATTTGATGGTGTTTAACAATACCCGGGTGATTCCAGCCCGTCTGTTTGGCCAGAAGGCCTCGGGCGGCAAGCTGGAAATTCTGGTTGAGCGGGTGCTCGACAGTCACCGTGTGCTGGCCCATGTGCGCTCCAGCAAATCGCCAAAACCAGGGTCGAAGATCTTGATTGATGGCGGTGGCGAAGCCCTGATGCTGGCCCGTCATGATGCATTGTTCGAGCTGGAATTTGCCGAAGAGGTATTGCCGCTGCTGGACCGTGTCGGGCATATGCCATTGCCGCCCTATATCGACCGCCCGGACGAAGGTTCGGACCGCGAGCGCTATCAAACGGTCTACGCCCAGCGCCTGGGTGCCGTCGCGGCGCCAACGGCAGGGCTGCACTTTGATGAGCCGCTGATGCAGGCCATCGCCGCCAAAGGCGTCGAGACGGCATTCGTGACCTTGCACGTGGGCGCGGGTACATTCCAGCCGGTGCGGGTCGAGCGTCTTGAAGATCACCATATGCACACCGAATGGCTCGAAGTGGGCCAGGATGTGGTCGATGCCGTGGCTGCATGCCGTGCGCGCGGCGGACGGGTGATCGCCGTGGGTACCACCAGCGTGCGCTCGCTGGAAAGTGCCGCGCGTGATGGCGTGCTCAAGCCGTTCAGTGGCGATACCGATATCTTTATCTTCCCCGGTCGACCCTTTCATGTGGTTGACGCGCTGGTGACCAATTTCCATCTGCCGGAATCCACGCTGCTGATGCTGGTTTCGGCATTCGCCGGTTATCCCGAAACCATGGCGGCCTACAAGGCTGCGGTTGAGCATGGGTACCGCTTCTTTAGTTACGGTGATGCAATGTTCATCACCCGCAATCCTGCGCCGACGGCTCCAGCCCCGGCCCCAGAGGATCAAGCATGAGCAACTGTCGTATGTCCTTCGAGCTGCTGGCCACTGATGGCAAGGCTCGTCGCGGTCGCCTGACCTTCCCCCGTGGTGTGGTTGAAACCCCGGCGTTCATGCCGGTGGGTACTTACGGTACGGTCAAGGGCATGCTGCCACGCGATATCGTCGATACCGGTGCGCAGATGATCCTGGGCAACACCTTTCACCTGTGGTTGCGTCCGGGCACCGAGGTGATCAAGAAGCACGGCGACCTGCATGACTTCATGAAGTGGCAGGGTCCGATCCTGACCGACTCCGGCGGTTTCCAGGTATTCAGCCTGGGCGCCATGCGCAAGATCAAGGAAGAAGGCGTTACCTTCGCTTCGCCGGTAGATGGTGCCAAGGTGTTCATGGGCCCTGAAGAGTCGATGCAGGTCCAGCGCGACCTGGGCTCTGACGTGGTGATGATTTTCGACGAATGCACCCCGTACCCGGCCGATGAAGACACTGCCCGTGTCTCCATGGAGCTGTCGTTGCGCTGGGCGCAGCGTTCCAAGAATGCCCATGGCGACAACACGGCGGCACTGTTCGGCATCGTTCAGGGCGGCATGCACCAGAACCTGCGCGAGCGCTCGCTCGAAGGTCTGAACAAGATCGGCTTTGATGGCCTGGCCATCGGCGGTTTGTCGGTAGGCGAGCCCAAGCACGAAATGATCAAGGTGCTGGATTACCTGCCGGCGATGATGCCTGCTGACAAACCTCGTTACCTTATGGGGGTTGGCAAGCCGGAAGATCTCGTTGAGGGTGTGCGCCGCGGTGTGGACATGTTCGATTGCGTGATGCCAACCCGCAATGCCCGCAATGGGCATCTGTTTATCGACACGGGTGTCATCAAGATCCGCAACGCGTTCCATCGCCATGATGATTCGCCGCTGGATCCGACCTGCGATTGCTACACCTGCCAGAACTTCTCCCGCGCTTATCTGCATCACCTGGACAAGTGCGGCGAAATGCTGGGTAGCATGCTCAATACCATCCATAATTTGCGCCACTATCAGGTGCTCATGGCTGGTTTGCGCGAGGCTATTCAACAGGGTACATTGGCCACCTTTGTCGACGCCTTCTATGCCAAGCGCGGGCTGCCTGTGCCGCCCTTGGACTGAGTTTCGGACCTTTAAGAAACAACATTGCAACTGGAGTGCTTAATGAGCTTTTTCATCTCTTCCGCTTTCGCGGACGCTGCTGCACCTGCCGCTGCTGGCCCTATGGGCGGCGGTTTTGAATGGATTTTCCTGGTCGGCTTCCTGGTCATCTTCTATCTGATGATCTGGCGTCCACAGGCCAAGCGCGCCAAAGAGCAGAAAGCCCTGTTGGGTAACCTGCAAAAAGGCGACGAGATCGTGACCACTGGCGGTATCGCCGGCAAAATCGTCAAGGTTTCCGATGCTTTTGTTGTCATCGAAGTGTCTGACACTGTCGAGCTGAAAATTCAGAAAGGCTCGGTTGCAGCCACGTTGCCTAAAGGCACGCTGAAAGCGATCTAAGTTTCAACTTTCAACAATCGACGGGGCGCGCAAGGCGCCCCGCGTTTTAAGCGGGCGGCGTGATTGATGCTGAACAAATACCCTCTGTGGAAATACATACTGATCCTGGCAGTGCTGGCGATCGGTTTTATTTATTCCGCTCCCAATCTGTACCCTGATGATCCGGCCATTCAAGTGTCGGGTGCGAGCACGGCCCTGCAGGTCACTCAAGCTGATCTGGATCGCGCAAGCAAGGCGCTGACGGATGCAGGCATTGAAGTCAAGGGTGCTTCCCTGGCCCAGAACGGCAAAGGTGGTTTGCTGCGCCTGGTCAAGAAAGACGACCAGTTGCCAGCCAAGGATGTTGTACGCAAGGCTCTGGGTGACGATTATGTCGTAGCGCTCAACCTGGCACAGACCACGCCACAATGGTTGCGCAGTCTGGGTGCTCACCCGATGAAACTGGGTCTGGACTTGTCGGGCGGTGTGCACTTCCTGCTGGAAGTGGACATGGACAAAGCTGTCGATGCACGCATGAAAGTGTACGAGAGCGATGTCAAAAGCCTGTTGCGTAAAGAAAAAGTGCGTTATCGCAGCCTGCCGCAACTCAACGGTGCCATTCAGTTGGGCTTCACTGATGAAGCTGTCCGTGAGCAAGCGCGTAGCCTGATCCGTAAAAGCTTCAATGATTTCGACATTACCGCTGCAGACCTGAACGGTCAGCCGGTTCTGCGTCTGGCGATGACCCCGGCCAAGCTGGCGGAAATCCGTGAATATTCCATCAAGCAAAACCTGACAACCGTCCGTAACCGGGTCAACGAGTTGGGTGTTGCCGAGCCTCTGGTTCAGCGTCAGGGTGCCAACCGCATCGTGGTTGAGCTGCCGGGCGTACAAGACACCGCCGAAGCCAAGCGTATCCTGGGCAAGACGGCCAACCTTGAGTTTCGTCTGGCCGCCGAGCCGGGTGCTTCCAAAGCCACTTCCGAAACCTTCGAGTTCCGTGAAGGCAACCGTCCTGCAGCGCAAATCGAGCGTGGCCTGATCATCACCGGTGACCAGGTGACCGATGCCCAGGCAGGTTTTGACGAGCATGGCCGTCCACAGGTGAACATCAAGCTTGATGGTCACGGTGGCGAGTTGATGAGTCGTTCGACGCGCAGCAACGTTGGCCGCAGCATGGCGGTAATCTTCATCGAGCAGAAGCCGGTGACGACTTACACCAAGCAAGTGGTTGACGGTGTCGAGAAGGACGTACCGGTTCAGTCGTTCAAAGAAGAGAAGAAGATCATCAGTCTGGCGACCATCCAGTCGCCGCTGGGCAGCCAGTTCCGGATTACCGGTCTGAATGGCCAGGGTGAGGCTTCCGAGCTGGCACTGCTGTTGCGTGCCGGTGGTCTGGCAGCGCCAATGTACTTCGCTGAAGAGCGCACCATTGGCCCGAGCCTGGGTGCTGACAACATTACCAAGGGTGTCGATGCATCGCTGTGGGGCATGTTGTTTGTGTCTATCTTCATCATCGCCATCTACCGTTTCTTCGGTGTGATCGCGACGGTGGCACTGGCGGGCAACATGGTCTTGCTGCTGGCGCTGATGTCGGTGCTGGGTGCAACCCTGACCCTGCCGGGTATTGCCGGTATCGTGTTGACGATGGGTATGGCGGTCGATGCCAACGTACTGATCTTCTCGCGTATACGTGAAGAGCTGGCCAATGGCATGACACCGCAGCGGGCGATCAACGAAGGTTTCAACCGTGCCTTTACGGCCATCGTTGACTCCAACCTGACAACCCTGCTGGTCGGCGGGATCCTCTTCGCCATGGGTACCGGGCCGGTCAAAGGCTTTGCGGTGACCATGTCGCTGGGTATCTTTACCTCGATGTTCACGGCCATTATGGTCACCCGCGCACTGGTCAACCTGGTGTATGGCGGTCGGGACTTCAAGAAGTTGTGGATTTAAGGGGCTGCCATGTTACGTACAATCAACTTCATGGGCGTTCGCAACGTAGCGTTCGGCGTCACTGTACTGCTTACCGTGCTGGCCTTGTTCAGCATGTTCCACAAGGGCATGAACTACGGCCTGGACTTCACCGGCGGTACGCTTATCGAGCTGACCTACGAGAAGCCGGCTGACCTGACCAAGGTGCGTAACGAGCTGGTTTCGGCCGGCTTCCACGATGCCGTGGTACAGAGCTTTGGTGCGACGACTGACTTGCTGGTGCGTATGCCCGGCGATGATCCGTTGCTGGGCAACAAGGTAGCGGCTGCGCTGGGTCAGGCAGATACCAGCAACCCGGCGGTGATCAAGCGCGTCGAGTTCGTCGGCCCGCAGGTGGGTGAAGAGCTGCGCGACCAGGGCGGCCTCGGCATGCTGATGGCCCTGGGCGGCATCATGCTTTACCTGGCTTTCCGCTTTCAGTGGAAGTTCGCTGTCGGCGCGATCGTGTCCCTGGTTCACGACGTGATCGTGACCATGGGCGTGCTGTCGTGGTTCCAGATCACCTTCGACCTGACGGTGTTGGCGGCGGTGCTGGCGATCATCGGCTACTCGCTCAACGACACCATCGTGGTATTTGACCGGGTGCGGGAGAACTTCCGGGTGCTGCGCAAGGCCAGCCTGATCGACAATATCAACATCTCGACCACGCAAACCTTGCTGCGCACCATGGCGACATCGATCTCCACCTTGCTGGCCATTGCCGCATTGCTGATCTTCGGTGGCGACAACCTGTGGGGCTTCTCGATTGCCCTGTTCGTGGGTGTTCTGGCGGGTACTTACTCGTCGATCTACATCGCCAACGTGGTGCTGATCTGGCTGAAGCTCAGTGCAGAGGATCTGATTCCGCCTGCGGCGAGCGAGAAGGAAGTCGACGACCGTCCATAACCATCAGTTATCGACAAGTTGTTATCTAAAAGGCGCGAGTTATTGAACTCGCGCCTTTTTTTGTGCTCCAACTCCAGGATTGGTGTGGGACTGTTCCCACTTAAGATGGTCTGGAGGTTCACGTGAACAAGTCATTGCTGGTGGGTGCTGTACTGGGTGCTGTCGGTGTTACAGCCGGTGGTGCTTTTGCCACTTACAGCTTGGTGAAAGGCCCTGAGTCTGCGCAGGTGCTGGCCGTTGTGCCAGTTAACCAGCAGGTCAAAACGCCGCGTGAGGTGTGCAAGGATGTGACTGTGACGCGCCAGGCGCCGGTCAAGGATCAACATCAGATCGTCGGCAGCGTGATTGGCGCAGTGGCTGGCGGTTTGCTGGGTAATCAGGTGGGTGGCGGTAACGGCAAAAAGATTGCCACGGTTGCCGGTGCGGTGGGTGGCGGTTATGCCGGTAACAAGGTGCAGGAAGGCATGCAGGAGCGTGATACCTACACCACGACCCAGACGCGCTGCAATACAGTCAATGACATCAGCAGCAAGGTCGTCGGCTACGACGTGCGTTATTCGCTCAATGGCAAGGAAGGCAAGGTGCGTATGGATCACGAGCCGGGCAATGAAATTGCCGTGGACAAGGAAGGCAAGCTGATCCTGAATTAAGTTCTTGTGGGAGCGGGCTTGCCCGCGATGCAGGCAGTGCGGTCTGTCAGGCAAGTCGCGGTGATGCTATCGCGGGCAAGCCCGCTCCCACAGGGTGGGTTAATTGCAAAGCCAAAAAAAAGCACCCCGAAGGGTGCTTTTTTTGTCTGCGGTATTCGCTTAGCGTTTCAGCGAGGTTGGCAGGTGTGGCTGGATTGCAGTCAGAACGGCTTTGAAGCACTTGGTGTTACCGGCAACGATATGACCTTTTTCAAGGAAATCGTGGCTACCGGTAAAGTCGCTGACCAGGCCGCCTGCTTCTTGAATCAGCAGTGCGCCTGCAGCCATGTCCCACTCGGACAGGCCCGACTCCCAGAATGCGTCGAAACGACCAGCAGCCACGTAGGCCAGATCCAGGCTGGCAGCGCCTGCACGGCGGATACCGGCAGTCTGGCCAACCAGGCTGCGGAACATGCCCAGGTAGTTGTCCAGGTTGTCCATCTGGTTGTCGCGGAATGGGAAGCCAGTGCCCAGCAGGGCGCCTTCGAGGCTGGTGCGACCGCTTACACGCAGGCGGCGACCGTTCAGTTGTGCGCCACGGCCACGGCTGGCAGTGAATTCTTCCTGGCGAACCGGGTCGAGTACCACTGCGTGCTCAAGACGGCCACGGTATTTGCAGGCGATGCTGACGGCGAAATGTGGAACGCCGCGCAGGAAGTTGGTGGTGCCATCCAGTGGGTCGATGATCCACAGGTAGTCTTCACCTTCACCGCTGCCTGGGTGCATGCCGGTTTCTTCACCGAGGATGCCGTGCGTCGGGTAAGCCTTGCGCAGGGCGTCGATGATTTTCTGTTCAGCAGCACGATCGACTTCAGAGACGTAATCCTTGGCGTCTTTTTCGTCAACCTTGATGGTATCCAGGCGCTCGATGGAGCGGAAAATCAATTCACTGGCGCTGCGGGCGGCGCGCAGCGCGATATTCAGCATGGGCTGCATGGACGTTTCACCTAAGGTTGTTAAAGAAAGCCGAATATTCTATCAGAAAACTTTGGTAGATGAAGGTTTGCGTTAGCTTTCGTAGCTTATGACGTTTTGCTTAGGTAAGATTTGCTCCCTTTTGCTGGTCTGTGAGCGCTTCCTTTGCTGCCTAATATTCGTGTCGTTCTGGTCAATACCAGCCATCCCGGGAACATCGGCGGTGCTGCGCGTGCCATGAAAAACATGGGGTTGTCGCGGCTGGTTCTGGTTGAGCCAAGGGTGTTTCCGCACCATGAGGCCGACGCGCGGGCCTCTGGCGCCGGTGATATCCTGGAAAATGCACAGGTTGTCGCCACCCTTGAAGATGCCCTGGTGGGCTGCAATCTGGTGCTTGGCACCAGTGCCCGTGACCGTCGTATCCCCTGGCCTCTGCTGGATCCGCGTGAGTGCGGGCAAAAAGTGGTGGCGGAGGCGGCCCAGGGTGCTGAAATTGCATTGGTGTTCGGTCGTGAAGATTCCGGCCTGACCAATGACGAGTTGCAGCGCTGCCACTTCCATGTGCATATCCCCTCGGACCCCGAGTTCAGTTCCCTGAACCTCGGCGCCGCCGTGCAGGTACTCAGCTACGAAATTCGCATGGCCTGGCTGGCGGCCCAGGGGCAACCGAGCAAGATCGAGAAAGAAGAGGTGGCGTCCACCAAAAGTGGCGAGCTGGCGACCATGGATGAGCTGGAGCGCTTTTACGAGCATCTGGAGCAAACCCTGGTGGCCATTGAGTTTATGGACCCGGAAAAGCCGCGGCACCTTATGGCGCGCCTGCGTCGGCTCTATGGTCGCAGTGCGGTCAGTCGTGCCGAGATGAATATTTTGCGTGGCATTCTCACCGAAACCCAAAAAGCAGCCCGTGGCGAGCTGCTCAAGCGCAAGGATTAATGATGTTCGAGCGTCTGCGTGAAGATATCCAGAGTGTGTTTCACCGTGATCCGGCTGCGCGCAATGCTTTTGAGGTGCTGACGTGCTATCCGGGGATGCATGCGATCTGGATTCACCGCCTGTCGGCGCTACTGTGGCAGGCTGGCTGGAAGTGGCTGGCGCGCCTGGTATCGAACTTCGGGCGCTGGTTGACCGGGATTGAAATTCACCCGGGGGCCAAGGTCGGGCGTCGTTTCTTTATCGATCACGGTATGGGCATCGTTATTGGTGAGACCGCTGAAATTGGTGATGACGTGACCTTGTATCAGGGCGTGACTCTTGGCGGCACCAGCTGGAACAAAGGCAAGCGCCACCCCACGCTGGAAAATGGCGTTGTTGTCGGTGCGGGTGCCAAAGTGCTGGGCCCGTTCACGGTGGGGGCGGGTGCCAAGGTCGGCTCCAATGCGGTGGTGACCAAGGCCGTACCGCCGGGTGCGACCGTGGTCGGTATTCCGGGGCGGATCATTATCAAGAATGACGATGAGACCGAGGCCAAGCGCAAGGCAATGGCCGAGAAGATCGGCTTTGACGCCTACGGTGTCAGCGAAGACATGCCGGACCCGGTCGCGCGGGCCATTGGCCAGTTGCTGGATCATCTGCAGGCCGTTGACGGTAAGCTGGACGGCATGTGTGGTGCGCTCAAGGATTTGGGCAGTCCTTACTGTGCGAAAGAGTTGCCTGAGCTGCGCGAAGAAGACTTCGCCAGCGTCAAGGGCAAGGACGAAAGCACGGCGGTGTGAGTGACCTGTAGCCGCTGCCGCAGGCTGCGATAAAGTCCGCAGGACTTTCCTTCGGGCCAAAAGCGCGACCGCTTCGCGCCCGATCGCAGCCTGCGGCAGCGGCTACAAGCTTGCTCGTGTGCCATTACGCCGCAGACCCTGCTACAATGCGCGCGCTCTTTTGCGGGTAATCCCGACTAAAGTACTAGGTCTAATAGTTGACTTAATTAGTCGGGTATAACATACTCGCCCTCATTCCGAATTCCGTGGTACCTGTCCATGAGACTGACTACAAAAGGCCGTTACGCCGTAACTGCAATGCTCGATTTGGCGTTGCATGCACAGCATGGGCCGGTGTCCCTGGCCGATATTTCCGAGCGCCAAGGCATCTCACTTTCCTACCTTGAACAACTGTTCGCCAAATTGCGCCGCAGCAGCCTGGTTTCCAGTGTGCGTGGCCCGGGTGGCGGCTATCAGCTGTCGCGCGACATGCAAGGCATTCAGGTCGCTCAGGTAATTGATGCCGTGAACGAGTCGGTCGACGCAACGCGTTGCCAGGGCCTTGGCGACTGCCATGCCGGCGACACCTGCCTGACCCACCACTTGTGGTGCGACCTCAGCTTGCAAATACACGATTTTCTCAGCGGTATCAGCTTGGCTGATCTTGTCACTCGCCGTGAGGTACAAGAAGTAGCCCAGCGTCAGGATCAGCGCCGCTGTAATGGCAAGGCGCCGCACCTGGATAAGATCGAAGCGTCCGCCGTCGAGTGATTGCATAAAAACGACGGTGCGCCAGCCAGCCTGATTTAGGAGATAGTCCATGAAGTTGCCAATTTACCTCGATTACTCAGCCACTACCCCGGTTGATCCGCGCGTTGCTCAAAAAATGAGCGACTGTTTGCTGGTTGACGGGAACTTCGGTAACCCGGCCTCGCGTTCCCACGTATTTGGCTGGAAGGCTGAAGAAGCGGTCGAGAACGGCCGTCGTCAGGTTGCTGACCTGGTCAATGCCGACCCCCGTGAAATTGTCTGGACCTCCGGTGCGACCGAGGCCAACAACCTGGCAATCAAGGGTGCAGCGCATTTCTATGCCACCAAGGGCAAGCACCTGATCACCGACAAGATTGAGCACAAAGCCGTTCTCGACACCATGCGTCAGCTGGAGCGTGAAGGCTTTGAAGTGACCTATATCGAGCCGGGCGAAGACGGTCTGGTAACGCCGGCCATGGTTGAAGCGGCCATGCGCGACGACACCATCCTGGTTTCGATCATGCACGTGAACAACGAAATCGGCACCATCAACGACATCGCTGCAATTGGTGAGCTGACTCGCTCACGCGGCGTGTTGTTCCATGTCGATGCGGCGCAGTCCACCGGCAAGGTAGAAATCGACCTGGCCAAGCTGAAAGTCGACCTGATGTCGTTCTCGGCGCACAAAACATACGGTCCTAAAGGTATTGGCGCGCTGTATGTAAGCCGCAAGCCTCGCGTACGTATCGAAGCGGCCATGCACGGCGGCGGTCACGAGCGCGGTATGCGTTCGGGCACCCTGGCCACCCACCAGATCGTGGGCATGGGCGAAGCGTTCCAGATCGCCAAAGAAGAAATGGCTGCAGAAAACATCCGTATCAAGGCGTTGAGCGACCGTTTCTTCAAGCAGGTTGAACACCTTGAAGAACTGTACGTCAACGGCAGCATGGTCCACCGCGTTCCGCACAACCTGAACCTGAGCTTCAACTACGTTGAAGGCGAGTCGCTGATCATGGCGCTCAAGGATCTGGCTGTGTCGTCCGGTTCGGCCTGTACTTCGGCTTCCCTGGAGCCGTCTTACGTGTTGCGCGCCCTGGGCCGCAATGACGAGCTGGCGCACAGCTCGATCCGCTTCACCTTCGGCCGTTTCACCACCGAAGAAGAAATCGATTACGCCGCGCAGAAGGTTTGCGAGGCTGTTACCAAGCTGCGCGCCCTGTCGCCGCTGTGGGACATGTACAAAGACGGCATCGACATCTCGAAAATCGAATGGGCGGCGCACTAACAATTTAAGTCGCCGTAAGTAGACGCTGTAAGCGCAGCGAACAGCAGCTTTTACAGCGTCTCAAGAGCGACTCTCTGATGAGTGAGGATTAGTACCATGGCTTACAGCGAAAAGGTCATCGACCACTACGAAAACCCGCGCAACGTCGGCAAGATGAACGCGGAAGACCCGGATGTCGGCACCGGCATGGTCGGCGCCCCTGCGTGCGGCGACGTCATGCGCCTGCAGATCAAGGTCAACGAGCAGGGCATCATTGAAGATGCCAAGTTCAAGACCTATGGTTGCGGTTCGGCAATCGCTTCCAGCTCCCTGGCTACCGAGTGGATGAAAGGCAAGACTCTGGATGAAGCAGAGACCATCAAGAACACTCAGCTGGCTGAAGAACTGGCTTTGCCGCCGGTAAAAATTCACTGCTCGGTACTCGCTGAAGACGCCATCAAGGCTGCTGTTCGCGATTACAAGCAGAAGAAAGGTTTGATCTGATCCGTACTGCTTGCGCCCGCAAGTGGCGCAGGCAAGGTGAAGAAACTGGCAAAAGGTAAGGAGTCACGATGGCTATCAGCATGACAGAAGCGGCTGCGCGACACATTCGCCGCTCCCTTGATGGGCGCGGCAAAGGTGAGGGGATTCGTCTGGGTGTTCGCACCACGGGCTGTTCCGGTCTTGCCTATGTGCTGGAGTTTGTCGATGAAGTAGGCGAAGAAGACCAGGTCTTCGAAACCCATGGCGAAAAAGTGATCATTGATCCAAAAAGCCTGACCTACCTTGACGGCACCGAGCTGGATTTTGTCAAGGAAGGCCTGAACGAAGGCTTCAAGTTCAATAACCCTAACGTGCGCGGTGAATGTGGCTGCGGCGAAAGCTTCAACATCTGAGGCTAGTCGTGGGTACTCCTTGTCATTTTGCTTTGTTTGAGCTGCAACCGGGTTTCAATCTGGACCTCGATCAGCTGGCTGTGCGTTATCGAGAGTTGGCGCGCGGTGTTCACCCGGATCGTTTTGCCGATGCTTCCGAGCGCGAGCAACGTCTGGCGCTGGAACAGTCCGCCAGCCTCAATGAGGCCTACCAGACACTCAAAAGCCCTGCCAAGCGCGCGCGTTATCTGCTGGCGTTGAAGGGTGGCGAGTTGCCGCTGGAAGTTACGGTGCACGATCCCGAGTTTCTGATGCAGCAGATGCAGTGGCGCGAAGAACTTGAAGATTTGCATGACAGCGCCGATATGGCCGGTATTGCAGCATTCAAGCGTCGACTGAAAGTCGCTCAGGAACAACTGAACGACAGCTTCGCTGCTTGTTGGGATGACGCTGCGCAACGCGAACAGGCCGAACGCCTGATGCGGCGCATGCAGTTCCTCGACAAGCTAACTTACGAAGTGCGCCAGCTAGAAGAGCGCCTCGACGATTAACTCCGTGCTTCCCTGATGGCACGCCTGATTACAGATAAGTCCTGATTACGATGGCCCTACTGCAGATCGCCGAACCCGGCCAAAGTCCTCAACCGCACCAGCGTCGTCTGGCTGTGGGGATTGACTTGGGCACTACCAATTCGCTGGTTGCTGCGTTGCGCAGCGGCCTTTCCGAGCCTCTGGCCGACGCCAATGGCAATGTCATTTTGCCGTCTGCCGTGCGCTATCACGCTGATCGCGTCGAGGTGGGCGAGTCGGCACGTCTGGCAGCCTCCAGCGACCCGTTCAATACCGTGCTGTCGGTCAAGCGCCTGATGGGTCGTGGTCTGTCCGACGTCAAGCAATTGGGCGAGCAGCTGCCTTACCGCTTTGTCGGCGGTGAGTCGCACATGCCGTTTATCGACACGGTACAAGGCCCGAAAAGCCCGGTTGAAGTGTCTGCCGAAATCTTGAAGGTGCTGCGTGAGCGCGCTGAAAAGACCTTGGGTGGCGAATTGGTGGGGGCAGTGATTACGGTTCCGGCCTATTTCGATGACGCTCAGCGCCAGGCCACCAAAGACGCTGCCAAGCTGGCCGGTCTGAATGTGCTGCGTCTGCTCAACGAGCCGACAGCGGCCGCCGTGGCCTATGGTCTGGACCAGTCGGCTGAAGGTGTGGTGGCTATCTATGATCTGGGCGGGGGCACGTTCGATATCTCGATCCTGCGCCTGACCGGCGGTGTGTTTGAAGTCCTGGCTACCGGCGGCGACAGCGCCCTGGGTGGCGATGATTTCGATCACGCGATTGCCAGCTGGATGGTCGAGCAGGCCGGTTTGTCTGCCAATCTTGATCCGGGCACGCAGCGCACCTTGTTGCAGGCAGCCTGCGCCGCCAAAGAAGCGCTGACCGATGCGTCCTCTGTAGCCGTTGCCTTTGGTGACTGGCAGGCGGAGCTGACCCGTGAAGCCTTCGACGCCATGATCGAGCCTATGGTTGCGCGCAGCCTGAAGGCTTGCCGTCGTGCCGTACGCGACGCCAATATCGAAATTGATGACGTTCAGGCTGTAGTGATGGTCGGCGGTTCGACCCGTGTGCCTCGCGTCCGCGAAGCGGTAGCCGAAATGTTTGGCCGCCAGCCGTTGACCGATATCGACCCTGATCAAGTGGTCGCCATTGGTGCTGCGATCCAGGCCGATACCCTGGCCGGCAACAAGCGCGATGGCGGCGAGCTGCTTCTGCTTGATGTGATTCCCCTGTCCCTGGGTCTTGAGACCATGGGCGGCCTGATGGAAAAGGTCATTCCGCGCAACACCACGATTCCGGTGGCGCGTGCGCAGGACTTCACCACCTATAAAGATGGCCAGACGGCCATGATGATTCACGTGCTGCAGGGCGAGCGCGAGCTGATCAGCGATTGCCGTTCCCTGGCGCGCTTTGAATTGCGTGGCATTCCACCGATGGTGGCCGGTGCCGCGAAAATTCGCGTGACCTTCCAGGTGGATGCCGACGGCTTGCTCAGTGTGTCGGCCCGCGAGCTGGGTTCAGGTGTTGAAGCCAATATCCAGGTCAAGCCTTCCTACGGCCTGACCGACGGCGAAATTGCCAAAATGCTCAAGGATTCGTTCCAGTACGCCAGCGACGACAAGGTCGCCCGCGTATTGCGTGAACAGCAGGTGGATGCCCAGCGTCTGATCGAGGCCGTGCAAGCAGCCCTCGAAGTCGATGGCGAGCGTTTGCTGGATGCCGAAGAGCGCATGGTGATCGAGCTGCAAATGCAGGAACTGTCCGAATTGTTGAAAGGCACCGATGGTTACGCCATCGAGCAGCAGACCAAACGTCTGTCGCAAGTGACCGATGCCTTTGCTGCCCGGCGCATGGACTTGACCGTCAAGGCCGCCCTGTCGGGTCGCAACCTGAATGAAATCGAGGAATAACTGATGCCGCAGATCATTTTTCTGCCACACGCCGAGCATTGCCCGGACGGTATGGTTGTAGAGGCTGAGACCGGCAAGACCATTCTCGAAGTGGCCCACGACAACCACATTGAAATCGAAAGTGCCTGCGGTGGTGTGTGCGCCTGTACAACCTGTCACTGCGTGATTCGCGAGGGCTTTGACTCGCTGAACGAGGCTGACGAGCTGGAAGAGGACTATCTTGATAGAGCATGGGGTCTGGAAGCGACTTCGCGCCTGAGCTGTCAGGCCCGCGTTGGCACTGAAGACATCACTGTCGAGATTCCGAAATACTCGCTCAACCATGCTGCCGAAGCGCCGCACTGATAAGGAATTGTCATGAGCCTTAAATGGGTTGATGTGCAGGAAATCGCGATCCAGCTGGCTGAAGCTCACCCGGATGTCGATCCGCTCTCGGTGAATTTCGTCACGCTGCGCAATCTGGTCATGGCGCTGCCGGAGTTCGACGATATCCCTGATCGCGGCGGAGAGAAGGTGCTCGAAGCCATTCAGGGTTTGTGGATCGAAGAAGCCGACTAAGCTTGCAACGCACGTAATTATGCAATACCCAAGAACCCGCGTATAATTCGCGGGTTTAATTTTTCGCTTAAATCACTGTTTCTGGAGTTACACCATGGCTGTTCAACGTACTTTCTCCATCATCAAGCCTGACGCCGTTGCTAAAAACGTTATCGGCAAGATCGTTACCCGTTTCGAAGACGCTGGCCTGAAGGTTGTAGCTTCCAAACTGAAGCAACTGTCCAAAGCTGAAGCTGAAGGCTTCTACGCTGAGCACAGCGAGCGCGGCTTCTTCGGCGACCTGGTTGCTTTCATGATCTCCGGTCCTGTTGTTGTTCAGGTTCTGGAAGGCGAAAACGCTATCGCTCTGAACCGCGAGCTGATGGGCGCTACCAACCCTAAAGAAGCAGCTGCCGGCACTATCCGTGCTGATTTCGCTGAATCCATCGACGCAAACGCTGTTCACGGTTCCGACTCTGAAGCCGCTGCTGCTCGTGAAATCTCGTACTTTTTCGCAGCTACTGAAGTAACCACTCGCTAAGTATTGGCTTGTGAGTGAGGGTGAAGACATGATTGCAACGACTGGCAAAACCAACCTGTTGGGTTTGACTCAACCGGAAATGGAGAAATTCTTCGACTCAATCGGGGAGAAGCGTTTCCGTGCCGGTCAGGTCATGAAGTGGATTCACCACTTTGGCGTCGATGATTTCGACGCCATGACTAACGTCAGCAAGGCCTTGCGCGACAAGCTCAAGGCTATTGCTGAGGTTCGTGGACCTGAAGTCGTCAGCGAGGACATCTCCAGCGATGGCACCCGTAAATGGGTGGTGCGCGTAGAGTCCGGCAGCTGCGTCGAGACCGTTTATATTCCCTCGGGCAAACGTGGCACCTTGTGCGTTTCGTCCCAGGCTGGCTGTGCCCTGGACTGCAGTTTCTGCTCCACCGGCAAGCAAGGCTTCAACAGCAACCTCACCGCCGCCGAAGTCATTGGCCAGGTGTGGATTGCCAACAAATCCTTTGGCAGCGTCCCGGCAACCATCGACCGTGCCATCACCAACGTGGTGATGATGGGCATGGGCGAGCCGCTGCTTAACTTCGACAACGTCATCGCCGCCATGCATCTGATGATGGATGATTTGGGCTATGGCATCTCCAAGCGCCGGGTGACCCTGTCTACCTCGGGCGTGGTGCCGATGATCGATGAGCTGGCCAAGCACATCGACGTCTCGCTGGCGTTGTCGCTGCACGCACCCAATGACGCATTGCGCAGTCAGCTGGTGCCGATCAACAAGAAGTACCCGCTGGCCATGCTGCTTGATTCCTGCCGCCGCTACATGGCGACCCTGGGCGAAAAGCGCGTGTTGACCGTGGAATACACCTTGCTCAAGGACGTGAATGATCATGTTGATCACGCCCGCGAAATGATCGAGCTGTTAAAAGACACGCCATGCAAGATCAACCTGATCCCGTTCAACCCGTTCCCGCATTCCGGCTATGAGCGCCCGAGCAATAACGCCATTCGCCGTTTCCAGGAACTGTTGCAACAGGCCGGTTATAACGTGACCGTGCGCACCACCCGCGGTGAAGACATCGACGCGGCGTGCGGGCAGCTGGTAGGGCAGGTCAATGACCGTACCCGCCGCAGTTCGCGCCTGATCGCGGCCCGTGAGCTGAGTGCCGACGCCGATACAGCGCAAAACGCTGCCTCTGCGCCCTGAGAGAGGACATTCATGATCCTGCGCGCCGCGCTCCCAGTCTTTTTGGTCAGCTTTTTGGCTGGCTGCGTGTCATCGGGCGGCTCAAGCCCGATGGCTGGCGACAAAGGGCGTAGCGAGGCGCGTCAGGCCTATGTTCAACTGGGCCTGGGCTATCTGCAGCAAGGGATGACCGAACAGGCCAAAGTGCCTTTGCGCAAGGCTCTTGAGCTCGACAGGAACGACCCGGACACCAACGCCGCACTGGCCTTGGTGTTTCAGGCCGAAATGGAGTATTCCCTGGCCGAGCAGGCTTATGGTACTGCGCTGAACGGTCGGCCTGGCGATGCCCGGATCCTCAATAATTACGGCAGTTTCCTGTTTGAGCGTCAGCGCTATCAGGAGGCCAGCGTGCAGTTTCAAAAAGCGGTGGCAGACAACCTTTACCCGGAACGTTCCCGTATCTACGAAAATCTGGGTATAACGTCCCTTGAGTTGGGGCAGCGTGAAGCGGGGCGTCAGCAGCTCGAAAAAGCCCTGCGCCTGAACCCTCGGCAACCCCGTGCGCTGCTTGAAATGGCCGAGATGGCTTATCAGGACAAGCAATATGTTACGGCACGAGACTTTTACGATCGTTTTAGCCTGCTTAGCGGGCAAAATGCACGTAGTCTATTGCTCGGTGCGCGACTGGCGAGTGTTTTCGACGACCGCACCCCAACTGCCAACCCTGGCCAGCAACTACAACGACTCTATCCCGGCACGCCGGAATATCAGCAATACCTGTCGGAGCAATGATGAAAGCGGCGCAACCCGAAGTTCTAGCAGCGACTCGTGTCAATCCCGGTGAGACCCTGCGTCAGGCCCGTGAAAACAATGGCTGGACGCTTGCTGAAGTCGCCTTGAAACTCAATCTCACGGCCAGCTCCCTGAGCAACCTTGAGACGGGCGCGTTCGACAAGCTGCCAGGGCATACCTTTGCTCGTGGCTATATTCGCGCTTATGCCAAATTGCTGGGCATGGACCAGGCAGCCCTGGTGCGTGAATTTGACCTGTACACCGGAACTGACGCCAACGGCAGCAACGTGCACAGTCTCGGCCGCATTGAAGAGCCAGTACGGGTATCCCATACCATTTTGCGCATTGTCAGCCTGTTGTTGCTGATTGCCGTGGTCGGTGGCGGTTTTATCTGGTGGCAAGACCAGACGTCCATGCGTGCCAAGGATCTGATTGGTCTGGCCCCGGAGCACGTCGAAGTCGAAGGGGCTGACGGTACAACCCGCATCCATCCCCTGGACGAACCTGAAGATCAGGCAGTAGCCGAGGCCGAGGGCGCAGCACCGGTTGTGGCCGAGGCACCTGCAGAGCAGGGCGCTACCACTGAGCTGGCATTGCCGGCTGCACCGCTTGTGCCGGTTGCGCAGCCCCAGGCGCCAGCAGCCCCTGTCCAGCCAGCAGATGCTGTTGTTGCACCGGTAACTGTTGCTCCGGCACCTGCTCCAGCTCCGGCACCTGCTCCAGCTGTCACACCGGTCGCCGGTGCTGGCAAAGTGAGCGTGCAATACACCGCTGATTGCTGGACTCAGGTTACCGACGGCACGGGCAAAGTGTTGTTCGGTGGCTTGAAGCGCAAGGGCGAAAATCTAGAAGTGAGCGGCAAACCACCACTGAGCTTGCGCCTGGGCTATGCCCGCGGTGCCCAGGTCAGCTACAACGGCCAGCCTGTGGATGTCGCTCCTTTCACCAGTGGCGAGACTGCTCGTCTGAAGTTGGGTCAATAAGTCATGCACGGCGAATCACCAATCAAACGTCGCGAATCGCGCAAAATCTGGGTCGGTAATGTACCTGTAGGTGGCGATGCCCCTATTGCGGTACAGAGCATGACCAACAGCGACACCAATGATGTCGCTGCAACCGTTGCGCAAATCAACCGTCTGGAAGCTGCGGGCGTCGATATCGTGCGGGTTTCCGTGCCGGATATGGACGCAGCCGAGGCTTTTGGCCGGATCAAGCAACTGGTCAAGGTGCCATTGGTCGCCGACATCCACTTTGATTATCGTATCGCCCTGCGCGTAGCGGAATTGGGTGTGGATTGCCTGCGTATCAACCCGGGCAACATCGGTCGCGAAGATCGGGTGCGTGCGGTGGTTGATGCTGCCCGCGATCGCGGTATTCCGATCCGCATCGGCGTCAACGCCGGTTCCCTGGAAAAAGACCTGCAAAAAAAATACGGCGAACCGACGCCGGCCGCTCTGGTCGAATCGGCACTGCGTCACGTTGAGCATCTTGAACGCCTGAACTTCAAGGACTTCAAGGTCAGCGTAAAGGCTTCCGATGTGTTTATGGCCGTTGAAGCGTACCGTCTGCTGGCCAAGGAAATCGTCCAGCCGCTGCACCTGGGCATTACCGAAGCAGGTGGTTTGCGTTCAGGCACAGTGAAATCTGCCGTGGGCCTAGGTATGCTGCTCGCCGAAGGCATTGGCGATACCATCCGCATCTCCCTGGCAGCAGACCCGGTTGAGGAAGTAAAAGTCGGTTACGACATCCTCAAGTCCTTGCACCTGCGCTCGCGTGGCATCAACTTTATCGCGTGCCCAAGCTGCTCGCGGCAGAACTTCGACGTGGTGAAAACCATGAACGAACTTGAAGTTCGCCTCGAAGACCTGCTGGTGCCGCTGGATGTTGCCGTGATCGGTTGTGTGGTCAATGGCCCTGGCGAAGCCAAGGAAGCCCATGTGGGGCTCACCGGTGGTACACCCAACCTGATTTACATCGACGGCAAGCCGTCGCAGAAACTGACGAATGACAATCTGGTGGATGAGCTCGAGAGACTGATCCGGCAGAAGGCGGCCGAAAAGGTCGAAGCTGACGCAGCCGTTATCGCGCGCGGCTAACCAGACGAATAAAGGATTTATTGTGAGCAAGTCTTTGCAAGCCATTCGTGGCATGAACGACATCCTGCCGGAGCAGACGCCTCTGTGGCGCTACTTTGAAAGCAAGGTTTCGCGTTTGCTGGATAACTACGGTTACAAGCAGATCCGCATGCCAATCGTCGAATTCACCGAGCTGTTCAAGCGCTCGATCGGTGAAGTGACCGATATCGTCGAAAAAGAGATGTACACCTTCGAGGACCGCAACGGCGATTCGCTGACCCTGCGCCCGGAAGGGACTGCAGCGTGCGTGCGTGCGGTGCTCGAGCACGGCATCACCGGCGGTGGCCAGGTGCAAAAACTCTGGTACATCGGTCCGATGTTCCGTCACGAGCGCCCGCAAAAAGGTCGTTATCGCCAGTTCCACCAGATTGGCGTCGAGGTGTTCAACCTCGATGGGCCGGACATCGATGCCGAACTGATCGTGCTGACCTGGCGCCTGTGGGGCGAGCTGGGCATCCGCGACGCGGTCAAGCTCGAACTCAACAGCCTTGGCACCAGCGAAGCCCGTGCGCGCTATCGTGCCGCCCTGGTCGAGTATTTGTCCTCGCGTCTGAGCGAACTTGACGAAGACAGCCAGCGCCGCCTCAAGTCCAACCCGCTGCGTGTGCTCGATACCAAGAACGCCGATACCCAGGCAGTTCTGGTGGATGCGCCGAAGCTGGTGGATTACCTGGACGAAGAGTCCCGAGTACACTTCGAGGGCCTCAAGGCACGTCTCGATGCCGCCGGGATTCCGTACACGATCAACCCGAAGCTGGTTCGTGGCCTGGATTACTATAGCAAAACCGTATTCGAGTGGGTGACCGACAAACTGGGCGCCCAGGGCACCGTGTGTGCGGGCGGTCGTTATGACGGTCTGGTCGAGCAGATGGGTGGCAAGCCTACGGCCGGTGTCGGTTTTGCCATGGGTATCGAGCGTCTGATCCTGCTGCTCGAAACCCTTGAGCAGATTCCCGAAGAAATCGCGCGTCAGGTTGATGTGTACCTGTGCGCTTTTGGCGAGGCCGCCGAACTGGCAGCCCTGGCGTTGAGCGAACGCGTTCGTGATCAGCTGCCGAACCTGCGCCTGCAGATCAATGCCGGTGCTGGCAGCTTCAAAAGCCAGTTCAAAAAGGCTGACAAGAGCGGCGCGCTGTTCGCGTTGATCCTGGGTGACGACGAATTGGCCCAGCAAGTGGTAGGTGTAAAACCCTTGCGTGGCCAGGGCGAACAACAAACGATTGCCTGGGATGCTCTAGCCGAGCACTTGGCCACCTGCATCGTGCAGGGTTGAAGCTGCAAAACAGCCGATTTAGCGAATAAGGAGTGTTGGGGTGTCGAGTAACGAAGATGATCAGCTGGGCGAGTTGAAAGACTGGTGGCAGCGCAACGGCAAACCCCTGCTGACTGGCGGCTTGCTTGCGCTGGTAGTGGTGTCCGGCTGGCAGCTCTGGCACAAATATCAGACGAATCAGTCGCAAGGTGCGTCGGTTCTCTACCAACAACTGCTGGAAACCACGCTTACCCCTGATGGCAAGCCGGATGTGGCCCGTGTGGCAGATCTTGCCAACAAGTTGAAGAGCGAATACGCAGGTACTGCCTACTCGCAATTTGGCGGCCTGTTCGTGGCCAAGGTGGCGGTGGACAACGGCAAGCTCGATGACGCAGCTGTCGAGCTGAAAGCCATTGTCGACAAGCCGGCTAATGCCACTCTGGGTGAAGTGGCGCGTCAGCGTCTGGCTCAGGTACTGGCGGCACAGGGCAAGGTTGACGATGCCCTGAAGCTTCTGGAAGGTGATTCGGACAAGGCATTCCAGGCCAGCCGTGAAGAACTCAAGGGCGACCTGCTGGTGCAGCAGGGCCGTACTGACGACGCTCGTGCAGCTTACGAAAAGGCCAAGGCCGGATTGTCGGATGAAGCAGCAGTAGGCGGTTTGCAAATCAAGCTTGATGACCTGGCCAAAGGGGATGCGTGACGTGATGCGATGGAAACATGCGGCATTGCTGGCTCTGGTCGTTTTGGCCGCGGGTTGCAGCAGCAACAGCAAAAAAGAATTGCCACCGGCCGAGCTGACCGACTTCAAAGAAGAAGTCGTGCTGCAAAAGCAGTGGAGCCGCTCAATCGGTGACGGTCAGGGCAAAACCTACAACATGCTGGTGCCAGCGGTTGAAGGCAACAATATCTACGCTGCTGACGTAACGGGCGTGGTGATGTCTCTGGACCGCATGAACGGCGACGTTGAGTGGAAAAAAGACCTCGATCTGCCTGTTTCCGGCGCAGTTGGCCTGGGCTATGGCCTGGTCA
>Ga0302347_1001953_pt1 | contig 22548 bp, 22 predicted proteins | sample PhyWR1_FD_202178 | JGI IMG/M metagenome (GOLD analysis project Ga0302347, IMG submission 202178) | Leaf surface microbial communities from wheat plants in UC Gill Tract Community Farm, Albany, California, United States - DLSL W.R1 (v2)... | ecosystem: Host-associated > Plants > Phyllosphere >...
GTTTGATCAACCGGTAGCCAGTGAATTCCGGCAGTTCAGCGGCACCTGCGAAGCAGTCATTAACCAGTCGGTAAAATTCGCCCTGATACGTATACTTCAGCGGTTGGAAAACAATCATGAAGAAGCCTCAGAGTAATACTCTGAGGCGCTTACTTTTAATTTCGCGTTTGTATCCAGAAAGCGTGGATCAGGCCCGGGATATACCCCAACAGAGTCAGGATAATATTTAGCAGAAACGCCAGACCTAAGCCTTTACCCAGCAATACGCCTAACGGAGGCAAAATAATGGTGATTACGACACGCCAGAAACCCATAAATACTCCCTATAAAAAGCAGGCTATTGTAAAAAAAGGAATTTTATCTCCACAAGTCACTAGTGTAGTCAACGACGGCTAATACGCCTGACCTTTTACCCTCTTTTACCTTCCCGGCATTCATATGCTACTGTTTTGACCGATAACCCGTAAACAGGAGAGTAAGTATGTTCTCAACAGGCGATATTGTGCAGCCGCGCATCGGTGGCCAAAAATTAAAAATCGTTGAAGTTCACGACGATCAGATTGTGGCCGTACCGACCAGTAATGAGCAGGGAGAGAAAATCACTCTGAAAGCCGCTGATGTGGTGCACTATTCCGAAGATGGCGATTTCGGCGTGTGCTAATTGCGGGCGGCAAGGTTCACCTTGCCGCGTCAAACATTGTAGCCAGGCATATAAAAACTAATTCCTCACTTGTAGCATGATCCTCTGCCTATCGCGCTTTATGCCAACGAAATATGCTCCCCTGCGTTGAAAACATTATGCGGGCTTATCTTATGCTGAACACGCTGAGACAACGCTACATTGTTTATTGAGAACGTCCCGCGCGCAAAACATAACCACATGATTAAATTAGATAAATTAAAGACCGGCAACGAAAATAACGAAACGCTGAAAAAACGACCGCTCGCAAAGCGATTTATCGACATAAAGCGTTTAAATAAAAATAATTCACTAGTTGTAGGTTTATAAGCAGCGATATAATCTATACACATCAAATGAAGCGGCGATAACCGCTAAAATCCCATTTACCTTCTTCTCAGGAGCATTACCATGTTCTCTGCGCAATCTCGTCTGCGTCACGCGGTAGCGGACACCTTTGCCATGGTGGTCTATTGCTCCGTTGTGAATATGCTCATCGAGATATTCCTCTCCAATATGACCTTTGAGCAGTCCCTTTCATCACGGCTGGTGGCTATCCCGGTTAACATTATTATTGCGTGGCCGTACGGGTTTTATCGTGATGCTTTTATGCGGCAGGCGCGACGGATCGGCCCGGCAGGATGGGTTAAAAATCTGGCAGACATCATTGCCTATGTGACCTTTCAGTCACCGGTTTATGTGGCGATTTTGCTTACGGTGGGCGCGGGCTGGCCGCAAATTGTGGCGGCCGTCAGCTCGAACATCGTCGTGTCTATGTTAATGGGGGCGGTGTACGGCTACTTTCTCGATTACTGCCGCCGTCTGTTTCGCGTGGCAGACTATCAGCAGGTAAAAGCCTGACGGCGGAGGGTCAACCCGGCTGATACTCGCCGAATACGCCCTGCACAAAACGTTCGAGGGCCATGCGTGAACTAAAACCGTGGGGAATACCGTAGTGTTCTTCACGGTGCCCTCCCAGATAAAGCGGGAATTGTTGATAGTGATCGCAGGTTTTTACATCCGAGGCCGGGTCCGCGAGCGTCATGCAACGTTCTTTCAGAGTGGGATGCACAATCAGTGCCGTTCTGCCCATGCGCGCTTCGCGATTCACATAAACGTAGTCCTCACCGCGCTGATAGCCATAGGTTTTCTGAGTTACCACATCTATTGTGAACCCCATTCTTTCGAGAACGCGAGCCACTTCATCGGGTCGTAAGTACATATTTTATCCTCATTATCTTTTACTGCAGCGCCACCTTACCGTATTCAGCATTACCCTCGCTTTCAGAAAAGTCCATAAAAGTATTTATCGCGCTGCGTTTAGCTTCAGGGTTAAAAAGCTGGTCTACACTTAAAAACACATCGAAATCAATGGAGGATCACATGTTAAATCGACCGAACCGTAACGATGTAGATGACGGCGTTCAGGACATCCAGAATGACGTTAATCAATTAGCCGACAGCCTGGAGTCAGTGCTGAAGTCCTGGGGCAGCGATGCCAAAGGCGAAGCTGAAGAAGCGCGTCGTAAAGCGAAAGCGCTGCTGAAAGAGACTCGCGCGCGTGCTCAGGGGCGTACTCGTGTCGGCCAGGCAACGCGCGATGCCGTTGGCTGTGCAGAATCATTCGTCCGCGACAGACCGTGGTGTGGCGTAGGTACAGCGGCAGCCGTAGGTATTTTCGTCGGCGCTCTGTTAAGTCTGCGTCGCCGTTAATCAGTTTTACCCGCCTGACTAAAACCCCCGCCGGCGAAAGCCGCGGGGGTTTTCTTTTTTATCCGTTTTGCGCACGTTCTCGCCGCCAGTCCAACCATAGCGCCCTCTCCCGCGCTACGTCATGCAGCCAGGTAAATCATCGTGAAAAATACCATATCTTGTATGGTTGAACTTTTATTCTTCTACATCTAGTATCTGATCGTATCAGCCAACACAATAGTCGACGCGCATCTTGCGCCATAACTTCTATTCTAAATGGAAATACGAATCATGAGCATTATTATTTACACTCGAAATGACTGTGTTCAGTGCCATGCCACAAAACGGGCGATGGAGAGCCGCGGTCTGACCTTTGAACTGGTCAACCTTGATGTTCAACCGGAAGAAATTGAGACATTACGGGCGCAGGGTTTTCGTCAGCTCCCGGTGGTGATCGCCGGTGAGACGCGCTGGTCAGGTTTTCGCCCGGATATGATCAATCGCCTTAGCGCGACGCCTGTTGCTGTGAGTCTATGAGTACCCTCGTCTACTTCTCCAGCAGCTCGGAGAATACACAGCGCTTTATAGAGCGGCTGGGGCTTCCCGCTATACGTATTCCGCTTAATGAACGGGAGCGTATTCAGGTCACTGCGCCCTACATTCTGATTGTCCCGAGCTATGGCGGCGGCGGAACCGCTGGCGCGGTGCCGCGGCAGGTGATCCGATTTTTAAACGATGAACATAATCGCGCCTTGATCCGCGGGGTAATTAGCTCCGGCAATCGCAATTTTGCCGAGGCTTACGGCCGTGCCGGCGATGTGATTTCGCAAAAATGCGCCGTTCCCTGGCTCTACCGTTTCGAGCTAATGGGAACACAACACGATATTGATACTGTGCGAAAAGGAGTGAGCGAATTTTGGCAACGACAACCGCAGAACGCGTAACGCAGGCCGCGCCGGATTACCATGCGCTGAACGCGATGTTAAATCTCTACGATAAAGATGGCCGTATTCAGTTCGAGAAAGATCATCAGGCGGTGGATGCGTTTATGTCGGCTCACGTTGTGCCGAATACCGTGTCATTTCCCCATCAGCAGGCCCGGCTTGACTGGCTGGTCGGCGAAAGTTATTACGATGAAAGCGTACTGGCCCGTTACGACCGCGCATTTGTGGTCGATCTGTTCGCTCAGGCGCACACCAGCGGTTTTCGTTTCCAGACCTTTCTTGGCGCATGGAAATTTTACACCAGCTACACGCTCAAAACGTTTGATGGCAAACGCTATCTTGAGCATTTCGAAGATCGCGTCACCATGGTGGCACTGACCCTGGCGCAGGGTGATACGGTGCTGGCCCGACAACTGACCGATGAAATGCTGTCCGGGCGCTTTCAGCCTGCTACCCCCACATTTCTTAACTGCGGCAAACAGCAGCGCGGCGAACTGGTTTCCTGTTTCCTGCTGCGTATTGAAGACAATATGGAGTCGATTGGCCGGGCGGTAAACTCGGCGCTCCAGCTTTCAAAACGGGGCGGCGGCGTGGCATTTCTGCTGTCAAACCTGCGCGAGGCGGGCGCACCGATCAAGCGCATTGAAAATCAGTCCTCTGGCGTGATCCCGGTGATGAAGATGCTGGAAGATGCATTTTCATACGCGAACCAACTGGGGGCGCGTCAGGGTGCCGGGGCGGTCTATCTTCATGCTCATCATCCGGATATTCAGCAGTTCCTTGATACCAAACGCGAAAATGCCGACGAAAAAATTCGCATTAAAACGCTATCGCTGGGGGTCGTGATCCCCGACGTCACCTTTCGTCTGGCAAAAGAAAACGGTCAAATGGCCCTGTTTTCGCCTTACGACGTCGAGCGTATTTACGGCAAACCGTTTGGAGACATTGCCGTCAGCGAGCGCTATGACGAAATGGTGGCCGATGAGCGCATTCGTAAAAAATACATCAGCGCCCGGGACTTTTTTCAGCGGCTTGCCGAGATCCAGTTTGAGTCCGGCTATCCGTACATCATGTTTGAAGATACCGTGAATCAGGCCAACCCGATCCACGGGCGCATTAATATGAGCAATCTCTGTTCAGAGATTTTACAGGTTAACAGCGCATCAACGTATGATGAAAATCTTGATTATGCTCAGGTCGGGCACGATATCTCATGCAATCTTGGTTCGCTCAATATTGCCCATACTATGGACTCGCCGGACTTTGGCCGCACTGTTGAAGCGGCGGTTCGTGGTCTGACGGCTGTCTCAGATATGAGCCATATTCGCTCAGTTCCCTCAGTAGCGGCGGGTAATGCTCAATCACACGCCATTGGCCTCGGACAAATGAATCTGCACGGCTACCTGGCGCGGGAAGGTATTGCCTACGGCTCGCCGGAAGGGCTGGATTTCACCAATCTCTATTTTTATACCGTGACCTGGCACGCGCTGAATACCTCGATGATGATGGCCCGCGAACGTCAACAGCGCTTTGCCGGGTTTGAACAGTCACGCTATGCCAGCGGAGACTATTTCCGTCAGTACCTTGAAGAGGACTGGCAGCCGAAAACCGCTAAAGTGCGTGCGCTTTTTGCCTGCGCCGGTATAACGCTGCCCACTCGCGCCATGTGGCAGCAGCTCTGTGAAGAGGTGAAGCGTTACGGTATCTATAACCAGAATTTGCAGGCGGTGCCGCCGACCGGATCCATCTCCTATATTAATCATGCGACCTCCAGCATTCATCCGATTGTCTCAAAAGTAGAAATTCGCAAAGAAGGTAAAACCGGGCGCGTTTACTACCCGGCGCCGTTTATGACCAACGACAATCTGGCGCTGTTTCAGGATGCGTATGATATCGGGGCAGAAAAAATTATTGATACCTATGCCGAAGCCACTCGTCATGTCGATCAGGGGCTGTCGCTGACGCTGTTTTTCCCGGATACCGCGACTACCCGGGATATCAATAAAGCGCAGATTTACGCGTGGAAGAAAGGCATTAAAACGCTGTATTACATCCGTCTGCGCCAGCGGGCGCTGGAAGGTACTGAAATTGAAGGCTGCGTGTCCTGTGCGCTGTGAGGAGAAAAGGATGAACAATCTGTCGCGCGTGAGCGCCGTCAACTGGAATAAAATCCATGACGATAAGGATTTAGAAGTCTGGAATCGGCTAACCAGTAATTTCTGGCTGCCCGAAAAGGTGCCGCTGTCGAATGACATTCCGGCCTGGCAAGGGCTAAGTCCGGCGGAACAGCAGTTGACCATCCGCGTGTTTACCGGTCTGACGCTGCTCGATACCATCCAGAATACCGTCGGCGCACCGGCGTTGATGATCGATGCACTAACTCCGCACGAAGAAGCGGTACTATCCAATGTCAGTTTTATGGAAGCTGTACATGCCCGCTCCTACAGTTCGATTTTTTCGACGTTGTGCCAGACCAAAGATGTGGATGCCGCCTATCAGTGGAGTGAAGAAAACGAGCCGCTTCAGCGTAAAGCCCGGCTGATCCTTACGCATTATCATGCCGACCAGCCGCTCAAGAAAAAGATTGCCAGCGTCTTCCTTGAGTCGTTTTTATTTTATTCCGGCTTCTGGCTACCGATGTACTTTTCCAGCCGCGGCAAGCTAACCAATACGGCCGATCTTATTCGCCTGATTATTCGGGATGAGGCGGTACACGGTTATTATATTGGCTATAAGTATCAGAAAGGGCTGGAGAAAATAAGTCCCGGGGAGCGCGAGGAACTTAAAAACTTCGCTCTTGATTTACTTATGGATCTCTATGATAACGAGCTGGCGTATACCCATGAACTGTATGCCGGAACCGGCTGGGAAGAAGATGTGCAATCCTTCCTCTGCTATAACGCCAATAAAGCGCTGATGAACTTAGGTTACGAGCCGTTGTTTCCTCAGGAAATGGCAGAGGTCAATCCGGCGATCCTGGCGGCGCTGTCTCCCAATGCCGATGAGAACCACGATTTCTTCTCCGGTTCAGGCTCGTCTTATGTGATGGGTAAAGCGGTAGAAACCGAAGACGAAGACTGGAATTTCTGAATCCGCAGCATAGCGGGCGCACTCACGCCCGCTACGCCATCAGCCACGCGGATGCAGCGGGATACGCGACAGGCGCGATACCAGGTCGAGTTCAGCGCGTTGAAACGGAATGCCATTTTCATCAAACACATCATGAAACCAGAGATGGGCATAATCGCCCTGCTCTTTCAGCAGACCCGGCCACGGTATAACGGTCTGCGTTTTTCCGCGCACCAGCCCCCATTGATACGGCACCACGTTACAGCCGTGCATCAGCGGTAATTGCGCCTCAAAGGTACTGCCAACGTGGCGGGCCAGCCATTCGGTACAAAATACAGGACGCCCCCACTGTTCCACATGACGAATGGTTTTGACCATTTTGGCGGTATTCACATAGGCGTGAAAACTGATGACGTCGGAAAGCGCCAGCGCCGCCTGGTCAACAGGATGTTGATAAATCTCAGTCTCTGGCTCATCCGGGTCCTGCGACAGATGCCACGCGGCCACCGTTAACGGCTGTACCGGATCTTCTTCTCTCGCCCACTGGAACGCGTGAGTCATGAGTTGCAGGGCAAAATACTCCAGCTTTTCATCGTACAATACCTCTTGTGTACCGCTGGCAAAGCTACTCCGGTTACCCGGCTCATTGTATAAATCCCAGACCACGATGCGCCGATCGTCACGGAAGGTATGAATGATATCGCGCACGTAGCGCTCAATGTGCGGCCAAACGGCATAATCGCAGACGTTGTCTCGCCCGGGACTGGCCGCCGCCTGGCTGTTATGTATGCCGGGGACAGGCGCTTTCTGCGGCCCGAGGTAAGGCTGATCGCCAGAGAAGCCGCAATCGTCCATCAGCGTCAGCATAGTACGAAAACGGTGCTGCGCGGCGAGATTTAAGAACGCGTTAATACGATCGATTAACCCGTCGCGATCGTACTGCCAGACGATAAACGGCAGATTAATACGCAATGTGTTATAGCCTGTGGCCTGCGCCCATCCCAGCTCCTGATCGATGGTCGCCAGATCGAAAGTGTCGGCCTGCCATAACTCCGTCCAGTTGACCGCCGTTCGCGGTAAATAGTTAAACCCGCACATCCATCCCTGCCGCTGATACCAGTCATTTGCTTGTTCCGTAGTCCATTGCTGACGCATCGTGTCTCCTGTCCATCTTCAGGTAATATTTATTAGCTAATAAATATTACCTGCTTTAATCAACTGCAAGCAGGGGATAAAATAAGTGTTAGTGTGATCACACTCATTGCTTTTACCTGCACAGCAGCAAACCCGCATAACGGCTATGATATAGTGGCAAAAACTCAGATAACCGATAGCAAAGGTCATGAAAAAGAAAGAGAAAATCACCATGAACGATATTGCTCGCGACGCGGGCGTATCGCAGGCTACGGTGTCACTGATCCTGAATAATGCGCAGAGCAGTAAACTCAGCGAGGAAACCCGCCAGCGGGTTATCGAAACGGCACAAAAGCTGGGTTACAAAAAAATTGCGCCTCCACATCAGCCTGAAGGTCAGGAAGAGATCGCGCTGCTGATCAATGCGATGCCCGGATACGATCCTTTCACAGAGGCCTTTAATCAGGCACGCGATGCCGCCTGGCGTAACAACACGTTACTGACGATTTATGACTACGGGGATGATAATCAGCTGGCTATTCATATCATCCGCCAGCTTGAGCAGCGGCGCTGCGCCGGGATCATTCTTGCCTCACCGATCACCCGCGCCATCGATTTCGCCCCGTTTGAAAATTGCACCCGTATTCCCCTGATCCTGCTCAATGTCTACGACCGTCACTATCCGATGGTGCCCACGTTTTTACCCAACGATTACGCCAATGCATTTCAGATCACCCGCCACCTCATCGCCCAGGGCGCAACGCGTATTGCCCATATTACCGGCGATCGCTGGATGGATGCGTCCAGGCATCGTCAGGAAGGATATTGCGCTGCCCTGTCACAGGCCGGTCTTCCGTGCGATGCGACGTTAATACGTCATACTCAGTGGCAGCTTAATGAAAGTTATCAGGCAACCTGTCAGCTGATGCAGTCCGCTGCGCCGCCGGACGCGATATTTTGCGCCAGCGACTGGATCGCATTAGGGTGCTATCAGGCGCTGGCTGAGTTGCAAATCAGCATCCCGCAACAGGTGATGGTGGCAGGCTACGACGATCAGCATTACACCACTCAGCTGACTCCCCCATTGACCAGCATTCAGCTCCCTTACGCCGAGTTAAGCCGTCTGGCGGTGGAATATCTGTGTGAAGGAGAAGACGCGGCAACCCAGGTGACCATGACTGGAAAATTACGGATTCGGGCGTCCACACAGCGTTAATTATTTTGCTCATTTCCGTCGGGAAAATAGCCCTTATTTTCTCGACGGAAATATCTTAAAGACTGCATGATTATCACACAAATATTTCAATTTAGGTTAAGGTAGATATTGCCGTGCGCATTCGTCTGAATCTTCCGATTCAGGACGTGCTTTTGCTGTGGTTTCAAAAAATATCGACTTTATTTCATTGCTGCTCAGCCCTTATATCATGGGAAGTCGCGCCGATCCTCGTGCGGCAATATTCATGCCAACCGGAATCACAAGGGTTGTCTCAGATTCTCAGTATGCTAGGGTATAGCCCGGTTATTATTTCGGATAGGTAGTAAATCGACAAAATCAAATAACGGGAATCTTTTTATTGCATGGCAATTAAATTAGAAGTGAAGAATCTATATAAAGTATTTGGTGAGCATCCACAGCGCGCATTCAAATATATCGAAAAAGGACTTTCGAAAGAGCAAATTCTGGAAAAAACTGGGCTATCGCTTGGCGTTAAAGACGCAAGTCTGGCCATTGAAGAAGGCGAGATATTTGTCATCATGGGATTATCCGGTTCGGGTAAATCCACAATGGTACGCCTTCTCAATCGCCTGATTGAACCCACCCGTGGACAGGTGCTGATTGACGGCGTAGATATCGCCAAAATATCAGATGCTGAACTCCGTGAGGTGCGCAGAAAGAAGATTGCTATGGTATTCCAGTCCTTCGCACTGATGCCCCATATGACCGTGCTGGATAATACCGCATTCGGTATGGAGCTGGCGGGTGTTTCAGCGGCGGAGCGTCAGGAAAAGGCGCTGGACGCGCTGCGGCAGGTAGGTCTGGAAAATTATGCTCACGGCTATCCTGATGAACTCTCCGGCGGTATGCGCCAGCGCGTAGGCCTGGCCCGCGCGTTAGCGATTAATCCGGATATTTTGCTGATGGACGAAGCGTTCTCGGCACTCGACCCGCTTATTCGTACTGAGATGCAGGATGAGCTGGTAAAATTGCAGGCGAAACATCAACGTACCGTCGTGTTTATTTCTCACGATCTGGATGAAGCCATGCGCATCGGCGACCGTATTGCCATTATGCAAAATGGTGAAGTGGTTCAGGTGGGTACCCCTGATGAAATTCTGAATAACCCGGCCAATGATTATGTCCGCACCTTCTTCCGCGGCGTGGATATTAGCCAGGTATTCAGCGCCAAAGATATTGCCCGCCGTAGCCCGGTCGGTTTGATTCGTAAAACCCCAGGTTTCGGTCCGCGCTCTGCGCTCAAATTATTGCAGGATGAAGATCGTGAATACGGTTATGTCATCGAGCGTGGCAATAAATATGTCGGCATTGTCTCTATCGATTCGCTGAAAATGGCGCTTAGCCAACAGCAGGGTATCGAAACGGCGTTAATTGAGTCGCCGCTGGCCGTAGATGCGCAAACGCCACTCAGCGAATTGCTCTCCCACGTAGGTCAGGCGCCCTGTGCCGTTCCGGTGGTGGACGAAGAGCAACAATACCTTGGCATCATCTCAAAACGCATGTTGCTACAGTCTTTAGATCGCGAGGGGGCTAACAATGGCTGATCAAAATAACCCGTGGGAAACCGCACCAGCTGCCGATAACGCAGCCCAGTCCGCCGATGCATGGGGTGCACCTGCAGCCCCTGCTGACGGTGGCGGCAGTGCCGACTGGCTGACCAGCGCGCCCGCTCCGGCACCGGAGCACTTCAATATTATGGACCCGTTCCATAAGACGCTGATCCCGCTGGATAGCTGGGTCACGCAGGGGATCGACTGGGTTGTCACCCATTTCCGTCCGGTGTTTCAGGGTATTCGTGTCCCGGTGGATTATATCCTCAACGGCTTCCAGCAACTGCTGCTGGGAATGCCTGCGCCGGTAGCGATTATTGTCTTCACCCTGATTGCCTGGCAGATTTCCGGCCTCGGAATGGGCGTAGCCGCCCTGGTGTCGCTGATTGCCATTGGCGCGATTGGTGCCTGGTCACAGGCGATGATCACTCTGGCGCTGGTGCTAACCGCCCTGCTGTTCTGCGTGATCCTCGGACTACCGCTGGGGATCTGGCTGGCGCGAAGTCCGCGCGCCTCCAAAATTATTCGCCCGCTGCTGGATGCGATGCAGACCACACCAGCGTTCGTTTATCTGGTGCCTATCGTCATGCTGTTTGGGATTGGCAACGTTCCAGGCGTCGTGGTGACGATTATCTTCGCCCTGCCGCCGATTGTGCGCCTGACGATCCTCGGGATTAATCAGGTTCCGGCCGATCTGATCGAAGCCTCGCGCTCCTTTGGCGCCAGCCCGCGTCAGATGCTGTTTAAAGTACAGCTCCCGCTGGCGATGCCTACCATTATGGCCGGCGTTAACCAGACGCTGATGCTGGCGCTGTCGATGGTGGTAATTGCCTCGATGATCGCCGTCGGCGGTCTGGGTCAAATGGTACTACGCGGTATTGGCCGTCTCGATATGGGTCTGGCTACCGTGGGCGGCGTCGGGATCGTCATTCTGGCCATCATTCTTGATCGCCTCACGCAGGCCGTTGGACGCGATTCACGCAGCCGTGGCAATCGCCGCTGGTATGCTACTGGCCCGCTGGGCCTCGTCACGCGTCCCTTCATCAAATAGCAATATTGGCCCGGTCACCGCCGGGCTAACACAACTACACCTCATTAAAAAAGGAACAACGATGCGACATAGCACGATTTTAGCCACTGCCCTGGCCACCCTTGTTTCCACCAGCACCTTTGCGGCCGATCTGCCGGGTAAAGGCATTACGGTTCAGCCGATCCAGAGCACCATTTCTGAAGAATCTTTCCAGACGCTGCTGGTCAGCCGCGCGCTGGAAAAACTGGGCTATACCGTCAACAAGCCAAGTGAAGTCGACTATAACGTTGGCTATACCTCACTTGCCTCCGGCGATGCCACCTTCACCGCCGTTAACTGGCAACCGCTGCATGATGATATGTATGCTGCGGCCGGGGGCGATAAAAAATTCTACCGTGAAGGCGTGTTTGTTACCGGTGCAGCGCAGGGATACCTGATCGACAGAAAAACCGCCGAGCAGTACAAAATTACCAATGTGGCGCAGCTTAAAGATCCGAAAATTGCCAAAATTTTTGATACCAACGGCGACGGCAAAGCGGACATGATGGGCTGCTCACCGGGCTGGGGTTGCGAAGCGGTCATTAACCACCAGAACAAAGCGTTCGACCTGGAAAAAACCGTTGATGTGAGCCACGGTAACTACTCTGCAATGATGGCTGACACCATCACTCGCTTTAAAGAAGGCAAACCCATCCTCTATTACACCTGGACGCCATACTGGGTGAGCGATGTTATGAAGCCGGGTAAAGACGTGGTGTGGTTACAAGTTCCATTCTCCTCACTGCCGGGCGAGCAGAAAGATATTGATACTAAACTGCCGAACGGCGCGAACTACGGCTTCCCGGTGAATACCATGCACATTGTGGCCAACAAAGCATGGGCTGAGAAAAACCCGGCGGCGGCCAAATTGTTCTCATTGATGAAACTGCCGCTGGCGGACATCAATGCGCAAAATGCGATGATGCATGACGGTAAAGCCTCTGAAGCTGAAGTTCAGGGCCATGTTGACGGCTGGATCAAAGCGCACCAGCAGCAGTTCGACGGCTGGATAAAAGAAGCTCTCGCCGCACAGAAGTAATTTTTTTCCCCCTCCCTCCTGGTAACGGGAGGGGATCCCTCAAAACGCACGATCGAACACCTATCTTTTGCCCTTCACGTAAAACCATTCGTTATTATTGGTACAACGACAACAACCAATAGATAATACCAATGAATAAAACACCTCACGGGCTTAGCCCGGCGCTGATTGCTCTGATGTCTCTTGCAACCGGCATGGCTGTCGCCAGTAATTATTATGCTCAGCCGCTGCTGGATACTATTGCCAGAGCGTTTACCCTGACGCCAGGTCAGGCGGGATTTATCGTTACGGCCGCACAACTGGGCTATGCGGCCGGTCTGCTGTTTCTGGTTCCGCTGGGTGATATGTTTGAGCGACGTAAACTGATCGTCTCAATGACATTGCTTACCGCGCTCGGGTTATTGATTACCGCCAGCAGCCATTCGCTTGCCACCATGCTCCTCGGCACCGCGCTCACCGGGCTGTTCTCGGTTGTCGCACAACTTCTCGTTCCTCTGGCGGCCACCCTCGCCGCGCCGGAGAAGCGCGGTAAAGTGGTCGGCACCATCATGAGCGGCCTGCTGTTGGGCATTCTGCTGGCGCGAACGGTGGCCGGGTTGCTGGCCACGCTGGGCGGCTGGCAGACGGTCTACTGGGTGGCAGCCGGACTAATGATTGTTATGGCTCTGGCATTGTGGCGGGGACTTCCGACGCTTAAGCAAGAAAATCATCTTAATTATCCGCAAATTCTCGGCTCGATTTTTACCCTTTTTGTCGGCAATAAGTTGCTGCGTACTCGTGCACTGCTGGGCTGCCTGAGCTTTGCTAATTTCAGTATCCTGTGGACCTCAATGGCCTTTTTGCTGGCTTCACCGCCGTTTAACTATTCGGAAGGCGTAATCGGTCTGTTCGGGCTGGCGGGGGCCGCGGGCGCACTGGGCGCACGACCGGCGGGTAGCCTTGCGGACAGCGGAAAATCGCACCTGACGACTACCGCAGGGCTTCTCCTGCTCCTGGTATCGTGGGCGGCAATCTGGTTTGGTCAGGCGTCAGTGCTGGCGCTAATTGTTGGTATTCTGATCCTTGACCTGGCCGTTCAGGCGGTGCATATCACTAACCAAACCGTGATTTATCGCGTGCTGCCAGAAGCGCGTAATCGTCTGACGGCGGGTTATATGACCAGCTATTTTATTGGCGGCGCGGCGGGTTCGCTTATCTCCGCTGCCGCCTGGCAACATGCTGGCTGGGCAGGTGTTTGTGGCGTGGGGGCGATTTTCGCGGTTCTTAATCTGCTGGTCTGGTGGCGCGGGGCATCCCACTAACATACCAGGGTTCATTTTATAAGCCAGGATAAGAGGCTGCTCCTCTGCACGAGATCAAACAACGCTCGTACAGGGGAAACCGTGAGCGTATATATAACCACCACATATCAATTTAAGTAATTAATACATTTACTTTATTTGTCACTCTCGTTACTATATCGGCTGAAACTAATGAGGTCATGCCATATGGATAGTTCGTTTACCCCTATTGAACAAATGCTAAAATTTCGCGCCAGCCGCTATGAAGAATTTCCTTTTAAGGAAGTCCTGCTGACCCGCCTGTGTATGCACATGCAGGGAAAATTGCTTGAAAATCGCAATAAGATGCTAAAAGCACAGGGAATTAACGAAACATTATTTATGGCGTTAATCACCCTTGAGTCGCAGGAAGATCACAGTATCCAGCCCTCAGAATTGAGCTGTGCATTAGGATCTTCTCGTACGAATGCGACTCGTATCGCTGATGAGCTGGAAAAACGCGGCTGGATCGAACGTCGCGAGAGCGATAACGATCGCCGTTGTTTACATCTGCAACTGACTGAAAAAGGCCATCAGTTTTTACGCGAGGTTCTGCCACCTCAGCATCAGTGCCTGCACACCCTGTGGTCAGCGCTCAATACCAGCGAAAAAGAGCAGCTGGAGCAGATCACACGTAAGCTTCTAACCCGCCTTGATCAGATGGATGAAGATGGCGCAATTCTTGAGGCATTGCGCTAACGTTTCATCCCTCTCATACATACTGATAGTGAAAAAATTGACAGGCCAGCAGGCAAGAACTGCTGGCCTGTCTTACCAACTGGTCGGCGTAAGCTGAGATGAAATAACAAGATCGTGGAGAATCACATGAGCGAAAATGCGGAGATTCAAACCCCGCAGCAACCGGTTAATAAGAAGAAGGGCAAGCGTAAACGCCTCCTTCTGCTGTTGACCCTGCTCTTTGTTATTATTGCTGTGGTATGGGGAATTTACTGGTTTTTAGTGCTGCGTCATTTTGAAGAAACGGACGATGCTTACGTTGCAGGGAATCAAGTGCAGATTATGGCGCAGGTCTCAGGTAGCGTGACCAAAGTCTGGGCTGACAATACCGACTTTGTGCAAAAGGGTGATGTTCTGGTCACCCTCGATCAGACGGATGCGCAACAGGCGTTTGAAAAAGCGCAAACCGGACTGGCTTCAAGCGTACGTCAGACGCGTCAGCAAATGATCAATAGCCAGCAGTTACAGGCCAATATTAACGTTCAAAAAACCGCCCTTTCTCAGGCGCAGACCGACCTCAACCGCCGGGTACCGCTGGGTTCTGCGAACCTGATTGGTCGTGAAGAGTTGCAACATGCGCGCGATGCCGTGGCCAGCGCACAGGCAAAACTGGATGTCGCTATTCAGCAATATAATGCAAATCAGGCCATCATCCTCGGTACTCGCCTTGAAGATCAGCCGGCGGTTAAGCAGGCCGCGACTGAAGTTCGTAATGCCTGGCTTGCTCTGCAAAGAACTAAAATTGTCAGTCCGATGACGGGCTACGTCTCTCGCCGCTCGGTGCAGCCTGGCGCACAGATAAGCCCGACTACGCCGTTAATGGCGGTAGTACCTGCCACTAACTTATGGGTAGACGCCAATTTTAAAGAGACTCAGCTGGCGCATATGCGCATTGGTCAGTCGGTCACGGTTGTGAGCGATATTTATGGCGATGATGTGAAATATACTGGTACGGTAGTCGGTCTGGACATGGGGACCGGTAGCGCCTTCTCTCTGCTCCCTGCCCAGAATGCTACCGGTAACTGGATCAAAGTGGTCCAGCGTCTGCCGGTTCGTATCGAACTGGATCAGAAGCAGCTGACCGACCATCCGCTGCGTATTGGTTTATCAACGCTGGTAACCGTTGATACGACCAATCGCGATGGTCAAATGCTGGCAAATCAGGTGCGTAAAGATCCTGCTTACGAAAGTAACGCCCGTGAAATCAGCCTTGAACCCGTTAATAAACTCATCAACGACATTGTGCAGGCCAACGCAGGGTGAGCGTCATGCAACAGCAAAAACCGCTGGAAGGCGCGCAGCTGGTCATAATGACCATTGCGCTGTCGCTGGCGACCTTCATGCAGGTGCTAGACTCCACGATTGCTAACGTCGCTATCCCGACGATTGCCGGTAATCTTGGCTCATCATTGAGCCAGGGAACGTGGGTGATCACCTCGTTTGGGGTGGCAAATGCGATCTCCATTCCGATCACCGGCTGGCTGGCAAAACGCGTCGGGGAGGTCAGGCTGTTTCTGTGGTCAACGGTGGCGTTTGCTATTGCCTCCTGGGCCTGTGGCGTATCCAGCAGCCTGACGATGCTGATTATTTTCCGCGTCATTCAGGGGATTGTTGCCGGACCGCTTATTCCGCTGTCGCAAAGTCTGCTGCTGAGTAACTATCCGCCTGCGAAGCGCTCTATCGCGCTGGCTCTGTGGTCGATGACGGTCATTGTTGCGCCGATTTGTGGCCCTATTCTTGGGGGGTATATCAGCGATAATTATCACTGGGGCTGGATCTTCTTCATTAACGTGCCGATTGGCATCGTGGTGGTCCTCCTGACGCTGCAATCGCTGCGGGGACGCGAAACCCGCACTGAACAGCGGCGCATTGACGGTGTCGGGCTGGCACTGCTGGTGGTAGGAATTGGCAGCCTGCAAATTATGCTCGACCGGGGTAAGGAGCTGGACTGGTTTTCGTCCAATGAGATCGTGGTCCTGACGGTGGTGGCCGTGGTGTCGCTGGCTTTCCTGATTGTCTGGGAGTTAACCGACGATAATCCGATTGTGGATCTCTCACTGTTCAAGTCGCGAAACTTCACCATTGGGTGTTTGTGTATCAGTCTGGCCTATATGCTCTACTTTGGCGCGATTGTTCTGCTGCCGCAGCTATTGCAGGAAGTTTACGGTTATACCGCAACCTGGGCGGGGCTGGCATCAGCGCCCATTGGCATTCTTCCGGTGTTGCTGTCACCCATTATCGGCCGCTTCGCCCATAAGCTGGATATGCGGCGACTGGTGACATTCAGCTTTATTATGTATGCAGTCTGCTTTTACTGGCGTGCGTACACCTTCGAGCCAGGCATGGATTTTGGCGCATCAGCATGGCCGCAGTTTATCCAGGGCTTTGCCGTCGCCTGCTTCTTCATGCCGCTGACAACGATTACGCTCTCGGGACTGCCGCCAGAGCGTCTGGCTGCTGCGTCAAGCTTGTCTAACTTTACGCGAACGCTGGCCGGCTCAATTGGTACCTCAATTACCACGACCCTGTGGACCAACCGCGAGTCACTGCATCATGCCCAGCTAACGGAATCGGTCACGCCATATAACCCTAACGCGCAGCAGGTGTACGATCAACTTCAGGGCCTGGGGATGACGCAACAGCAGGCATCCGGCTGGCTGGCGCAGCAGATTACCAATCAGGGATTGATTATCTCAGCTAATGAGATCTTCTGGCTGTCAGCTGGCGTATTTCTGTTGTTGCTTGGTCTGATCTGGCTTGCTAAACCGCCGTTTGGCGTGGGCGGCGGCGGCGGCGGGGCCCACTGATATGCACGTACAGTAGCAGGTTATTGCGTCCTGATACTGTCAGCGAATCAATCCGTGCGGCATGTTGCGGCAAAGCGGTTCTGGAATCGTTTATCGTTCTCAGAACTGCTCTGCCGCTCATTTTATGACAGGGACGATTAACCTTGCTTGTACGCCCCCTGTTTGAGGTCATCAACAATGCCATTCATTCTGTTTTCAGTCAGGCCGTAAAATTTGATGGAGAAAGCAGTTAAGATATAGAAGATGGCTGGTACGATGGTGAACAATAAAACCACACCCTGAACGGCCGATGCTGATTGCGTTACGTTGCCAGTTGCATAGCTGAATGCGGCTAAGATCCATCCCAGAATCGCCCCGCCTACGGCAACCCCCAGTTTAATCACAAAAATATTAGCAGCGACATTCATACCGGTAATACGTCGCCGGGTTTTCCATTCGCCGTAATTATTAGCGTCGGTGATCATTGACCATTGCAGTGCGCCATTGCCGCCCTGAATAATCGACATAATGACATGAATGGAAAGAATGGCGATCCAGTACTGCGCAGGCACAAAGAAGCACAGAATACCAATGGCAGCGGTTAATAAATTAATCCAGAAAGAGAATTGTATTTTACAAAAGCGCGTGCCGAACGGTTTTGCCAGTATTGATCCCAGCATAGAGGCAAACATACCGCCCAGCATAAACAGACTGATAATATCTGAGCCTTTATTCAGTACGGTACCGATGTAATAAACAACGGCACCACCGCGCAGAACCACGGCCACCAGCATCATAAAATTATAGATAGACAGGATCAGCCATTGATCGTTCTTAAAGAGAATTTTCACGTCGCGGGCGATATTCAAATTTTCTTCTTTAATCGGCTGGACGCGCTCTTTCGTGGTCAGGAAGCACACTACAAACATCAGGCAGCCAATGACGCCAAAAATAGCCATCGAAACCTGAATACCGGTCGGTCTGTCACCAGGATACAGGAAGTCAGCCAACGGTAAAATCAGTGCTGTACCCAATGCGCCGCCGATGGGCGTGATGGCGAACCGCCAAGACTGCAAAGAAAGGTTTTCACGCGGATCGGAGGTTAAGGCCGCCCCCAGAGAACAGTAGGGAATATTAATCGCGGTATACATTAAGGTCATAAAAATGTATGCCGCAACCGCATAGACAATTTTACCCGACTCGGAAAAATCAGGGATGGAATACACCAGCACGCAGCTTACGGCGAAAGGCACGCAAATCGCCAGCAGCCAGGGACGAAAGCGTCCCCAGCGCGTCGAGGTGGCATCAGCAATCGCGCCCATAATAGGATCGGTTATAGCATCAAGCAGGCGAACAAGTAAAAACATGGTGCCCATGACTGCAGGCGGCAGTCCGTAAATATCAGTATAAAAATAGGCGAGAATAGCGACTGAAGAGTCAAAAACAATATGGCTTGCAGCATCCCCAAGGCTATAACCGACCTTTTCTCTGACAGATATCCTGTCTCCATTAGACATAATAGCTCCTTTACTTATACGGTATGTAACCGGTTTCTGTTATGGCGCTATTTTTGCCACATCTGCGTAGTCAGGGTCCATTATGTTTTTAAGCTACCTGATTATGTTTTTTTCTTTATGTGATCGAAAGAGGATAACACTATTCTACAGGAGAGGTTTATGCCTGACAGGTCACGTTTTTATTCGCGGGCAATAGTGAATGAATCATGCAAAATATTAATTAATGAGGCTCAAGCAATCACGCCATGAATGCTTTATTCAATATGACAGGTTGGAGGAAATAAATATCAGCCTCCGGGAAGAGGCTGATATTGATAAACAGACTAAATATGCAGTTCCTGCAATTTCTCTTTCGGCAACTTAAGCTCTTCGTTGCTGTTTACGCGGACGTCGCGCTCAAGAATATGACGCGCGATATCCTGCGCTTCATTGAGAGAGTGCATCTGATACGTTCCGCACTGATAGACGTTCAGTTCAGGGATCTGATTCTGATCCTGAACTTTTAACACGTCAGCCATAGCGGCTTTCCACGCATCGGCAACGCGTTGCTCATCAGGCGTACCGATGAGGCTCATATAGAAACCGGTACGGCAACCCATCGGGGAAATATCGATAATCTCAACACCGTTACCGTTCAGATGATCGCGCATGAAACCAGCAAATAGATGTTCCAGCGTGTGGATACCTTTTTCTGGCATGACTTCTTTGTTCGGCGCGCAAAAACGCAGATCGAACACAGTGATGGTATCGCCATGCGGCGTGTTCATGGTTTTCGCGACACGCACCGCAGGGGCTTCCATACGAGTATGGTCAACAGTAAAGCTATCTAAAAGCGGCATTCTATCTCCTCCTGACTATCTATATGTCATTTAATTCAAAAGGTTACGATGTTCTTTCTTACCTGGATTTCGTATCCTTTTGGATAGTGCGAATTTTTTTGAAATTAAAATGAACTCTTTGTTCCCGGGTGAGTCTGAATATATGAAAGACGCGCATTTGTTATCATCATCCCTGTATTCAGAGATGTGCATTTTGGCCACAGTGATGTGGCCTTTTTCTTTTGCATCAGGCGTGTTTTGCCAGTAGCGCTTCAAACGACTCACTGTCTGCCGCTTCAGCTTCACGCTGACGTTCCCATGAGGCTTTGCCCTCATTAATGAAATCATCTTCGCTTAAAATTTCCAGCGGCTCCTGTTGAAGCATAGTACGGTACTCTGCCGCCAGTTGTTTTCCGGTCCCGCCAATCCCCTGCTCTTTCATCATGTGCAGAATACGCGCAGAGAACGTCAATTCCGGGTTGTCAAAACAGGCAGCCAGCTCATCACAGACTTTTTGATAGGCATCAGAGCCTTCAATGCTGTCGAGCGTGTGGGCAACGCGACGCAAATCGCGGAACAGATCGTTACCCACCTGCGCCAGCGGGAATTGAGCGCTTTCGCATCCTATGCCCAGCGTTAGCCCCGGCTTGCGGCCTTCGAGGATCACCCGATTCCAGTTAGTGCGGGTACACAGTAGCTCATCACTGCTCATTTCCGGCGCATCAGCCAGGGCACACCAGACCATAAAGAGGTCAAGGAAGCGCACCTGCTGCTCATCCACGCCTATCGGCGAGAAGGGGTTAATGTCCAGCGAGCGTACTTCGATATACTCAATGCCCCCGCGCAGCAGCGCGTCCGACGGTGTCTCACCGCTACGCGTAACGCGTTTTGGCCGGATCGGGGCATACAGTTCGTTTTCAATCTGCAAAATATTACTGTTGATTTGCAGATACTTGCCGTCTTTTTGCAAACCCATTTTGGCATACTCTTCGGAAGGCGTTTTGATTGCCCGCTTCAATCCTGCCACATAAGTCTCTAAATCGTTAAACGTCATTCCGAGATTGCTTTGCGATTTATTGGTATAACCCAGATCGCTCAGGCGCAGCGACGTCGCCCACGGCAGGTAATACATTCCACATTCGGTTTTTTCGAACGGTAATGTCGTCGGCTTGCCCTGTAAAAAGGAGGAACAAATCGCAGGCGATGCACCAAAAAGATAAGGGATCACCCAGCCAAAGCGGTAATAATTGCGAATCGAACGGAAATAGCCTGCGGAGATGGCCTCTTTACCGCTCTCAGCGTCCGTCACACCGCATTTCGCCTGCCAGAAGGCCATCGGTAAGGAAAAGTTGTAATGCACGCCTGAGATAGTCTGCATCAGCGCGCCGTAGCGATTTTTCAGGCCTTCGCGATACAGCGTTTTTAGCCGCCCCATGTTTGAGGTGCCGTATTGCGCTAATTCAATATCCTGGCCATTTTCAATATAGCACGGCATGCTTAGCGGCCACATACGTTCATCGCCAAGCTGGCGGGCCGTATAGCGATGCACATCGCGCATAAAACTCAGCATATGCCCGATATTGCCATCTACTGGCGTAATAAACTCCAGCAGTGCTTCGGCAAAGTCAGTTGTGATCCACTGATGCGTAAAGGCCGAGCCCAGGACTTCAGGATGGCGGGTTGTTGCCAGCGTTCCGTCTTCGTTTACGCGCAGCGTTTCCCGCTCAAGACCGCGTTTAATACCGACGAGCGCCTGAGGATTTTTTTCCAGCCAGGCCAGCGCCTGTGATACGTCAGGGATCATAGTGATCTCCCGTCAGTCAAATTCATTTTAATAATCATAGAAGTGCTACCACGCCATACCTGCGGAAACAAACGCCCAAGGATAACGTTAGTTACCCCTTCAGCGCTATTAGCCATTGTTGCTATTCATCGTAAAAGTCAGGGAGTATTTACAGTAGCCGAACGTCTACCACATCCATTCCCGCGCGCCGCGCCGCCTGAAGGCCAAAATCAGCGTCCTCAAATACAACACATTTTTCCGGAGCCACGCCTATACGTTCAGCACAGAGAAGAAAGGTATCCGGAGCGGGCTTGTGATTTTTAACGTCGTCAGCCGCCACAACCGCGGAAAAATAGTGACGAAGATTCAGATGTGCCAGTAGCGCTTCTGCTATTGCGCGCTCGCTCCCCGTTCCGACAGCCATTGGACGCCGCCCGTGCCAGGCTTTAACGACATCGATAAGCGGCAATGGCTTTACAGTATCAAGCAGCATTGCTTTAACCGCCTCGGTTTTTTCCCGTGCCAGTTGGTAAGGATCGAGACTGGCCTGGTTGAGTTCAATAATAGCCTGGGCAATACGCCAGGTGGGAGAACCATTCAGGGAAATCATCGCATCCATATCAAATCGCAGCCCGTAGCCGCCGAGGACATCGTCCCAGGCTTTACGGTGCGTTGGTTCGGTATCGAGGATGGTGCCATCCATATCGAAAATTAAACCCTCATAATGCTCGTACATCTTGTTCTCACAGACCACATGACAGGGTAATACTTTAGCGTAAATGGTCTTTTTTGTCGCTGATGGCAGGATGAGGAATTATCAGGATCGGCAAAGGATATGCAGGAGGTAAAAATCAATAACGTAGGGGGGTTGGTATATCAGAGAAGTGTGTGGTGCATCCGGGAGGATTACCCGGCTTCGTCTCGCCCTGCGGGCCGTTGCTGAAGCAACGTTATCCTCCCTGGTGCCCGTAACAAGATCCGCGGTGTCTGTGACATCGTTCTCGCTACCAGTACAGGAGATATGGTGCATCCGGGAGGATTCGAACCTCCGACCGCTCGGTTCGTAGCCGAGTACTCTATCCAGCTGAGCTACGGATGCATCGGGATTACTGCTTTACTGCTGACTCAATGTCGCATAACACGCCACAACACTGGTAAAGATGGTGCATCCGGG
>Ga0302347_1001956_pt1 | contig 22539 bp, 21 predicted proteins | sample PhyWR1_FD_202178 | JGI IMG/M metagenome (GOLD analysis project Ga0302347, IMG submission 202178) | Leaf surface microbial communities from wheat plants in UC Gill Tract Community Farm, Albany, California, United States - DLSL W.R1 (v2)... | ecosystem: Host-associated > Plants > Phyllosphere >...
GCCTACTTCCCAAGGCATGTCCGCCGAAAGCAAATAAGGTAAATGGACCTTGCTGTCTCGTCGTCAGTACTTGAGCCGGATGGATCGTTTCCAGCATGGATGTTCGGCGCGAACTTTAGGGCGTGAGTGCGTTGAGATCAACTAAAAATGTCGCGTTTTTGTACGCGTTCGTCGTGGGCTCTCTTACAGCGATTTAAGTAACCGACCTTGATGACGTTGTGATGTTCCCTTGTCAGTCCACACTTCATGAACGCGGCTGCCACGCTTAGACCCTTGCTGGCGAATCCTGGCGCTCTAGCATGGGCTGATTATTAAAAGGAGCCACCTTATGTTCGCCGGATTTCATACAGAAAAACGTCAGGTCAATGGCGTGCAGATTGCCTGCCGTATCGGCGGCAGCGGGCCGGGGTTGCTGCTGGTTCACGGTCATCCGCAAACCCACGTGATCTGGCACAAGATCGCAGAACAACTGACCCGGTTTTTCACCGTGGTTGCGGCGGATTTGCGTGGTTATGGGGACAGTGAAAAACCGCCAGCCGTGGCCGGGCATGCCAACTACAGCAAGCGGGAAATGGCCCGTGACTCGCTGGAGTTGATGCGCAGCCTGGGTTTTGAGCAATTTTCGGTACTGGCCCATGACCGCGGTGCCCGTGTGGCTCATCGTCTGGCGTTGGACCACGGGCATGCGGTCACCCGCCTGGTGTTGCTGGATATCGCGCCGACCCTGGCGATGTATGCACAAACCAACGAGGCCTTTGCCCGGGCGTACTGGCACTGGTTTTTCCTGATTCGCCCGGCGCCTTTACCGGAAAGCCTGATTGAGGCAAATCCTGAGCAGTACCTGCGCAGCGTGATGGGCAGTCGCAGTGCGGGCATGCAGCCGTTTACTGCTCAGGCTGTGGCTGAGTATGTGCGCTGCATCCACTTGCCGGGAGCAGCGCGGGGTATTTGCGAGGACTATCGCGCCAGTGCGGGGATTGATCTGGAACATGACCGGGCTGATCTGGAAGCCGGTCACTATCTGACCTTGCCTGTGTTGGTACTTTGGGGCGCCGAAGGTACGGTGGGGCGTTGTTTCGACCCGCTGGCCGAATGGCAGAAAGTGGCCCTCGATGTGCGAGGGCAGGCCTTGCCGTGCGGGCACTACATAGCCGAAGAGGTGCCTGAGCTGTTACTTGCCAAGGTGCTGGCTTTTCTGCGCTGAGCTATTCTGTGCGCACTTGCCGCCAGGCCGCCCATGACCATGCCCGTGAAAAATGATTCTGCGCCGTTACCTGAAGACCTGCGGGTCTTCCTTACGGTTGTGCGCAAGGGCGGCTTTGCTGCCGCCGCAGAAGAGCTGGGGGTATCCCCGGCGTATGTAAGCAAGCGTATCCAGATACTCGAAACCACCCTCGGTAGCCGCTTGCTACATCGCACCAGCCGTCGCGTCGCCCTGACTGATGATGGCGAGCGTGTGCAGCGCTGGGCGGTGCGCATTCTTGATGATGTGCAGCAACTGCATGACGAGCTGTCCGACGCTCACTCAGCACCTCGTGGCCGCTTGCATGTATGCAGCTCATTCGGCTTTGGCCGCAACCATGTGGCGCCTGCCATTTCGTTGCTGGCGCGCCAGTATCCCGAGCTGGAGATTCGTCTGGATATATTTGACCGGGTGGTGAATATTGTCCACGAGGGGTTTGATCTGGAAATTCGCGTGGGCGATGACGTGCCAGGCCAGCATATTGGTCGCCGGCTGGTGACTAACAATAGGGTGTTGTGCGCTGCTCCCGATTATCTCGAACGGCGCGGCGTACCTCACAGGCTGGAGGATCTGGGGCAGCATGATTGCCTGGTGCTCAAGGAGCGCGACAACGCCTTTGGCATGTGGCAACTGCAGGGACCGGAGGGCGAAGCCAGTGTACGGGTCAGCGGGCCATTGTCATCCAATAGCGGCGAAATAGTGCTGCAATGGGCGCTGGAGGGTCATGGCGTTTTGCTGCGTTCAATGTGGGAGGTCAAACCCCTGCTACAGCAAGGACGGCTAGTGCAGGTGTTGGCTGATTACCGGCAAAGCGCCGATGTCTGGGCGGTGTATCCGACGCGCCTGGCCAACTCCGGCAAACTGCGGGTCTGTGTGGAGTTTTTGCAGGCGTATTTAGGTTGAGGGTGAGAGCAAAAGCACCCTCCCCTAACCCTCTCCCTGTATGGCCCGGGGCAGGGAGCGGGCTGTGCTGAGGGGCTTTTAAGCCTTGGCCACCTCAAGCTCAATTTCCATAGGCTCAGGCCGCTTGATCACTGCATACACCACCGCCGTCACCAGGCTACCCGCCACAATCGCCAGCAAATACAGCAGCGCATGGTTGATCGCATTTGGGATCAACATCACAAACAAACCGCCATGCGGTGCCATCAATTTGCAGCCAAAGTACATCGACAATGCACCTGTCAACGCGCCCCCCAGAATGCTCGCCGGAATAACCCGCAACGGATCCTTGGCTGCAAACGGGATAGCGCCTTCCGAAATAAAGCACAGCCCCAGCACCAGCGCCGCTTTACCCGCTTCACGTTCAGTCTGGGCAAACTTGCGCCGCGCCAGGAAGGTGGCAATACCCAATCCGATCGGAGGCACCATGCCCGCAGCCATCGTCGCCGCCATCGGCGCATAACTCTGCGAAGCCAGCAGCCCCACCGAAAACGCATACGCCGCCTTGTTGATCGGCCCGCCCAGATCGACACACATCATGCCGCCCAGCAACACGCCCAGCAGGATGGCGTTGGTGGTACCCATGCTGTCGAGGAAATGGGTCAAACCCTCAAGCATCCCGGCAACCGGCTTGCCCACCACATAGATCATCACCAGCCCGGTAAACAGGCTGGCGAACAACGGAATGATCAGGATCGGCTTCAACGCTTCCAGGCTTTGCGGCAAACGCGCATAGCGATTGATCGCTTTGGCACAGTAACCCGCGATAAAACCGGCAATGATACCGCCGATAAAACCGGCACCCAAGGTACTCGCCAACAAGCCACCAATCATCCCCGGCGCCAGGCCAGGACGGTCGGCAATCGAGTAAGCGATATAGCCCGCCAGCAACGGCACCATCAGTTTGAACGCCGCGTCGCCACCGATCTGCATCAGGGCCGCCGCCAGGGTTCCCGGCTCTTTATAGGCAGTAATGCCAAACACAAAGGACAACGCGATCAGCAAACCGCCCGCCACCACCATCGGCAGCATAAACGACACGCCGGTCAACAGGTGCTTGTAGACCCCGGTCTTTTCCTGCTTGGCAGGTGCCCCGCCAGCAGAGGCAGCGCTTTCTTGCTTGCCTTCACTCAAGGCCTTGTTCAGCGTGGCTTCGGCCTGTTTGAGAGCGATGCCGGTGCCGCAGCGGTAAATCTTCTTGCCGGCAAAACGCTCGGCAGGCACTTCGATATCGGCTGCCAGTAGCACCACATCCGCTGCGCTGATGGCCTCGGCACTCAACGGATTGCGCGCTCCCACCGAACCCTGGGTTTCCACCTGCAGCTCGTAGCCCAAACGCTTGGCCGCTTGCTGCAGGGCTTCGGCCGCCATAAAGGTGTGCGCCACGCCGGTCGGGCAAGCGGTAACGGCAACGATTTTAGGCGCCTGTTTTACGCTCTCGACCTGAGCTGATGGCGCAGGGGCAACATAGACTTCAGCCTCTTGAACCCCGCGCTGCAACACGGCTTCAACATCTTGCAGGGCCTGGGCCGGGGTGCTCTGAAAGACCCGCTTGCCGATAAAGCGCTGCATATCCAACGGCGTGCTGCTGACCAGCAATACCCACTCAGCTTCATCGATCGTGGCCGCCGACAGCTGGCGCTCAGGGTGCTTGGGGTCGTGCACTTCAACGCTGGTACTCCAGCCCTGACGCTGCGCCGCAGCATCGAGCAAACGGGCGCACAGCACGCTGGTCACCATGCCGTTGGGGCAGCCCGTCACAATGGCTAATTTCATGTGTATCCCTCTTATTCTTCTGTCAGGGGGCGAACGCGTACGCCGCTTTCGAGCGTCGCCAGGTGCGCCGCATCGCTGATACCAAAACCGATTTGAGTGACCGCCATGGCCGCAATGGCGGTGGCAGTGCGCAGGATCTGTTCGGGGCTATGGCCGCTGAGCAAGCCGTGGACCATGCCCGCCAGCAGCGAATCGCCCGCGCCCACCGTGCTGGCGACGCTGACCTTGGGCGGCAATGCCTGCAAGGCCGGTGCACGACTGAACCAGTTCACCCCGTCAGCACCGTGGGAAATCACCACATGCTCGACACCTTGCGCCTGCAAGCGGCTGGCCGCGGCGATCTGGGCTTCAAGGCTGCTGATATCACAGCCCAATGCGTCACTGAGTTCTTCGGTATTGGGTTTGATCAGCCACGGGCCAGCCGCCAGCCCTTGTTTCAAGGCCTCGCCACTGGTGTCCAGAATCACTTTCAGGCCCAGGGCCTTCAAACGCAGCACCAGATCGTGCAGCCACTGCGGGCTTACGCCACCTGGCAAGCTGCCAGCGACGACCACTGCGTCATGGCCAGGAGCAATGCGTTGCAGCGTATCGAGCAAGGCTTGCTGCGCCTCAGCGCTGACTTGCGGCCCAGCCCCGTTAAGGTCGGTAATGCGCCCATCGTCTTCAGCAAGCTTGATATTGCTGCGGGTTTCACCCGGTACGCGGATAAAGGCATCGACAAAACCACGGCGCTTGAACAACGCCTCGAATACCTGCGGGTTGTCTTCACCCAAAAAGCCGCTCACGGTCAGTGTGTGGCCAAGGTCCGCCAGCACCTGCGCGACGTTGACGCCCTTGCCTGCAGCATGGGTCAGCATCATCGGGCTGCGATTGACTTCACCCGGCTCCAGTTGCCCGAGGCGAACGGTCAAATCCAGCGCCGGGTTGGGGGTAATGGTCAGAATCCGGGCCATCAGAGCGCCTCCACCAGCGCACGAACTTCATCCGGGCTGCCAACGCTCAGTGCTTCGGCGGCCAGGGTTTTCAGACGGTCCATGCTCAATTCGCGAACCCGTGCCTTGACCTCGGGGATGCTGCGCGCCGAAACGCTCAGTTCATCCACACCCAGGCCCACCAAGACCGGTACCGCCAGCGGGTCGGCCGCCAGCTCGCCACAGACGCCAACCCACTTGCCATGGGCATGGGCGGCACGCACGGTGATATCGATCAGTTGCAGCACCGCCGGGTGCAGACCGTCGGCCTGGGCCGACAAGGTCGGATGGCCACGGTCGATAGCCAGGGTGTACTGGGTCAGGTCATTGGTGCCGATGCTGAAAAAGTCCACTTCCTTGGCCAGTACTGACGCCAGCAAGGCAGCGGACGGGACTTCGATCATGATCCCCAGTTGCAGATCTGCCACCGGAATTTCCAGGCGCAGACGCTCGGTCATGTCACGAGCAGCCCGCCACTCCGCCACACTGCCGACCATCGGGAACATGATGCGCAGCGGGCGGTTGTCCGCCGAACGCAGCAGCGCGCGCAGCTGGCTTTCCATGACCTTCGGGCGCTGCAAGGTAAGACGGATACCGCGCACGCCCAAAAACGGGTTTTCTTCTTTCTCGATCGGCCAGTACGGCAGCGGTTTATCGCCGCCCACGTCCAGGGTGCGAACCACCAACGGGCGCCCGGCCAGGCCATCGAGTACGCGGCGGTATTCGGCTTCCTGGGTGGCCTCATCCGGGACTTGCGAGTGAGCCATGAAAATCAGCTCGGTGCGCAGCAGGCCAATGCCCTCTGCACCCTGCTCCACCGCGCTGGCGACGCCTTTGCTTTCGCCGATGTTGGCAAACACTTCAACCGCGTGACCGTCACGGGTGACGGCCAGCTCATGACGCAGGGCGGAGGCAGCCAGCAAACGCTGCTCGCGGCTGTCGCGCTCTTGCGTGGCGCGCTGCAAGGCATCGGCATCCGGTGACACATGCAGGCGGCCGCGCTGGCCATCAATCAACAACTCAGTGCCTGGAGCCAGCAGCAGCACCGCTTCGCCAGCACCGACCAGGGCCGGAATACCCAGCGCACGGGCAACAATGGCACTGTGCGCAGTGGCGCCACCACGGGCAGTCAGAATCCCCGCAACCCTTGCAGGATCAAGGCGCGCCACATCCGACGGGCCCACTTCATCCATCACCAGCACATAGGGCTGGTCGGGCTCGGCCGGGGTTTCGACGCCACACAACTGGGCCAGCACGCGGCGGCCAATATCCCGCAAATCGGCGGCACGCTCGGCCAGCAGCGCATCCTGCAAGGACTCCTGCTGACGCGCGGCGGCTTCGATCACCGTCATCCATGCCGCTTCTGCGCTCTCACCCTGCTTGAGACGCGAATCGACTTCCTCGGTCAGTTCCGGGTCGTCGAGCATTTCCTGGTGGGTGATAAAAATTTCGCGGATGGCCTGGGACTGGCTGCGCGAGATCAGGCCTTCAATGTCCTTGCGCACCTCGCCCAGGGCCTTTTGCAGACGCTCGCGTTCAACCACCGACGACTCGCCACGCAGCGGGTAGTCGAAAGTTTGCAGCACTTGAATATGCGCCGGGCCCACGGCAATCCCGGGTGATGCGGCAATCGCCTGCACCACACTACCTGCTGCAGGGGCGCTGATCAGCGTGGCAACTTCAGCCACGCCCGGTGCGGCTTCGGCAAGGGGTGACAATGGCTCGACCTCCTCCCCCAAACCCGCCTCAACTGCAGCCAACAACGCGGGCAATGCATCATTGGCAATGCTCGGCTCGGCGACAAACTCCAGTACCTGACCACGACGGGCGCCCAGGCTCAGCAACTTGCTCAAGCTTTTGGCCGAGACTGCCGAGTCCTGACCATCGACGATTTTGACGCGAATTTCACCGTCAAAGCTTTTGGCCAGTTGTGCCAGCACCTTGGCCGGACGCGCATGCAGCCCGTGGGCGTTGGCCAGGGTAATGCGCGCACTAGGCCAGTCAGCTGGCAACTCGCCACCCAGCACTTCGAGTACGGCGCGGCGGCTTTTGGCACTGCCCAGTTCATGACCGCGACCGGCAATCAGCAGTGCACACAAACGCTCCAGCAAAGCCTGATGAGCCTCACCCAGGCTGGCCAGGCAAAACAGCCCGCTCAGGGGCTGGCCCAGATAACGCATCGGCTTGTCCGGCGTGACAAACGCCAGCCCCGGACGCTTGACCGTTTGTTCGCTGTGCAACCACCACAGGCCATCGCCCAGCGGCAGCGCATCCACTTGTTGCAGAACGGCGGCAAAGCCATTGCTGACGCAATCAGCCTGGCGCAACAAACGGGCGCCGCGCCATACCAGCTCTTCAAAATCATCGGCTGACACGCCCAGGCCGATCATCTGTGCATCCAGCGCCAGCTCTTGCGGTGCGCCCTGCAGCAATTTGAGCAAGGCTTCAGCGGAACTGGCGCGACGCAGGGCTTCACCCAGATCGGTTTCACCCAGGGCGCGGGTCAGCAGTTGCAGCAAACGCAGGTGCTCATCGGACTTGGCCGCGATACCGATGGCCAGGTACACGATCTGACCATCACCCCAGTCCACCCCTTCGGGGAACTGCAGCAAACGCACGCCCGTGGTAAATACCAGCTCACGGGTTTCAGGTGTACCGTGGGGGATGGCGATACCCTGGCCCAAAAAGGTCGAACCCTGAGCCTCACGCGCTTGCAAGCCGCTCAGATAACCTTCAGCCACCAGGCCATCGGCAACCAGTTTATCGGCAAGCAATTGCAGCGCCGCAGATTTGTCCACAGCCGTCTGGCCCATGGAAATCTGCTCTATGGTGAGCTCGAGCATGCGTTCTCCTTTTCCGGTACTCAATGGCACCGGTATTGTTTTGAATAAGTCAGCTTAGGTCGCCCGTCCCGGGCTATGTCAGCGGATGCGTGGCAAGCACATCGCTACCGGGACAAGTGCCTTTAAAAGCGCCTGCTGAAACGTTTAATCAAGAATACCCGGCACGTTACTGCATAATTGCCCGCGCTTGAAGTCCAACTTGTCGTATTGATTGGCATCAGCAGGCAGATGTCGCAAATAAATCCAGCGCAGCCATGACAGACGATGGTCGGCTGCCTTTATCGGTTAGGATTGGCCAAAATGTCGACATGTACTACAAAAAATAAGGAATTATCGGCGTGAAGCTCAGCGATATCGCTCATTTGGCAGGTGTTTCTGTAACGACTGCCAGCTATGTCATCAATGGAAAAGCCGAGCAGCAGCGCATCAGCAGCAGCACGGTGGAGCGCGTGCGCGCGGTGGTCGAGGAGCACGGTTTTACTCCCAACCCGCAAGCGGCCGGACTGCGCAGCCGGCATACGCGTACCTTGGGGTTTATTCTCCCGGACCTGGAAAACCCCAGCTATGCGCGCCTGGCCAAGCAGCTAGAGCAAGGTGCCCGCGCCCGTGGCTATCAATTGCTGATCGCCAGCTCCGACGATGCACCGGACAGCGAGCGCCAGTTGCTCAAACTGTTTCGTGCGCGCCGCTGCGACGCCCTGTTCGTGGCCAGTTGCTTGCCCGCCGACGATGATAGCTACCGCCAGTTACAGGACCTGGGCATGCCAATCATTGCCATTGACCGGACCCTGGAACCCGAGCGTTTTTGTTCGGTGATCAGCGATGACTGCGAAGCCAGCCTGCAATTGACCCGCAGCCTGTTGCAGCCTGTGCCGCGGCAGATTGTATTGATCGGTGCACGCCCCGAGCTGAGCGTCAGCCAGGCCCGTGAGGCTGGCTTCAAACAAGCCGTCGAAGGGTTCAAGGGCGAAGTCCTGATCGAACACGGCGCGGCCTTCAGCCGCGAATGCGGACGCCGGATCATCGATGACTTGCTGGCACGCCAGGGGCATTTCCCCGATGCGTTGATCACCACGTCCTACGTGCTCTTGCAAGGGATGTTCGACGCTTTGCTGGAGCACCCGAGCCAACGGCCACCTGCGCGCCTGGCCACCTTTGGCGACACCCAGTTGCTGGACTTCCTGCCGTTGCCGGTCAACGCCATGGGGCAACAGCACAAGTTGATTGCCGAAAAGGCCCTTAACCTGGCCCTGGCAGCGATTGAAGAGCAATGCTATGAGCCCGGCATTCACGCGATTGCCCGAACCTTTAAACAGCGTATTCCCCAGGCCTGAACATGGGACTGATCGACAGCCATACCCACCTCGACTTCCCGGACTTTGACGCCGACCGCCAGCAGTTGCTGACGCGCAGCAAGGCCTTGGGAGTTGAGCGGATGGTGCTGCTGGGGGTTTATCAGCGCAACTGGCAACGGCTGTGGGACCTGGTGCAAACCGACCATCAGCTGTATGCCGCCTTTGGCTTGCATCCGGTGTACCTCAATGAGCATCGCCCCGAGCATGTGACTGAACTCGGGCAATGGCTGAGTCGTCTGGCAGGGCATCCACAACTGTGTGCGGTGGGCGAAATAGGTCTGGACTACTATCTGCCGGAACTCGACCGCGAAGCTCAACAACAGCTTTTTGAAGCACAATTGCAATTGGCCGCCGACTTTCAGTTGCCCGCCCTGCTCCATGTACGACGCAGCCATGCACAGGTGATTGCAACGCTGAAGCGCTTCAAGCTACAGCGCGGCGGAATTGTGCATGCGTTTGCAGGGAGTCGTGAGGAAGCTCGCGAGTATATAAAGCTGGGCTTCAAACTGGGCCTTGGCGGCGCCGCCACCTGGCCCCAGGCATTGCGCCTGCGCAAGGTGATTGTCGATTTGCCGCTGGACGCCATCGTGCTGGAAACCGACTCACCCGATATGGCGCCTGCCATGTACCCCAACCAGCGCAACAGCCCGGAGCACCTGCCCGATATTTGCCAGGCACTGGCCGAAGTGATGGGAATCAGCCCCGAGCGATTGGCCGAGGCGACTACGGCCAATGCGCGGGAGTTGTTTGGCTGGAAAGACTGAACAAAACCTGTGGGAGCGGGCTTGCTCGCGATAGCATCACTGCGATTTACCTGACAAACCGCGTCGCTTGCATCGCAGGCAAGCCAGCTCCCACAGGATTGGCGTTGTTACAACAACAACGCCCACACCGCAAAACATGCATACCACAACACTGCCGCACGCAGCAGCAGGGCCCACAGGGTGTCGAGACTGCTGACGCCTTCAGGCCCGGCCTGCGGTGCAGGAATCTCGGCAGCCGCACAACCGGCCTTGTCGATCAATTGCGCAGCGCTGATATCCCAGCTCAGCAACTCATGCAGCATCACCCGGCTGACCGCCGCGAAGTTGCCCACCAGAGCAAAACTCGCCGCCAGCAAGCGTACCGGCAACCAGTCAAAGGCATGCCGCAATTGCCCGGCACGCTCAACCAGCGCAGGGTTCTGGCTGTGTTCCGCCGCCAGCGCCAGCAAGCGATAGCTCAAGACCACCACCGGCCCCAACAGGAAATACCAGAAAATCACGGCAAAGAAACTTTGATAGGCCTGCCACAACAAATGGCCCTGCACTTTCTCCAGCAACTGCTCGCCGCTGTCCGCAGTAATGCTCAAGTCGCGCTCGGCAACATGGGTGGCGGCCTGCAAGTCACCACGGCGCCAGGCATCGCGAAACGGCCCCAGCCCTGCCAGCAAATCGCCGCGTCCCAGGCTGTAAATCACCACCAGCAGGTGTATCGGCAATGCCAGCAGACCATAAGCCACCGGGTGCAGCACCACCAGCAGCAAGGCCAGTACCGCTGCAGGCAGGACAATCAGGATGATCAATACCCACCAGGGCTTATTGGCCAGCCTGGGGCTGGCTTCAAGTTTGTGCAGCTCGCGCAGCCAGCCACCGTCACGCTGCAGGCGCTGACGCACACCCGAGAGTTTCTCGACCAGAATCGCCAGCAGTAACACCACAAAACTCATTGCTTATCTCCTGTGTGCTGCAACGCGCTGCGAAAGCGCATCCAGTCAAAAGCCGGCCCCGGATCTGTCTTGCGCCCCGGCGCCACATCGCAATGGCCGCAGATCCGGGGCCCGGTAATGGCCGGATAAGCCGCCTGCAACTGCCGGGTCAAGTCAGTCAGCGCCTGATATTGCGCATCTGTATAGGGCTGATCATCGGTGCCCTCAAGCTCAATGCCCAGGGAAAAATCATTGCAGGTGTCACGGCCCTCAAAGCTCGAAACCCCTGCATGCCACGCACGATCAAGACAAGAGACAAACTGGGTGACCGCACCGTCACGTTCAATCAGGAAATGCGCACTTACCTTCAGGTCAATGATGCCCGCAAAGTAAGGATGTTCTGTGACGTCCAGTTGATTCTGGAAGAACTCCTGCACCTTGCCCGTGCCGAACTGCCCCGGCGGCAAACTGATGTTGTGGATAACCAGCAGAGAGATTTCGTCGCTCGGGCGCGCATTGAAATTGGGCGACGGGCAATGGCGCACACCCTGAAACCAGCCGCTCGCGGGGTCCATCTGCATACAGGCTCCTTCAACAGGCAAAACCAAAGGCCCAGTATGCCGCGATGAACGCACCGATGGGGAGCAATCTGCTTTGTACCCGTTTATTCGCTACCGGACTGGCGCAGACTGTCTATCACCGACTCCAGGGCCCGGTCGATCAGCAGCCGCTCATCCAGCATCAAGATCGTGCCGTTACGCAGCTGGACGATCAAGTCGGTACGGCTTTTTTCCAGCACTTTGGCCCCGGTCCGGTTAACAAAAACATGCATGCCATCGGGTTCCAGAATCGTGATCAGCTTGCAGCGCAGACGCGTGCCATCCTCCTCCTGCAACTCGATCCAGGTACCGATACGCAACTGGCTGACCAACAGCAAGCCCAGATGGCCCTGTTCATCGAGAGCGGGCAATGGCCATGGCTGCACCGGATCGGGCTGTTGGGCCGAGCGCCGACTCGCCTGCTCGGCGTCGCGGGTTCGCTGCTCTAGCAACTCGGCGCGACTGCGTTCGCCACGGGTAAACATCGAAAAGTCATGCAACAAGGATTCAAGTAACGCCGGGTTATTGCCGGCATATCGGGCCAATTGCAGCACCACATGCTCGACTTTGCGATACAGCGGATCGTTGCGGCTATCGGTGCTGGCGTCCCAACCGATGGCAGCATCGGCCATCACGTTGAGCAGGCGACGGGCCGGGTGGCTGTCACAGCTGAAAAAATTCTGATCGCATTGAGCGATCTGCAGCATTGGTTCACGCAAGAGCGCGAGCAATTTCCTCAACGGTTGCGAGAGATTGCCGTCATCGCTGACGTACTCAAATATAAGCCCTACCAGTTTGCTCGCATCTTCGCTGGCCTCAGGCAGCTCTTGCGCATGGATGCCCACTTTTGCGGCGCAGCACGAAGCCCGGTCGGACAGATCAGGCAGTACGCCCGTGGCGATCAATAGCTGGTTGGCATCGGCGTACAGTTGCCCGGTCTGGTCAAGCAGGTACTTCTCGAACAATCGCATCATGATCAGCTTGACCTTGATGTCCATGCCTTGCTCACGCTTGGCCTGCAAAAAATACTCGCACAACATCGCCGGGCCCAGCGGGTTGTTGTGCTCATCCAGCGGCACACAGCTGAGGGTATTGAGGCGCGTGCTCAACTGGCACAAGACCAACTGACTGCGGGTCAGCACCCGCGTCACCATCGCATGGGTCACTTGGGTGCGTTCAAGATCATCGGCCATCAGCGAGAACACTGCTTGCTCAGGAGCAATTCCCTGCAGATTGGGTTGAGTCAGGCGCATAAAGGCTTCAAACAAGCGCTCAAGAAAACCACGCTCGATGTTTTTGCGCTTAAGCCGCACATCGCGCATGGCTTCAAAAAACAGGCTCTGCTCTGTGTTGTTCTGCGCCTTGTCAGCCATTTTGAAGAGAGTGGCGTCGGCGCTCTCGAACAGTACCTGCAAGTTGTTTCTGAGCTGCTGGGCCGCCTTGTCGTGTACCTGCAGCAGGATCACAGGCAGGCGGGCAAGCGGCGAATGCATCGCCAACTCCGTGGCAGTCCCGTGTGCAGACCCCACTTTCCCGTCATTTTGCATCCTGGCCTCCCTGAAAGGTCTCTTCGCTTGCCAGTGAACGCGCGTGGTCAGAGCCATTTTTAGACGCTCACTAACAGAAACCGGCGGGCGCTCGAGCACTGGCCGGTTTATCGAATTTAAGGGCAATGGCAGCACGTCAAAGCTATGGCGCCAATCGCAAGGCGGATTATCTTGTAAAAGATGGCGCTTGTACCAGTGGACTCTTCATTTGAGTGATCGAAGGGTGAAATTAATGCTCAAAGTGCCGAAAACAGCACATTGCAGGTATTTGCATGTGACTCTTCGCACACCTTGGGTTCCCCCGTGGCATGCCCCTATAATCGGCGCACTTTGTTTGTGGAGCTCGTTATGCCGAATTTACGCCTGGCCGACCTCACTGCCGAAATTGAAGCCAACGTGCGTCGTGCGTTAGCCGAAGACATTGGCAGCGGCGATATCACTGCACGGCTGATCCCGGCCGAGCGTCTGGCCAAAGCCACGATCATTACCCGTGAAGCGGCTGTCATCAGCGGTACCGCCTGGGTCGACACTGTGTTTCGCCAGCTTGACCCACGGGTTGCCGTGCATTGGCAAGTGGCCGATGGCGAGCGAGTGAGCCCCAACCAGGTGCTGTTTCACCTTGAAGGGCCAGCCCGCTCGCTGCTCAGCGGCGAACGTAGCGCGCTGAACTTTCTGCAGATGCTGTCAGGCGTTGCTACCCATGCCCAATACCTGGCCGATCAGGTGGCCGACACCCAGGTCAAGCTGCTGGACACCCGCAAAACCCTGCCGGGCCTGCGTATGGCGCAGAAATACGCGGTGACATGCGGGGGTTGCCACAATCACCGGATCGGGTTGTACGACGCCTTTTTGATCAAGGAAAACCATATCGCAGCCTGCGGCGGCATCGCCCAGGCCATTAGCGCTGCGCACAAGATTGCCCCGGGCAAGCCGGTAGAGATCGAAGTCGAAGACCTGGCCGAACTCAAGGAAGCGCTGGCAGCAGGCGCCGATATCATCATGCTCGACGAACTGAGCCTGGATGATATGCGTGAAGCCGTTCGCCTCAATGCGGGCAAAGCCAAGCTGGAAGCCAGCGGCGGCATCAACGAATCGACCTTGCGCCCGATCGCCGAAACCGGCGTGGACTATATCTCCATCGGTGCCATGACCAAGGATGTGAAGGCAGTGGATTTGTCGATGCGCTTGAGCCTCTAAACAGCCCCAATCCCTATGGATCCTTGTGGGAGCGGGCTTGCTCGCGATGGCATCGCCGCGGTCTGTCAGCTAAACCGAGGTGATCCCATCGCGAGCAAGCCCGCTCCTACAGGTTCTGCCTGTATGGATCAAGACAACGCAAAACCCTGGCACTTCATTTCATGCTCAAGCAGCCATTGCTTGGCCGCCAGGCCACCGGCGAAACCGGTCAACGTACCGTTGCTGCCAATCACCCGATGGCACGGGATGATGATCGGAATCGGGTTGCGTCCGTTCGCCGCCCCCACCGCCCGGGATGCCTTGGGCCGCTGGATCTGCTGTGAAATCTGGCCGTAACTGGTGGTCACCGCGTAGGGAATGGTGGTCAATGCCTGCCATACCGACTGCTGAAAGTCGGTGCCCTGCGGCTTGAGGAACAGGTCGAACGTCAAACGCTCTCCCGCAAAATACTCCTCCAGCTGACGGCGAACCTCGGCAAGCTTTTGCGCCGAATGCACCCAGCCATCCTGCGGCGCGTGCGCCCGACGCTCCAACTCGAAACGCACTTCGCGCAGCCCTTCATCATCGGCGACCAAAAACAGCGGGCCAATCGGTGATGACATTTGTTCGTAGTAAATCTGCGTCATGTTCACACCTTGCGGGCAGCCGCCGAGTCGGTAGCGGCGCGCCATAAATACATCACGGAATAGGCCCGCCACGGACGCCAGCTTTCAGCCAGGGCCTGCAGCGCTTTGGTGCTTAGGGGATCACCCCGGGGGTTGGCTTCGCGGCGCAGGATCAGGTCGGCGGCCGGGAAGGCATCGGGGTGTTTAAGTACGCGCATGGCAATGTAATGCGCGGTCCATTCGCCAATGCCGGGCAGTTGCACCCAGCGGCTGATAAAACGCTCCAGAGGTTGCTCAACGGCAAAGTCAACGCACCCCTCTGTCAATGCGCGAGCAATCCCCTGGATCGTATTGATCCGTGCCTGGGTAATGCCCATCTGCCCAAGGTCGGCTTGCGCCAGTTGCTCGGGGCCGGGGAACAGCCGATCGAGTCCCGAACCTGCATCAGTTTCAATGGCAATGCCATAGCGCTGCACGATACGACTGGCCAGGGTGCGCGCTGCGGCCACGCTGACTTGCTGACCCAACACGGCGCGCACCGCCACTTCAAACCCGTCCCAACCACCGGGCAAGCGCAGTCCCGGATAACGCTCGAGCACTGGCGCCAGCAGCGGGCTGGCGCTCAAGGTTCGGGCGATGGCCAGCGGGTCGGCGTCCAGATCGAACATGCGCCGGATTCGCGTGACCACTCCCAGCATCTGGCTTGGAGCAACATTGCGCAGTTCCAGTTGCAAGGCATGCTGCTCACCCGGCCAGGCACTGACCCGTAGCCAGCCGGGTGCATCGGCACTGCCAAACACCCGCTGATAACTGTGGCCATCTACCTGTTCGATACCGGGCAGGGCCCGGGTCTGCAAAAACCCCAACAAGGCAACAAAGTCATAAGGCGGGCGATAGCCAAGGCGCAATACCAGCGCCTTGTCCGCCCGCGCCTTCGGGCTGCGCCTGAAGGCACGTGGCTCGGCATGGTTGGCTTCGGCAAAAGCCGCATTGAAACGACGCAGGCTGCCAAAGCCGGAGGCCATCGCCACTTCAGTGATCGACAGATTGGTTTCGCTCAACAGTTGCTTGGCAAACAGCAGGCGCTGGGTGGAATGCACGGCCATCGGCGGTGCTCCCAGGTACTGAACGAACAGGCGACGCAATTGCCGGGCACCAATATTCATGCGCTCGGCCAGCCCCTCCAGCGAGTGCTCGGCCAGATACCCTTCGTTAATAAGCTTCAATGCTCGCGACACCAGATGCTCGCCCTGCAACCAAAACTGATTACCTGGCGCCAGCTCGGGGCGGCAGCGCAAACAGGGGCGAAAGCCCTGGGCCTGAGCTGCTGCCGCGCTGGGGTAATAGATCACGTTTTCAGCTTTGGGCGGGCGGGCCGGGCATACCGGGCGGCAGTAGATCCGGGTACTGAGCACAGCAGTAAAAAACACCCCGTCAAACCGCGCATCGCGGCTCAGGCGAGCGATTTCGCAGGCGGCGGTGCTGGGCGTGGACAGGCTGTTATCTATGTTCATGGGCCGCAGAATAGCACCGCGCGTTTACCGGTTCTCGCCATTTTCGGACGTCAATGTGGGCCGTCAGTCAGGCAAGTCTTGGCCCGCAATTGCACAGCACGATTCCTGCAATGACCTGCAAACCATGTAAGAGCTCGGACAGACTCGACACCTCTAAACTTGGCCACTGATATTTACAGCAACTGGCGCAGTAACAGCCCTCATCACCGCCTGAGTGCAGCCCTTGCACGGGCTAATTATTGTGGAAACAGTAATTGTATTCGGATTACTTACAACCCTGCCAAAAAAACGGGAGGTCAAAAACCATGAGCAAAAAGCCCAAACCTGAAATGGTCGATGCTACCAATCCTCAATGATCGCCAGCAGACTTTGACAGGGCCAGACCGGCCAGGAATCGAACCTGCGACCTTCGCGTTACGAGTGCACTGCTCTACCGACTGAGCTACACCGGCAGCACTTAAAAACTAGCACACCGGAAAAACCCGGCAATCATCGCAATGTTGTTCACTTAAGTGATTTCTAACTCTGTGGGAGTGGCGTTGCTCTTAAGTGAATAACATTGCGGCAATCATCGGCTATTTACAGGCACCATTTTCCAGGCAGTTGCCATTTTGCGTCCAGGTCAGGGTGCCGCCAGACGTGCTCACATCCGGCACCAACACGCTGACCCAACCGCCTGCAGCCTGAGTCCCCGCCATGGTAATCACACCATCTACGACCGTCATGCCAGCCGCCAGGTTTTCAGTGGCTGCGGCCGGGCCCGGGATGCCATTGGTGCCCGCATCACAGGCCATCAGATCATTGGTCTGGCTGTAACACAGGGCGACGGCCGTCTTGTAGGTGTTGCTGATGGTGTTCACCTCGGCAAAACGGGTCTTCATCACGTGCTCGTGGTAAGCCGGAAATGCAAATGAAGCGATCAGACCAATAATCGCAACCACGATCATCAGTTCGATCAGGGTGAAGCCTTGTTGTTGTTTCACAGGGAGTCTCCAAAAATGGGCACCTGCAGGTGCCGGGCAGTGCTGTGCAGCCAGAAAAGTGCGCACAGGCTATCAAGGTTAGTGGGCCGTTGCTCCACAACTGCATCGCAGACACCTTTGGACACGCTCAAGTGCTCGAACCCAGGCTCAGTGCAACTAGTCTTTGAGACTCACAGCACAGTCGGGCGCACGGCGCTCCAGGGATGCATACATGGCAACACAGGCCGCTAAAAGCAGCGTTTATCAATGGGAAGGCACTGATCTGAACGGGGCTAAAACCCATGGCCAAATCACGGCTGACAGCCACGCAATGATCAGGGTCCTGCTACGCCGCCAAGGTATTACGATTAGTAAAATCCGCCGCCATGCGGATCGCCAGCTCACTGCGGGCAAATCTGTCACGGCGCTGGATATCACCCTCTTCACGCGCCAACTGGCCACCCTGATCAGCGCAGGTATCCCGTTGCTGCAAGCCCTGGAGGCTATCGCCAGCGGTTTTGACAGCCGAGCCATGCGCCAGCAGGTGACGGCGCTCAAACAGGACATCGGCTCAGGGACCAGCCTGACGGCAGCGCTGCGCAAGCAGCCGACCCATTTCGACCCGCTGTTTTGCAGCCTCGTTGAAGCTGGCGAGCTGGCCGGAGCTCTGGACGTAGTGCTGCAACGGCTAGCGAGCTACAGGGAAAAGGCCGCAGCCCTGAAAAAGAAAATCAAAAAGGCCATGACCTATCCCGGCGCCGTACTCTTGGTGGCGTTGGGGGTATGCGCCATTTTGTTGATCAAAGTAGTACCGCAATTCCAGGGCATCTTCCGCTCTTTCGACGCACAACTGCCTGTATTTACCTTGTGGGTGATCGGGCTCTCGGATCTGCTGCAAGGGTATGGACTGTGGCTGCTATTTTTTTCGGGCATTGCCCTTGCCGGACTTCGCCATCGCTATAAACACTGCACAACCCTGCGCCAGCGCCTTGATCGCTGGCTGCTGAAGTTGCCCCTCGTGGGTAACCTGCTGCACATGTCGGTCATGGCCCGTTTTGCCCGTACGCTGTCGACTACCCTGGCTGCCGGAGTGCCACTGCTGGATGCACTGAATGCTGTAGCCAGCGCCACGGGCAACAGCCTGTACAAGGAAGCAGTACTGCGACTCAGGCAGCAGGTGGCAACGGGCAGCCAGATTCATGTGGCGATGGGCGCTGTCGGGGTTTTCCCTGGCATGGCGATTCAGATGACAGCGATTGGCGAAGAATCCGGCACATTGGACGATATGCTCGACCACGTTGCCGCCTATTATGAAAGCGAGGTCGACACGCTGGTCGATAACCTGACAACGTTGATGGAGCCGATAATCATGGTGGTACTTGGAGTCATGGTTGGCGGGCTAGTCATTGCCATGTATTTGCCGATATTCAACCTGGGCCGAGTGATCTGAGCATGATTGATTTCCTGAGCCGTCATCCGGACGCTTTTATCGCCTGTGCCCTGCTACTCGGCTTGCTGGTGGGCAGTTTTATCAATGTGCTGGTGTGGCGCCTGCCCAAAATGCTTGAACAGGACTGGCAGGCCCAGGCCCGCGAGCTGCTGGATTTACCCGAGCCGGCCAAGGGCCCTGTGTATAACTTGATTCGCCCCCGCTCCCATTGCCCCAACTGCCAGCATTCACTGCGGGCCTGGGAAAACATTCCGCTGCTCAGCTGTCTGTTTTTGCGTGGCAAGTGCTCGCAGTGCAAAACCGCCATCGGCCTGCGCTACCCCCTCACGGAACTGGCCTGTGGGCTGTTGTCGGCTTTTGTCGCCTGGCATTTCGGCTTTGGCGCGCAAGCGGGCTGGATGTTTCTGCTGCTTTGGGGCTTGCTCGCCATTTGCCTGATCGATGCCGAGCACCAAATCGTACCCGATGTGCTGGTTTTTCCTTTGCTCTGGCTGGGGTTGTTGCTTAACAGCTTCTCCCTGTTCACGACCTTGGGGCAGGCGGTATGGGGCGCGGCGCTGGGCTATGCAAGCCTGTGGTCAGTATTCTGGATTTTCAAACTGATCACCGGCAAGGACGGCATGGGCTACGGCGACTTCAAGCTGCTGGCCTTGATCGGGGCCTGGGGCGGAGTTACGGTTCTACCCCTGACCATCCTCCTGTCTTCGCTGCTGGGGGCCGCTGTAGGGCTGGGACTCCTGGCCTTGCGTCGGGCCAAAACCACGAGTCCGATTCCCTTTGCACCCTATCTGGCAATTGCCGGCTGGATTGCATTGCTCTGGGGTGGTCAAATAACCGGTTTCTATTGGCAGGTTTCGGTTTGACATGATGACACCACCCTCCAAACCCTGGATTCTCGGGCTTACCGGCGGTATCGGCAGTGGCAAAAGTGCCGCTGCAGAGCACTTTGCCGCGCTGGGCATACACGTGGTGGATGCCGATCATGCTGCGCGCTGGGTCGTGGAGCCGGGTCGCCCGGCGCTGGCCAGCATTGCCGGACACTTTGGTGCTGAGGTGCTGCAAGCCGACGGGCAGCTCGATCGCGGCGCATTGCGCAACCTGATCTTTACCGACCCCGAGCAACGCCGCTGGCTTGAAGCACTGCTGCACCCGCTGATTCGTGAAGAAATAGCGAACAATCTGGCGCTGGCCCAATCGCCTTACGCCATACTGGTTTCGCCGCTGCTGATCGAGTCTGGCCAGTACACGACAACCCAGCGTGTGTTGGTGATCGATGCACCGCAAGACTTGCAGATCCAGCGCACGCTATTGCGCGACAACACCAGCGAACAGCAAGTCCAGGCCATTCTCAAGGCACAGGCCAGCCGCGAAGATCGCCTTCGCCACGCTGACGATGTGCTGGTCAATGACAAGGATCTGAAGGCGCTGCAGACTGAAGTCGAGCGCCTGCATTACTTTTATTTAACTTTGCGTGGAGGCCAACCATGACCAAACCTATGACCATCGACTGCCCGACCTGTGGCACAGCCGTGCAATGGGATACCACCAATGCTTTCCGTCCGTTCTGCTCGGACCGCTGCAAACTGATCGATCTGGGTGCCTGGGCCAGCGAAGAACACAAGATCCCGGTCAGCCCGGATGCTGAAGATGATCTGTTTTCCGAGGATTTGAGCGAGCGCTTTCATTAACAGCCAAATCCTGTAGTCGGGCTGTTACGGGTAAAGCGCAGCGCATAAATCCGCGTAGCAGCTGCCTAGGAACGACTACAGGTTTTCCCCATCATCCTTCCAGGGTGCCGCGAGATAACGGGTGCGATTGAAAGTCTCAAGCCATTCCGGGCAGAACACCACCAGTGCCGTCACCAGCATCCCGTTGATAAACGCCTCGGGGAAAATGATCAGCCACAGATAGCCGATAAAGTCTTCCAGCCACTCCGGCATCGCAAACAACCCGTCCAGCCACAAAACCCCCAGTACAGTCAGTACACAGAGCAACGCCGCCAACGCTGCGGCAAAAAAACCAGAACAAAAGATATACACAAAGGGATTACGCGGCTGCGCCCGCTCGACCATGCGCGCGCACCCTTCGGTCACGGCGATCGGCAACACAATCAGCAACACGCCATTGACGCCCATCGCGGCCAGATCCTGGCGCCCCAGCAGCACCAGCCCGACTTGCGCCACAAGCGCACCGACAAGCGCAAGCGGCCAGTCGAGCAGCAAGGTGACCACCGTCAGGCCAATAAAGTGATAAGACACCCCGCCTGCAAAATCACGGCGTACCAGCCACAGCAAAAACAGCCCGAACACCGTGCCAAACAACAGGTGCTGACGCCGCGTGTCGGCAAACAGCTCAACCCAGGGCGCGCGCCAGATGGCCCATAACACAACGGGTGCATAGATCAGCCAGCCAATCGTCAGCGTTTGTGTGGATAACACCTGTGCACTAATCATCTGTCCTGCCCGACCTTGTCAAAACACACCGTTCAACCCTCCCTGTTGGATGTGCCTGAGTCTACACCCGGACTTTCAGTAACACCTGTTTCAAGGCTAAGCTGCGTGCATGGACGACTCAGATTATTTACGCCTGCTCACCATCCAGGCCGAGCAAGCCAATGCCTTTTTATCCAATGCCCGCAAATGGGAGCGGGAGCGTTGGGTCTGCCAGCGCCTGCTGCAAGGGCTGAACATTCCCTACCACAGCGAAGATTTCCTGCAGGCGAGCCAGGAACCTCCTGACGTGCTGTTTGGCGATGCCCGCTTTGAAGTGTTCTTTGTGCTCGACGAAGGCCGTCGCCTGAACGATGAGTGGCGTGCAGAACTGCAACGCCGCCGCAGCGCCTATTCCCTGAGCCAACTGGTGCGTCGCGAAGCGCGACCCAAACGGATACCGGCGAGCAAGCTGTTGCAGCGCCTGGGCCCGACCCTGCACAAAAAAGCCACTAACTACAAAGAACGCGATATCGACCTGGGACAGCTGGATATCATTGCGTTTTCCAGCCTCAAGCGTGAGGTGCTGGACCTTAACAGCCACTTTCCGCCGCCGACCGAATATTTGCGCCAGGGCTGGCGCTCGCTGTCGCTGGTAGGCCCGACCTTTGCCCGCGTGCTGTTTGCCCAACCGGACGCACCGGACTTTTTGCGCAACAACCTGGGGCGCAGCATTATTTTTGATGTGGGCATCAGCCTGTGAGCCCTCTGCAGGAACTTATAGCCGAAGTTGCGCAAACCGGTCGCGTTCGCTGGATCGGCGTGCGCCCCGAGTCTCGGGCTGACATGCTTGAGCTCGATGCCGTAGAAGCCCGCCGCGAAGCCGGGCTGACCGGCGATCATGCCCGGCCCGGCGCCCGCAATGCCCGCCAGGTAACGCTGATACAGTGGGAGCACCTGGCCGTTATCAGCTCGCTGATGGGGCGCCCACAGGATCAACCAATAGTGGCGCAGGATTTGCGGCGCAATCTTGTGATCAGCGGGATTAACCTGTTCAGCCTCAAGGGCAGGCGTTTCAGGATTGGCCAGGCCATTTTCGAAACCACCGGCTGGTGCCAGCCATGTGCCCGGCTGGAGCAGCGTCTGGGCCGTGGGACTTTCCAGGCGGTACGTGGCCACGGCGGAATCACGGCGCGGGTAATCGAAAGCGGGATCATTCGTCTAGACGACGAACTGCGGGTCGAGCCATTGGGCCCGGACGGCTATGCTTCTTTTCATCCCGGTTGATCAATCCTGTAGCTTTTACACACCCTGCAACGTCTATTTGACGAGGCCAAAAATATGCCCAGCCGTCTGAACCCCGATGATCTGAAGCGTGTCGAAGAGTACCTTCAACTGCCACAAAATCAGGTTGAGCGC
>Ga0302347_1001957_pt1 | contig 22539 bp, 19 predicted proteins | sample PhyWR1_FD_202178 | JGI IMG/M metagenome (GOLD analysis project Ga0302347, IMG submission 202178) | Leaf surface microbial communities from wheat plants in UC Gill Tract Community Farm, Albany, California, United States - DLSL W.R1 (v2)... | ecosystem: Host-associated > Plants > Phyllosphere >...
GAGAAGGGGTACTGTGCATCGAATCTGTCATATTTCTGCCCGATAAAAAAGTAACACTGATGACTCACTATACAAGATTTTTGGGGCATTGTGTCGCTGATGGCCGTACTTCCCCCCTGCTCATTCAGCCCCTCATTGAGCAAAGATAATATGCTTGCTTTTTTATTTAGCGATCGTTATAAATATACATACTTAGTGATCACTACATAAATGTGACATAAGGCACTTTCTGCCACACCGTACGTTTATCATTTAAGACATAAACATTACGTCGAGAAAAATGACACAGGAAACAGAATGAACCCGAAATTTGCACCTTTATTTGAACCCTATGCCCTTAATAATGGCGTCATCATTAAAAACCGTTTTACCGTTGCGCCCATGACACATTTCGCCTCCCACGAAGACGGCAGCATCAGTGATGAAGAACGTAACTTTCTGACCCATCGCTTTAACGGATTTGGCCTTTTTATCGCTGCAGCAACTCTGGTGTCCCCGGAAGGTAAAGCGTTTGTCGGCCAGCCAGAAGCTATTGGTGAGAAAGATTTACCCAGCCTGCGCGAAGTCGTCCGAATTGCTAAACATCAGGGTGCTATAGCCATTCTGCAGATCCACCACGGTGGTCATCTGAGCCTCCCTGAGCTGTTAAACGGGCGAGATATGGTGGCACCTTCAGCAGATGAGAAATCGGGAGCCAGGGCTCTGACCAACCAGGAAATTCGCGATCTGATCGCAGCTTTTGCCAATGCGGCTCATCTGGCCATTCAGGCAGGGTTTGACGGGGTTGAGATACACGGAGCCAATAACTATCTGATCCAGCAGTTTGTATCAGGAGAAAGCAACCGCCGTACCGATGAATGGGGCGGCACTATTGAGCAGCGTCTGCGTTTCCCGCTAGCCATTGTTGATGCCGTTATGGACATGAAGCAAAAGTATGCCAGCGAAAAATTTATCGTCGGTTACCGTTTCTCTCCGGAAGAACCAGGTGCCCTGGGTCTGACGATGAAAGACACCTTTGCCCTGATTGATGCTCTGGTACAGAAACCACTGCAATATCTGCACGTTTCACTGTGGGACTTCTACAAGAATGCACGCCGTGGTGCGGATACCTCGCTGACCCGTATGCAGTTACTACACGAACGTATTAACGGCAAACTGCCGCTGATTGGTGTCGGTAATCTCTTTACAGCAGACCAGATCCTCGAAGCCTACCTGACGGGTTGGGCTGAATTTATTGCTGCGGGTAAAACTGTAATGATGAATCCAGATCTTATCAGCCTGATAGCGTCAGGTCAGGAAGACCGGATTGTGACGGCTATCGATCCACATAAGAAAGATCGTTACCGTATTCCGGATAATCTGTGGAATCAGAATATGCAGCGTCTTTCCTATCTGCCGCCGGTCAAAGACGATACAAACTGGAAGTCACCGGATATTTAAGACACAGCACAATAAAAGAAGCGCACCCTTTTTCGTATACATTCCATACCTGGCCTGTGCGCAAGGTAAAATATCCATTCCAGAACACAGCATGTTTGAGAAGCTCTGTAGTTGTAAGGAGGGATTATTAACATCGCGGTGTATTAATCAACGGATATCACAGGTCAAGTGAACCCGCTTGAAGATTAATGTTTCTGCTACCCGCTATATGGCTACATGCTCGATTAAACTTGGTTAACAAGAGGCTAGCGATTGTGCCGGGGCCCAAACAGGGTTCTGGCACGAAGCCATCAGCAGAATAACCGTAGGCAGCTATGAGCGAGTCGCGGAAGTTTGCAGTCGCTTGTTTGTTTTGACTGCGTCAGTCACATCCGGAATGGGTGTGGCTGGTATCAGCGTATCGACTACACCTTTTAGTGAATCTCGAGCCGTATCTCTGACTGAAGGAGTGAAAAGAGACACGGCACCGACAATAATGAGTGTAGAAATCACGGTCGCAAGCAGGCTAGAAATCCCGCCACCGAGCCACGATAAAACTCCTTTCCCGAGCCGGATATACCATACAGGTTGTGCAAGATGAGCACTGTACAACGCCGCATTTTCGCCCCACGTTTTCCATTTTTCCCGCAGGTCAATCTGATGACCATCCTTCATCGCAGCGATTGTTTGATCATATGCGGCAGCAACCCTCTTACTCACACTGCCTACCAGTTGATCTACAGCACGTTTGGCCTTGTCACGATAATCCTGAAGCCTTCTGTCTGAATACGCTATGCTGTCATGGAAGCTGGTGAGCTCAGCCACGATGTCTGCTTCAGGAAGCAATCTTGCCCGACATTGTGTTGCCAGATCGTCTTTATCGGCTTTATACATCGCATAAGCGATCAGCTGTTCTGGCTCGTCTGCCCCCTGTACAAGCTCAGTAAACACCCATTTCTTTGGTTGAGACATATTCCCTTTCCACCAAAAATTAAAACGCCCCGCTTAAGGGGCGCGTTGATTCATATATACCCGTCATACTTCAAGTTACTTGGGTGTTGCATGCCTCAGCTCGTCAAATGACATAGTTGTCTATGCTCATCGCCGATCGGAGCTTTGCACCTACAAGCAAGTCGAATTATTCAGGGTATAGCTATCAGCTTTTACGCACTTTATTAAAGGCTTCTTTGAAATACCCTCTGGCTTCTGCCTGAGAGAGTACGGGGCCAGCTAGCGACATATGAATACCTGAAGCATTTGGCTTAATAAGTGTCTTACGAGCCACGGTACTGATTGCAGGTTCCTTAGCCTTCGATTCAACTGGGTGCATTCCCTGAGTATTATGCGTAAATCCCACAACGCTTTTTGATGTGGTAATTTTTAGGCGTGCCACGTCTGCCAGCGCTTCACTCGCTATGGTTCGAAGTTGTTCGGCTGTCAGAGCTGGCATGCGATATGTGGTCATAATTTATACCTCCGTATATGCAAATGAGTGTATATCGACCGACAACCGATTACATCAAAAAAGGTCAACCGAACTTACATTAAACAGCACTTTTCACACGGAAATATCTGGCAGGCAACACCCAGGTAACTTGAAGTATGGCGGGTATAAAAGTAAATATTTCGAATGACAGGAACACTTAGATTTCAAGCGCAGCAAGAATTGCAGCTTCCATTTTCTCTGGGGTGGAGATCGGTGCAAAACGCTTGAGCGGTTTGCCGTCGCGTCCGATCAGGAACTTAGTGAAATTCCACTTGATCCGCCCACCCAACACGCCAGGCAATTCGTCTTTCAGGTAACGAAACACCGGGTGCGTTGCGGTGCCGTTGACCTCCACTTTCTCGAACATCGGAAAGCTCACACCGTAGTTGATATGACAGGTCTGCGCAATTTCCTCGGCGCCGCCGGGTTCCTGCTTACCGAACTGGTTGCAGGGGAAACCAAGTACCATCAGACCTTGGTCGGCGTACTTCTTGTAGAGCGCTTCAAGGCCTGCGTATTGTGGAGTGAAACCACAATGGCTGGCGGTATTAACCACCAGAACCAGCTTGCCAGCGTAGTCGCCCATAGGGATGATCTGACCACTCAGACTGGTGGCCGTAAGTTGATAAAAGGTAGTCATGTCGTAATCCTCAGAGCAGAATAATTATGCAGCAGGTCAGCAATAGTGACTTCAAGCGTTACTACGAGGACGATGGTGGTGGCTTGAGTCTGGTAGAGGCTCTTCACTTAGTTCCTCTGCTGTTTATTCGCGCGATTAAAGGGTATGCGATATATATTTGCAAAGTTGAACGAAAAGGACAACCAACAGGTGACCTTTGACCTGCTCCCTATTGATTAACACACCATGATGTTAGTCGTGTGCATTTTTAGGACAGGGCTACTATAGGCCGGCTGGCTGTTTGTATCATCAATAATCAGAGTAGACTGGCAATATTGACCGCGCCCTCCCCTTGAGGACGAGGTTTTAAGGCATTTCAGATAAAATTTCTTATGGTTAAAAATGATTATTTTGGATAACCACTTTAACTCTGATGCTGAAGGTGAATCAGTTGAGTGATTATCTGTGGTGGCGAAAGTGACACACTGCGAACGTAGGAAATTTACCCGATAAACGACCGGCACAAGAGATGTGCCGGTCAGCAAAGTTAGACCAGTTCTGGCCAGTAGTCTTTGTTGGCAGCGATCAGGTCATCAAGAATAGCTTTAGCAACCGATGCACTTGGCACAGTTTTCGACAGCGTGATTGCTTGCCACAGTTTGTGATAAGAACCCTGCTCCCAGGCATCAACCACCAGTTTTTCTACTGCCACCTGCTGGCCCATCATCCCTTTCTGGAAGTGAGGAATATCACCCACGATCAGCGGCTCAGGTCCGTTATGACCGACTAAGCAGGGGATCTCGACCATCGCATCGCTATCGAAGTTATGAATTGCACCATTATTCGGCACAATCAGTAACATACGTTCTTGAGTATTAAAGGCAATAGCCGCCGCCAGATCGACGATATAGGAGGCATGCTCATCAATTTCCAGTTCTCCGGCTGATGATTTCCCTGCGTCAATAATCGCCCGACAGGCGCTAAAGACATTTTTCTCACGGTGATCCATTACCTCATTAGCACGAGTGCGGTCAGGATTAGAATGCTCCACGACATAATCAGGGAACAGGTAATATTTAAGGTAGGTGTTAGGCATGGTATCCGGATCAAGCGCCTGAACATCTTTTGCCTTAGCGAAAGTATCATTCCAACTGGTCTCGGTATGTGGATCGTTAGAGGGAGGCACATAACCGTGTTTCGCTACGTATTCACGCAGTTTCGGCATAAGATCGTTACCCTGCAGATCTTCAATAGAAGTCCACCAACCGAAGTGATTCAGGCCATAGTAACGCACTCGCATCTGTTTGCGATCCTTAAGGCCAACTATCTGCGCCATACGCCCTTCAATGCCGATAGGCATATCACAGATGTTAAGAATTTTAGCCTGCGGGCGCAACCGACGAGTTGCTTCTGCGACAATCGCCGCCGGATTAGAGTAATTCAGCATCCATGCATTGGGTGAATATTTCTGCATATAATCAACCAGTTCCAACACGCCGCCGATCGAACGCATCCCGTAAGCAATCCCGCCAGGACCACAGGTTTCCTGACCAACAACGCCATGATGCAGTGGGATTTTTTCATCTTTTTCACGCATCGGATATTTACCTACCCGAATGTGTGCCATCACAAAATCAACATCGCTAAAAGCCGTTTTTGGATCGGTGGTGTAGCTGAATTCAATTTCAGGAGCCTGCTCCTTAAGAATAACCTTGCAAGCCTCGGCAATAACTTCCTGACGCGCGCCATCGTTATCGTAGAATTTCAACGCCCGCAGCGGAAAACGATCTTGGTTTTGCAGTAGCATCAGAACTATGCCTGGAGTAAATGTACTGCCGCCACCGGCGATAACTACTGAGAATTTTTTCATGATACTGCCTCCGTCATATTAGTTTTATCGGTCTGAATAGAATCATTCATTAGGGTTTCTAGCTGATCGCGAACCTGAGGAACATGCAGGCCAACGATGACCTGAATACCGTTGCCGCGACGCACCACGCCGTGCGCCCCCAGCTTTTTAAAAACCTCGTCACTTTGGGTTTGTGCCATATCGCCTAAGGCAATGCGTAGTCGGGTGGCACAGTTATTAATACTCTCGATATTGCTCGCGCCACCCAGTGCCTGCAGGATACCGGCAGCCTGACTTAACTTAGATTCTGACGCAGCAGCGCCTGCACTATTGGTTTGTCCGCGGGCAGCTTGGTAATCTGCTTTGCTATAGAGCTTGATCTCACTCTCCTCACGACCCGGGGTTTTCAATTTGAGCCAGAGGATAAGAGCACGAAAGACAATGAAATAGAGGACGGTGAAGCACAGCCCTACGCCTACCTGAATAAAAATCATTGTTGAGTGGTTGTGAAACATCGGGATCCAGTTTTGCGGCAGAAACTGATCTATCAGACCGCCGCCAAAATTACCGACCACACCAAAGACATACATCACTGTTGCCATGGTCGCAGCCAGAACGGCATGCACCGCAAATAGCAGAGGAGAAATAAACAGGAAGGTAAACTCAAGAGGTTCAGTAATCCCAACCAGCACAGCGGTTAACGCGGCAGGAATCAATAACCCGGCAACTTTGACACGGTTTTCATGTGCCGCGGTATAGTAGATGGCTAGCGCAATTCCTATTGAGCCAAAAACCTTCGAGTTACCGTGCAGAGCAAATCCGCCTTCCGGAAACAAGGTTTTTAATGACTCAGTGCTGTTGCTGAACTCTTGTAAATGCTGCGCCCAATACACCTGGATACCGCCTTCCACTACGGCAGGGCCGTAGATAAATGGTCCGTAGACGAAATGATGCAGACCCGTCGGGATCAGGATGCGTTCAAGGAAGGTATAGACCCAGACACCTAAGGCGCCAGCCGAGCGCAAAAATCCCTGTAGCGACTCAATACCCATCTGAACTTTGGGCCAGCCAAGCAAGGTCAACCAGGCGCAAGGGATCATGACCAGAAAAGCAATGATAACGACAAAGGATGAGCCTTGGAAAATCCCCAAAAAAGTAGGTAACGGTTTATCGAAATAGCGGTTATGTAGGGCAGTAACTAATCCGGCAATCACTATCGCGCCGATGATGCTGGTATCCAGGGTTTTAATTCCGGCAATCATCGCCAGCCCGCTACCTGAGGTCGGTTCAGCGGAGAAATCAACACCGAAGTAATCTCCCCAAGTCATACCCATGGCATTGATGAAATAATTCCACGTTAGAAAACTCACCAGTACCGCTAAGCAGGCCCGGCCCTGAGCTTGTTTAGCCAAACCAATCGGCAGACCAGCAGCGAAAATGAGTGGCATATTACGAAAAACAGTCCAGCCACCTTCTTCGATGATATGAACTATCTGAGCAAATAAACTATTGGGATCGGTGAGCGCTTCACCGACGAACATTGGATTGCGTAACATTATGGCGATACCCACCACGATCCCAGCAAAAGGAAACAGTAATACTGGGGTAAACATGGCGCCACCAAAGCGTTGTATCTGACTGAGCATCTTAAATCCTCATTTAACAACTTGTAGGATAAGTGACCTTATTGATACCCGGCTCATTTCCCGTACTGTAGTGAATGATTGCGGGTAAATATTTGTACTGGTCTGATATGAGGATAATTAGGTTACCGCTCAGCATGATGTATATCTGCTGTGATTCGTGATCCAATTCATGGTTTTAATTTTGCCGTTGTTGTCTAATTTTAAATATAAAGTTAGACATTAATAATTAAGCTAAAAAAGCGTGCCATAATGATTTCTCATATCATCATGTAATTAAATAATATTTATTTAGTTAAACTGGAATGGTACAACCTGTAGTATAAAAAATAGAGGTCTATCAGTGATCTATAAATCTATCGCCGACAAATTGCGTTTACGCCTGAACTCCTCCAATTTCGATATTGGCAGCCCACTTCCCGGTGAGAAAAAGCTGGCCGAAGAGTTCGGCGTGGCGCGAATGACCATCCGTAAAGCGATTGAACTGCTGGTAGACAGAGGACTCGTTGTTCGTCGCCAAGGGGCCGGAACTTATGTTGCGCGTAAAGATATTCATCATGAAACCAGTAATCTGGTCGGGCTTGCCGAAGTGCTTGGCCGCCAAGGTATCAAGGTGACGAGTGAGGTGTTAATTTTCGAGGTGCAGCCAGCAGCACCGTCAATAGCCAGTCAACTGCGTATAGCGATAGATGAACGGATCTATTTTTCACGGCGGGTTCGTTATGCGGATGATAAACCGCTGATGCTCGAAGATAGCTATATGCCTGTGAAGTTGTTCCGTAATCTTTCGCTAGCTCATTTGGAAGGGTCAAAATTCGATTATATTGAAAAGGAGTGCGGTATCACCATCAGCGGTAACCACGAAATGCTGACCCCGGTGTTGGCAGATAAACAGCTAGCTCAGGCGATGAATATACCAGAGCAAATGCCTCTACTGCGCATTACCTCACTTTCCTATAACGACAATGGCGATTTCCTTAACTACTCAGTGATGTATCGCAACACTTGCGAATACCAGGTGGACTACCATCTGCGACGTAGCCAGATTCAGTCTGTGAGATAAAACGAGACCCTGACAAAGCGATAGATTGCTTTTGTTTAGTGAAGCATTAATAGATAGGATCCTTGATATGATCGAGAGGAATATCTTGCTCAGCGGATTTTGTATACCACTCCAGTGCTGTCTGATAATCCTGTTTTACATCCTGACCGTTATAATACATAACACCAATATCGTATTGCGTGCTAGCGTCCTCTGATTCTGCTTTATGGCAGAGATTTTCATTTGATATTCTGCAATTTGAAACCATATTCAAAGACGATGAAATAATTAATAACAAGAATAAATAACGTATCAGCAGACTCTTAATTTAAGATAAAAAAAGTCTATTTTTATCATGTAATAGAATACGTAAATATTATTTCTCCTTGGATTGATTATTCCTGATATATACCCTAAATAATTCGAGTTGCTTGTAGGCGCTGAATAAGTCCTGGCGATGATCATAGATAAACTATGTGATTCGGCGGTATGAACGCCGCCACACCCAAGCAACTTGAAGAATGACGGGTATGAGGCCCGGCAATAGCGTTTATAAATATAATGGTATCGACCAGTCTGGGCGGAGGGAATTTTTCAAATATTGTCGAGCGAAGTAACTCACTGTTGACATTTTCATCCAGAAGTATCGAGTGGATATGTGCCAGTTCTCATGCTGATTTATCGAGATCTTTCAGCCTTCTCAGCCATTTTTTTGCCCAATTCCTCTCCTGGCTCTTATCAGATGTTTAAATTCTCTATGCCATCAACAAACTACCTCAAATGCGACCAAAGAAGCTACGCTATCGGTCCCCTGCCAGAAACATCAAATTCAGGCACCATTGCTGATATTTACGCATTATGTTAGAACTAAAAGTATGTTGTAACTATTGTGAGGCAATAATGGCAAGCTATGATGTAGTTGAACGGATGACGTCCACTTTCCGCGACCTTGAGCATGCTCTGGTGCAATTTCGTGACGAACTTGATCAGCCGCCGCTGCTGGCTGGTCGGGTATTTTCACTGCCACAGACCACAAAGGGAAAGGAGCATGACCCTGTCTCACGCATTGCGGTCAGTCAGCATATTGGCCAGGCGGCTCATCAGGCAAATCAGACGCATTTAACGCATCTGTTTATTCAGCAGCAGTCTGAGACTATCAGCAGTAAAGCTGCTGTTCGTCTACCTGGAGCGATTTGTTACAACGTCACTAAAAAACAATATCAACCGTTGAGTCAGCAGATCGCTCACATCAATACGCTGAAACTGGCTTTAGAAGAAATCATTACTGTCGATTCCGGGCTGAGCTCAGCTCAGCGTTTTGAGTGGGTGCATCGCTATATTCCCGGGCTGATTACGCTAAATGCTTATCGTACTATCACGTTGCTGGAGACCCCAGATACGGTACGTTTTGGCTGGGCAAATAAGCAGGTGATTAAAAATATGACTCGTGAACAGGTGCTGGAGAGTCTGCATAAGAGTCTGAACGCCTGTCGTGCAGTCCCGCCCTGGACAAAAGAACAGTGGGCTGAACGTTTAACCCAGGAAATTAATGATATAGCGCGATTACCCGAAGATATCGTATTAAAAATCAAACGTCCGGTAAAAGTACAGCCAGTGGCACGGGTCTGGTACCAGAAAATCCAGAAGCAAGTGCAGTATGCCTGCCCTTCCCCGCTGCTGATTCTGTGTCAGCGCGAACTGGGGGAAAATATCCCCCAGATAGGCGAACTACTGGACTATGATGCGGATAATATTCAGTATCGCTATAAACCTGATGCGCAGCCGCTGGAGTTAATTATCCCGCGTCTGCACCTTTACTATCAGCGATAAATCACGATGACAGACTACCGACCATATCTTCGGGACGTACCCAGGCATCGAACTCACTGGCTGTCAGATACCCCAGTTTAAGCGCAGCGTCTTTTAAGGTCAGTCCCTCTTTATGGGCTTTTTTGGCTATTTCTGCCGCCTTATCGTAACCAATATGGGTATTGAGTGCGGTAACCAGCATTAATGACTCATTGAGTAACTGACTGATACGCTCACGATTAGGCTCAATACCAATGGCACAATGATGGTTAAAACTGTCCATACCATCAGCCAGTAGTCGGATAGACTGTAAGACATTATGAATCACCATCGGGCGATAAACATTCAGTTCAAAGTTACCGGATGCGCCACCGATATTAACAGCAACGTCATTCCCCATCACCTGGCAACAGAGCATAGTCAAGGCTTCACACTGTGTCGGATTAACTTTACCCGGCATAATAGAACTACCCGGCTCATTCTCAGGAATCGAAATTTCGCCTATTCCGCAGCGGGGGCCAGAGGCCAGCCAGCGAACATCATTGGCAATCTTCATCAGTGACGCTGCCAGGCCTTTCAGAGCACCATGGGTATGGACTAAGGCATCGCAGGTAGCCAGGGCTTCAAATTTATTCGGAGCGGTAATAAAGGACTGTTCCGTGATGGCTGCCAGTTCACGGGCAACACGAATCGCATATTCCGGGTGCGTATTCAGTCCGGTTCCCACCGCGGTTCCCCCAAGCGCCAGTTCACTGAGATGCGGTAAACTATGCTCAATATGGCGCTGATTGTGTTCCAGCATCGCCACCCAGCCAGAAATTTCTTGCCCTAAGGTCAGTGGGGTTGCGTCCTGCAGATGGGTACGGCCAATTTTGACAATATCCTGGAAGCGCTGGGCTTTCTCGGTCAACGTCCCAGTCAACTGACTCAGCTGCGGTAGCAGTTGCTCACGAATCGCGATCACTGCAGCAACATGCATCGCAGTAGGAAACACATCATTCGAGCTTTGGCTTTTATTAACATCATCATTAGGATGAACCAGCCGCGCCATTCCGCGCTCGCCACCCAATAATTCACTCGCCCGGTTCGCCAGTACTTCATTGATATTCATATTGCTCTGCGTGCCAGAACCGGTTTGCCATACTGCCAGCGGAAACTCATCCGGATGCTTTCCCGCTAATACTTCATCTGCCGCCTGAATAATCACACTGGCTTTCTCTGCCGGCAGCAGACCTAAATCTGCATTCACTTTGGCTGCGGCCCGTTTAGTCAGAGCGAGCGCCTGAATTAACGCGGTAGGCATTTTTTCCGTTGAAATACGGAAATGTTCAAGAGAGCGCTGTGTTTGTGCTCCCCATAATTTATCCGCCGGTACATCGATGGGGCCCATTGAGTCTTTTTCACTGCGACTGGATGTCATGTTTTCTCCTTACGCGATAAAAAAAACCGCCCATCATGTTAACCGGGCGGTTCGTGTATTATTTAACGCATTGAGCACACTGGGAGGACTGGATCTGCTGAAAGAAGTCATTCCCTTTATCATCCACCAGGATAAAGGCAGGGAAATCTTCCACTTCAATTTTCCAGATAGCCTCCATACCTAATTCCGGGTACTCGATGCATTCAAGACTTCTAATACTGTTCTGTGCCAGTACGGCTGCCGGACCGCCAATACTGCCAAGGTAGAAACCACCGTGTTTATGGCAGGCATCGGTCACTTGCTGGCTGCGATTTCCTTTGGCCAGCATGATTTTGCTGCCACCATGCGCTTGCAAGACATCAACATAAGAGTCCATACGCCCTGCGGTGGTCGGACCCAGTGATCCGGAGGCATAGCCCTCAGGTGTTTTGGCCGGACCGGCATAATAGATAGGGTGATCTTTGATGTACTGCGGTAACCCTTCGCCGTTATCGATACGCTCTTTCAGCTTCGCGTGAGCAATGTCACGTCCTACAATAATGGTACCGCTCAGTGACAGACGGGTTGAAACCGGGTAAGAGGAAAGTTGAGCCAGAATTTCTGACATCGGACGATTCAGGTCAACTTTGACCGCTTCCCCCTCACCGGCCTGACGCAATGACTCAGGAATATATTTCCCCGGATTATTTTCCAGTTTTTCCAGCCAAACGCCCTGCTTGTTGATTTTGCCTTTAATATTACGATCTGCTGAACAAGACACGCCCATCCCCACCGGACAGGATGCTCCGTGACGTGGCAGGCGAATGACACGAATATCATGAGCAAAATATTTACCGCCAAACTGCGCACCTAAACCCAGATTCTGCGCTTCTTTCAGCAGTTCTTGCTCAAGTTCAATATCGCGAAATGCCTGACCGTGTTCATTACCAGAAGTAGGTAGTTCATCGTAATACTTGGTAGAGGCCAGTTTAACAGTCTTCAGTGTTGATTCAGCAGAAGTCCCGCCAATCACAAATGCGACGTGATACGGTGGACAGGCTGCAGTACCGAGGCTACGCATTTTATCAACCAAGTAATTCTTGAGCTTACCGGGTGAAAGCAGCGCCTTGGTTTCCTGATACAGGTAAGTTTTATTGGCTGAACCGCCGCCTTTGGCGATGCAGAGGAATTTATACTCATCACCATCAACACTGTAGAGATCGATTTGTGCAGGCAAGTTAGTCCCGGTATTGACCTCTTTATACATATCCAGTGCAGCGTTCTGGGAATAACGCAGGTTATCTTCGATAAAGGTGTTGTATACTCCCAGCGACAAAGCGGCCTCATCACCCCCCCCCGTCCAGACACGTTGCCCTTTTTTACCCATTATAATGGCAGTGCCAGTATCCTGACAGGTTGGCAGGATCCCTTTGGCCGCAATTTCAGAGTTGCGCAGGAATTGAAGAGCGACATATTTGTCGTTCTCACTGGCTTGTGGGTCATTCAGAATATCGGCAACTTGCTGCTGGTGCGCTGGGCGTAACATAAAAGAGGCATCATGAAAAGCATGTTTAGCCAACAAGGTCAGGGCTTGAGGATCAACTTTCAGGACTTCGTTGCCATCAAAATTCGCTACCGATACATAATCACTGGTGAGTAAGTAATACTCTGTTTTCTCTTTCTTAAGCGGGAATGGATCTTGGTAATGGAAGGCTTTATTCGACATTATTCTCTCACTTACGACAACAGTAACGTTAATATTATGGTTCAGCACAGTCTAAGAAGCTGCGTTAAAAACAAGCTGTAATATGCTACACAATTTTTTAACAAAAACTGAGACTAATACGACTTTTTATTGCCAAGGTTACTTCTCGGCGATTTATTGCTTTAATAGTGATATATAACCTAAATATTTCAAGATACTTCCAGATTCGGGGGCATCCCCCCAGGCTCTCGAAGTGTGACACATTAATACCCTAAATAATTCGAGTGACCTGTAGGCACCAAGCGATTCGGTTAACTCTGCAAAAGCAACGCCCTGGCAACTCGAAGTATGACGGATATATCAACATATTATTCATGGAGCGACCATGCAAAAGCTGCGCAATTCGATTCAATATTATGCCTGGGGAAGCCATACCGCCTTAACAGCACTGTATGGTTACCCTAATCCTGACAATAAATCGATGGCAGAATTGTGGATGGGTGCGCATCCCAAAAGTAGCTCATCCGTCGTTGACCAGGATGGTACAGTACGCCCGCTGCGGGATATGATTGATGCAAATAAAACAGAATTATTAGGCTCAGCGGTCGCCGAACGCTTTGGCGAGTTACCTTTTCTGTTTAAGGTCCTGTGTGCCGCACAGCCGCTATCTATTCAGGTTCATCCGAATAAACAATCCGCTGTCGAAGGTTTTGCTAAAGAGAATGCAGCGGGCATTCCATTAGATGCAGCTGAACGTAACTATAAAGATCCTAATCATAAACCCGAGCTGGTCTATGCCTTAACGCCTTTCCTGGCAATGAATGGTTTCCGTGAGTTTTCAGAAATTACAGCGCTGTTACAGCCGGTCTCTGCTGCGCATAGTTCGATTAATCGTTTCTTACAACAGCCTGATGAGGCCCAGCTCTCACATCTGTTCACCAGTTTACTGGCACTGGAAGGCGAGCAGAAATTGCGTGCACTAGCGGTGCTTAAATCGGCACTCAACCACCAGCGTGGTGAACCCTGGGATACCCTGCGCGCGATTAGTGAGTTTTATCCTAATGACAGTGGCTTGTTCTCACCGCTATTGTTGAATGTAGTAAAACTGGCTCCGGGCGAAGCAATGTTCCTGTTTGCCGAAACACCGCATGCTTATCTGGATGGTGTCGCCCTTGAGGTCATGGCAAACTCAGATAACGTATTACGTGCCGGGCTGACACCAAAATATATTGATATTCCTGAACTTATTGCTAATGTAAAGTTCGTTGCTAAACCAGAAAATCAGCTGCTGATGCAGCCCGAGCAGGTAGGTAATAGTCTGGATTTCCCGATTCCTGTTGAAGACTTTGCGTTCTCCATTCATACCTTACAAGAGCAAGCGACGCCGTTAATTCAAAACAGCGCTGCAATTGTCTTTTGTATTGAAGGTGAAGCTATACTAAGCGATGCTCAACAACAGCTAGTTCTGAAATCAGGTGAGTCGGCCTTTATTGCTGCCAATGACTCAATAGTCAGTGCCAGCGGTAGTGGTCGGCTGGCTCGCGTATACAATAAAATTTAGCCATCTGGTTTTTTCTGGTTTGCTAAACTGATTATCAGCTTATAATTCAAGTAATCTGTAAAGCTGAGTTAGTATAGTGTTGAGTCATAAGAAAATTTAATCGCCAGGTAAGGAAATCTGTTATTTTCCGCCTGGCAAGTTGTCTGAACGTCTGCCAGCAGACGTGTTTACTCATCCGGTAGAGGCGATTACCGGTATTCTAAATGTGGAACTTAATACAATGAAAAAATCTCTGGTTGCGGTAGGCGTTATTGTCGCTTTGGGCGTGGTATGGACGGGATCATCCTGGTATATCGGTAAACAACTTGAAGGCCGTATGGCTCAGATGGTGCAACAGGCCAATAGCGAGTTAACCAAATCTCTCCCGGAGGCAGGGATAGTCATCAGCTACGAAAATTACCAGCGTGGTACTTTTGATAGCCAGATGCAGATTGTTTTCAAAAGTGCACCTAATGCCAAAAATGCATTGTTGCCAGAGGGTGAAAGCATCGTATTTAATGAAAATATTATCCACGGTCCATTACCTGGTTTAAGGCATTTCAGTTTCATGCCGGCAATGGCTTCTGTGCACTCTGAGTTAGCGAAAAATAACACCACTCAACCGCTGTTTGATATCACTAAAGATCAGTCACTGATTAATGCCGTTACCCAGGTATCATTTGACGGTGCAACCTCATCAGTGATTAATCTGATCCCTGTCGATTACACTAAAGATAAAACACATTTTGTTTTTAGTGGCAGCACCATGGATGCGGATATTGACGCAAAAGGCGACAAGGTTAAATTCGCACTGAATGCCAATAGCGGCAGCATTAACACCGTAAGCGAAGTCGGACAACCGGTTCAGGTCAACTTTAACGGCATCAGCCTTTCTAACGACTCGCAACTCAGCGTGGCTGACTTACGTGTGGGTACCCAGAAAGTCGGCTTACAAAGCTTCACGCTGAGTGTTGACGGTAAAGAGATGGCAGCATTAAACGGTCTGTTACTCACAGGTTTAACCGAGCTGCAGGCCGATAAAAAGAATATCGCCTTGCAAGCCGATTATACTCTGGACTCTTTGAAAGCACAGGGCCAGGACTTTGGTAGTGGTAAGCTAAGCATGAAAGTGAATAACCTGGATGCTGAAGCATTAAGTGCCGTGGGTAAAGCCTACACTCAAGAATCGCAGAAGCTGCTGGCTGATCCTGAAATCATGCAAGACCCGGATCTGTATCGCCAGGAAATGGTTGATGCCCTGGTCGCCGCTTTACCACAACTGTTAAAAGGTAATCCAAGCCTGAGTATCGCGCCGTTAAGCTGGAAGAATGCTAAAGGTGAAGCAACCTTTAACTTGGCGCTGGCTCTGAAAGATCCACAACAGTCTGACGCTATTCCAGAAAATGCAGAAGCGATGTTAGGCAGATATTTAACCTCGCTGGATACCCGTCTGGTGGTTCCGATGGATATGGCTATTCAGCTGGTGAGCCAAGTTACGCAACTGGAAGGTGCGACGCCTGCTGATGCAGAGCGCGCAGCCACTGAGCAAGTGAAAGGCCTCGCAGCGATGGGACAAATGTTCCATATCACCAAAGTTGAAAACAACAATATTACTGCCAGCCTGACCTTTGCAGACGACAAAGCTGCACTGAATGGCGAGACAGTTCCATTAAGCGATCTGTTTGGTGCTCTGCCGTTTGGTTTAAGCAGTGAAGAAGAGGAAGAAGTACCGGGCGTTGCTGCACCAGAAGCGGAACCTGAAGTAGAACAGGATGCACAAGCTCCTGCGGTTATCGTTCCTGAAACCCCGGCGATTGTCGTTCCAGACGTTGCACCAGAAGCCGTTCCACAGCAATAAGACTTTAGCGCTTTTGAGTGCTAAAGATTTATGCTGTCAAAAATAAGTTATCATCGAAAACCTTAGCGTTTTCAGTTTATTGAACTTATTTCCTCCACCCTGTAAGTCTCGCACTTACAGGGTGTTTTCTTTTATCTCAGGCAGTTAAGTGCCTTTCCCCTGCCAGAATAATAGTACGGTGTTGATGTCAAGCCTTCCGCCAACAGTTTATTGTTGCGCAACAGCATTTGTTTCGTAGCATTTTGCCCGCAAATGTTTTTATAATACGCCGCACTTCCTTCAATAAATGAGTGCACTATGCTTGATACCAGCCTGCCGTTAACCGACCTTCATCGCCACCTTGATGGCAATATCCGGGCGCAAACCATTCTTGAGCTTGGTCGCGAATTTAATCTTGTTCTACCTGCCACAACGCTGGAAAGCTTGCGTCCACATGTTCAGGTGGTTGAAACTGCTCCAGACTTGGTGAGCTTTCTGCAAAAACTCGACTGGGGAGTGAAAGTACTGGGTTCACTTGAAGCCTGTCGGCGTGTGGCATGGGAAAATATTGAAGATGCAGCGCGCAATGGCCTTCATTATGTTGAACTACGCTTCTCACCGGGTTATATGGCAATGAGTCATAACCTGCCAGTAGCGGGTGTAGTAGAAGCAATTATTGAAGGTGTGACCCAAGGCTGCCGCGATTTTGGTGTCGAAGCACGCCTTATCGGTATTATGAGTCGTACTTTTGGTGAAGCCGCTTGTGAGGCGGAGCTGAATGCCCTGCTGGCACACCGGGACCAAATTACAGCTCTCGATCTCGCAGGTGACGAACTTGGTTTTCCGGGGAGTTTATTCCTCGAGCATTTCAGCCGTGCTCGTGATGCCGGCTGGCGCATCACGGTACATGCTGGTGAGGCTGCGGGTCCGGAAAGTATCTGGCAGGCGATCCGTGAGCTGGGGGCTGAACGTATCGGTCACGGTGTAAAAGCGGTAGAGGATCCGGCATTAATGGACTATCTCGCTGAACACCGTATTGGGGTTGAGTCTTGCCTGACCTCCAATATTCAGACCAGTACGGTATCCTCGCTAGATAAACATCCTCTGGCAACGTTTTTAAACCACGGAATTCTGGCGACCATCAATACCGATGACCCTGCTGTACAAGGTATTGATATTATTCATGAGTATCAATTCGCCGCACCTGCCGCTGGCCTCAGTGCTCAACAAATCCGTACCGCGCAGCAAAACGGTCTGGAAATTGCCTTTTTAACGCCGGCAGAGAAACAAGCGATTATCAATAAAGTTCGCGTCAATTAAGCTACCGATATGGCGTCTCTGACAGAGACGCCATATCCTCATCGGTTATGCCGTAACAGAGCGATATACGCCATTTTTCATCTCACTGTTTTATTTTGCCAGCCGGTAACTGTCTTCTATTTTGCTGAATATCTCGTCATCTTTGATTCGGCCATCCAGACAAACCGTAAACCAATGGTTTTTATTCATATGGTAGCCAGGGAAATAGTAGAAATTATCAATCAGTTGTTCTTTATCTTCCGGGCGCATTTTCAAGTCCAGAACCTCTATTATCCCTTCGCCCTGCAGACCCAGTTTACTTTTTTCGACCGTTAATAGTGCCGCAAACCACTTGTTATTGTCCTTACGTCGAGCGATAGCGTTGCGGGGAAATTTAGTCCACAGATATTCCAGATCGATATCATATTGCTGCTTAATAAATTGAATAACACTCAACGACTGTACTGCGGTAAAGATAACGCTAGTGAAACAACTGGACAGTATATCGGTCACTATTTCGCTATATTCCTGGCGAATGTTGCCGACAAACTCGCCCTGGGTTGCCGCATTCAGATGTAGCATATACTCCTCATCGACATCGAGGTCAGTAATAAGCGTCTTTAATCTATTATCGGGGGTAATCTCGAGCTGTAATTTAAACGACGGAACCTTGAGCATACGGCTATAGATATAACTGTTGTCAATTTTGAGAAAGCCGTACGCCTGGAGTTTTTTTACATCAAGTTGATAATGTTCCAGACTGATATCGTTAGTAAGCATATTGATGGCCCGATGACGACCTCGTTCATAAGCAGGAAAAGGTCGTTTTTTAAGATGATGAGTCACTATGGTTCTAAGTGCAATCTCACCACAGAAATTGATCAGATTGTGCTTTTTGCCACGAAAAATGGGAGTCCAGAGTAACACAACGCATTTATGACTACTTTCCGACAAGTGCCGCGGTGGCATTCAGAGTAAAAACACTTATAATCACCCGCTTAAATAATATCAGGTGGTTCAGGAATATTCATGACAGTTAAACCTCCACGTATCGCAGGCTGGCTCCTTGTTCCGCTTGCCTGGCTTTTAATGTCGCTTATCAGTAGTTCTCTCGCCGTGGCGATTTACGTGATGATGCTACTCGCGCCGAACACCCATCAAATGATGGCGGATCAAGGCTCGAATATGCTGTTTCTGTGGTATTTTTCTGTTATCTGTGCACTGGCTATGTGGTGTTATACCCTGTGGTTAACCATCGCCTTTTTTAAACGCCGTAGTAATGTGGTTCGCCACTATATCCTCTGGTTAATGTTTTCTCTGATACTGGCGATTAAGGCGTTTGCCTTGTCCCCTATCACTGACAACGTGGCCTTGCGTCAGCTGATGTTCCCGTTACTGGCTGCTGCACTTGCAGTACCCTATTTAAAACGGTCAAAACGGGTTAAAGAAACCTTTATCAACCCTTAATAACCCTACAGTCATCCTGTTGCTGCCATTGGTTGATTAGTCAATAATAGGTGGCTTTTTTCGTTTTAGGTTGAATCATGTCAGATTACTTACTGCTTTTTGTGGGTACCATTTTGGTCAATAACTTCGTTCTGGTGAAGTTTCTTGGCCTGTGCCCCTTTATGGGTGTGTCCAAAAAGCTAGAAAGTGCCATTGGTATGGGACTTGCTACTACCTTCGTGATGACCATTGCTTCCATTTTTTCATGGATAATCAATGAGCTGATCCTTATTCCGTTGGATGTGGGTTATTTACGCACGCTCTCCTTTATTCTGGTGATTGCTGTTGTAGTACAGTTTACCGAAATGGTGGTACGTCAAACCAGCCCAGCACTCTATCGCTTACTAGGGATCTTTTTGCCATTAATTACCACCAACTGTGCAGTACTTGGCGTGGCATTATTGAACGTTAACCTGAACCATAACTTCTTGCAGTCTGCCCTGTACGGATTTTCAGCTGCAGTCGGTTTTTCATTTGTTATGGTGCTATTTGCTGCTATCCGCGAACGCCTGGTAGTGGCTGATATTCCCGCTCCGTTCAAAGGTAATGCCATCGCGTTAATTACCGCAGGTTTGATGTCACTGGCGTTTCTCGGTTTCAGCGGGCTGGTGAAGTTCTGATGAGTACCCTGTGGATCGCGATTATCGCACTCACCTTACTGGCGTTAATTTTTGGCCTTATTTTAGGTTATGCCTCGCGTAAATTTGCTGTCACTGAAGATCCTATTGTTGAGCGAATTGAAGAGATCCTGCCGCAAAGTCAATGTGCGCAATGTGGCTATCCAGGCTGCCGTCCTTATGCCGAAGCCGTTGGTAATCAAGGTGCCAAAATTAATCTTTGTGCTCCAGGTGGCGAAGCGGTGATGCTTAAAATTGCTACCTTATTGAATGTAGAGCCTCAGCCGCTGGATGGTGATAATCAGGCAGAGCCGGTGCGCATGCTGGCGATTATTGATGAAGCCAACTGTATAGGTTGTACCAAATGTATTCAGGCTTGCCCGGTTGATGCCATTATTGGTTCCACGCGCGCGGTACATACCGTGATAAGTGACTTATGTACCGGATGTAATCTCTGTGTTGATCCCTGCCCGACCCGTTGTATCGATCTACTCCCTGTCGCTACCACCACCGAAAGCTGGAAGTGGGATTTAAACAGCATTCCGGTACGAAATATTCCGGTTGACCATCATGTTTAATTTTCTGAAACGTTTTAACCAAAATAAAATTTGGGATTTTGACGGTGGTATTCATCCTCCTGAGATGAAAACACAATCCAGCGCTACGCCGTTACGCCAGGTTCCGTTACCCCCACAGCTTATCATCCCGTTGAAGCAGCATATTGGAGATGAAGGCGAGCTGTGCGTAAAAGTGGGCGATTATGTCCTGCGTGGTCAGCCGCTGACCCGTGGCTGGGGACGTATGCTCCCAGTCCACGCTCCGACTTCCGGAACTGTTACGGCGATTGCTCCACATATTACCGCCCATCCATCAGGTCTCACTGAACCCAGTGTAATACTGACGGCCGACGGTGAGGATCGCTGGTTTAAAAGAGAAGGCTGGAGTGACTACACTCAGCGTCCTCGTGCCGAATTGATTGAACGTATTCATCAGTTTGGTGTGGCAGGTCTGGGAGGAGCAGGTTTTCCGACGGCTACCAAACTGCGCGGTGGTGGCGATAACATCGAGACGCTGATTATTAATGCTGCTGAATGCGAGCCTTATATCACCGCCGATGACCGTCTGATGCAGGATTGTGCGGCACAAATTGTCGAGGGTATTCGTATTCTGGCCTGTATTCTTCAGCCACAAAAAACCCTGATAGGTATTGAAGATAATAAACCGCAAGCGATTTCAATGATGCGTGCGGTGCTGGCGGACTGCGACGATATACAACTGCGAGTGATCCCAACCAAGTATCCTTCTGGTGGGGCAAAGCAACTGACACAAATTTTGACCGGTAAACAGGTTCCCCACGGCGGACGATCTTCAGATATTGGTATTCTGATGCAAAACGTCGGTACCGCTTATGCGATTAAGCGAGCGGTGATTGATGGAGAACCGTTAACTGAACGCGTGGTGACATTAACGGGTGAGTCGGTTCAGCAGCCAGGCAACGTCTGGGCTCGTTTAGGAACTCCGGTAGCGCATTTAATGTCCTTTGCTCAATTCCGTCCCAGCGCCGAGCAAAAAGTCATTATGGGCGGTCCATTAATGGGCTTCACACTCCCGGCCTTAGATGTCCCGGTGGTGAAAATCACTAACTGCTTACTCGCACCGTCAGTTCAGGAGATGGCGCCACCACAAGAAGAACAAGGTTGTATTCGTTGCAGCGCTTGCGCAGATGCCTGCCCGGCAGACTTGTTACCGCAACAGCTGTACTGGTTTAGTAAGGGTCAGCAACATGATAAGGCTACCAGCTATAACCTGTCTGACTGTATTGAATGCGGTGCATGTGCCTGGGTCTGTCCAAGTAATATCCCGCTTATCCAATATTTCCGGCAGGAAAAAGCAGAAATACGTGAGATAGAGCAAGAAGCCAAACGGACCGCAGAGGCTAAAATTCGCTTTGAAGCACGCAAGACTCGTCTTGAGCGAGAGAAAGCGGCGCGTCAGGATCGCCATAAATCTGCTGCAGTACAGCCAACCAGTCAAGATAGCTCGGCGATTAAAGCGGCCCTGGCTCGGGTTCAGAGTAGCAAATCACTACCGAGTGGAGGCAGTATTGTTATCACACCAGGTGCTGTTCCCAATAACAGTGATGTGATTGCCAGCCGTGAAGCACGTAAGGCACAGGCTCGCGCCCGTCAGGCGGAAAAAAACCGTCTCACAGAAGCAGAGGCCAGCACAATATCGCCTATAGATTTGCGTACTGATAGTGAAACTCGCGAATCTACGGAGAGTGCAGACCCACGCAAAACAGCTGTTGAAGCCGCTATTGCACGAGCTAAGGCACGCAAACAGCAACAGGCTGAACCTGCGGTGGTCGAGATGCCTGCGGAAGCTATCGATCCGCGTAAGGCTGCTGTCGAAGCCGCCATTGCACGGGCTAAGGCGCGTAAACAGCAACAGGCTGAACCTGCGGTGGCCGAGATGCCTGCGGAAGCTATCGATCCGCGTAAGGCTGCTGTCGAAGCCGCTATTGCACGGGCTAAGGCACGCAAACAGCAACAGGCTGAACCTGCGGTGGCCGAGATGCCTGCGGAAGCTATCGATCCGCGTAAGGCTGCTGTCGAAGCCGCCATTGCACGGGCTAAGGCGCGTAAACAGCAACAGGCTGAACCTGCGGTGGCCGAGATGCCTGCCGAAGCTATCGATCCGCGTAAGGCTGCTGTCGAAGCCGCCATTGCACGGGCTAAGGCGCGTAAACAGCAACAGGCTGAACCTGCG